>Ga0228710_1003150_pt1 | contig 26291 bp, 10 predicted proteins | sample MedpolnodulmetaG_FD_177995 | JGI IMG/M metagenome (GOLD analysis project Ga0228710, IMG submission 177995) | Root nodule microbial communities from Medicago polymorpha collected in Santa Monica, California, United States - pink nodules | ecosystem: Host-associated > Plants > Roots > Nodule...
TCATAAGATATTCTCATAGTGATAGTGGTGTATTCCACCCTTTGACCTGAAACCACTATGTACCCTAGATGTTGGAGTCGAGTGCTTTGTCACCATTCAAACGTTGTCTGTAACAAGATAACTATAATGTTGGTTGATGGGTACTCCACGAATCATGCTGAGGGACATGAGTGACCTAGATGGAATTTGCCCCTCCTACATAACAGGAGAAATGCCTACGGGCCCAATATTGAACTGGACAAGGATGACATACTATGCCTTGTGTTCAATATAGACATGAGGGCAAAAGGGTAATTATACACATGAACATTATCACAGAAAGGTTTCATCAGATCACATGACATTCTCGTCACTTGGGTAGCAGTGATGTGTTGCTAGATACCGCTCACTGTTTATAATATTAAATATGTGATTTAATATTATTGCCAACGTTACGGGAACCTATAGGGTCACACACAAAGGATAGATAGATGAGAGAAATAAATAAGTAAGACTTATTTATAAAATAAATAAGTGAGACTTATTTATAAAATAAATATTTGAGACTTATTTATAAAATAATAAGTAAAACTTATTAGTAATTAAATATAATTTATTATTTAATCTACGAAAAATAGAGAAACGCGGTCCACCGTAAGGTACGGTGTACTTAAGTGTTGTCTTGCTGACCACACAAGTGATTCTATAAATAGAACCCTTGTGCTGAAGCGTTACTACCTTTTTTGTGAGTGCTTAACCTAATTCACAAAAGTTGTGAAACTCTAGCCGCCGCTCTCTAAACTTTGTTCTCTCTGAATCTCTGTTGGAATTGGCTAGCACCGGTCATCGGAGAAGTTCTATTCGTGTGGACTAAGTAGAGGCATCGCTGTTTTGCTTTGCTCGTGATCAGAAATATTTCTTCTACAAAGGTTCTGCTCTTCAAGAGGTAAACACATGAATCTTAATGTGTTTAAGTTTCTGTTTGATTTGTGATTAATGATTTAATCAAGATCCGTTTCAATGGGATTTGTTTCGCTAAGAGGATTATAAAATTTAGAAAAACCTCTCTTAAATCCCTTCAAATACATGCTATCATTATTTTAAAAATGTTTTCCCAACAATGTAAATAATACACATAAATCAGAGTATTCAACGTAAAACGGAATGTCACACTACATTTCAAGTATAAATAGAATAAAGTTACTATTTATTAAAACAACCTTGTCAAAATTTCAATGACATCGCTGTGAAAAATAGATTCATAGTTCAACAACTTTGGCACTACAGCCTCAACATAACAACATGAATGAAAATCCTGATTTCAAAAGGTTCAACAACATAGTTTTCAAAAATAATACGCAACAGAGGAAAACATAGCAAAAATCTCCATCCTGTTACGTATTAGAGCGACCCTAAGACAACGCATGAGAGAGTCAACTCACATCAGCAGCTAATCCTGGTTATCTGCACGTTACCCACGTAGAGGCAACATTCAAACAGAAGGGGTGAGATTTCACTTTCAATAATAATAAGCATATAATTCATCAACGGAATTTAACAACCTAAACAACAATAATCAACAGCAATAATATTTCACATATACTTATCATCAATAATATTTCACATATGCTTCATTTATTTCTACTTGGCATTTAAATCAACTTCAACAACTCAACAACGACTACGACAACTCAACATTAACGACAATGCAACGACACAACAACAACTTGACTATGCAGTATGCATGTGGTACCAATCAACGTGTTAGAGCATAGGCTCTCAATTCAACGTGTAGAGCAATGACTCTTAAAATCAACGTGTGGAGCATAAACTCCTAAAATCAACGTGTGGAGCATCAACTCCTAAATCAACGTGTAGAGCATAGGCTCTCAAATCAACGTGATATGAATGATTAACATTCAACAGGGCATGAGCCCCCAACTTTATGAGTATGCATGGACTCAACAACTTAATCAACAACAACGTACGACATCGACGACGACGACAACGACAACAACAACCAAAAACAACAACAACAACATCAACAACAACGTACAACTTCAACGACAACATCAACAACAATGGCAACATCAATATTACAATCTCATAGATATTCATCATTTAATTGCAACATCATATAATCATCATGTTAATTCAACATATGCATTCATATAGTAATTCATCAACATATATACATACCTTCATGTAATATTTCATCAACAAGTTATTCATATAATAGACCATCAATGTGTACATTCATATATCAATTCATAAATCATGTTATTTCTTGACAACGAACCATCTGAAGAACTGACAATATCACCTAAAGCTTTCATGTATGCACCAAGGGCTAATTCAAAACAGAAATGTATGAATACGACACGAGAACATGAAAACGGTGCACTACTACTAGGTTACTCGCCGCGGTGAGCGGACTTACTCGCCGTGGCGAGCAAACACTGCTCCCTGTCCTGTTGTAGTTCGCCGTGGCGAACGGATGGCGAGTAGACTCTGCTCTCTGTCACGTTGTAGCTCGCTGTGGCGAGCAGACTACTCGTCGTGGCGAGTTATGACAGTCTTCTGTCGGGAAGTGCGATTTTTAACCCCAAAAACCCAATTTTCATCCAACTCAATCCCAAATTTGATAGGAAACTTAACTTATGATCATTCTACAACCTGAACATCATTTATCTATGAATTCTACGGACTTTCTACGCTCTTAACATCCAATTCTACAAGTTCTACCATCAAATCCGATTCTTAACCTTAATTCTCAAATTCACATGAACAATAACAAAACTACATGCTAAATTCAGTTTCAGAATTATATAGCCTAAGATTAGAGAATATTAGTCTCACCCTTACCTTAGATTGGTGATTGCAAGACTCTACAGGTTCTCTCTTCTCTTGGTTCTCCTCTTCTCCTCTTTCTCCCAAAGACTTCTGTAAACCTAATTTGTCTGGCTCTTATTTTTCTTTATATACTTAACCGATTTTCTACTTAACACCACTTATTCTTAATTATTTCTAATTCAGCCCCTCCAGGTCTAATTATTCTTACTTCCAACATAACCTACTAATTAATAATATAAAGCCAGTTAATAAAATATTAATACACAACAACACGTCATAAATCAACATACATCACATAAGTCATATAAAGGACTCTAAACTCAACCAAAAATAATCAGATAAATAAATAGGGCGTTACATCGCTCATATTAGAAAAGGAGTATATAGGTGCAAACTTTATTGTTATTACATACATATATTCATTAATTATTTTCATAGAAAAAGAAGTTAATTATATGTTTTTTTTAATCGTGTGAAGAGAAAAAGTGCACATACCAAAGAATAAACGTTATATATTTATGAGAGGAAATGGAAGAGGAAAAACTGCCATTGTTTGGTCTGAAAGCTCCTCTAATAATATAGCTTCTGCCACCTTCAAAGTTGAAGCCTCCGATTTCATTGCCTTTGGAATTAGCTTTAAGGTAACTTCTTACTTTCGATATTTTTTTTAAGCCTAGGTTTCTATTAATATTGTATACCAGAAAATGTTGAATTACCAACAAAAATAATTAGAGATGGAAGACATGAAATTATTATCTAATTTTAACGTCTCTAACACTTTACGGTTGATTCAAAAATATATTTTAATTAATCTAATTTTTGCGAGTAATTTAACATTTTAACCTTTTCTAGTATATATAACTATTCTTACCGTCGCCGTCATCATTATTAATATGATTATGCTAATTATGAAAAGAAGTAACACTTACCAACTTTTGTCAATGTTGTTACATTACAGAATGATGCTCCTACAGGAGTTGCCTATACTTCACAAAATCAATCTGTTGCAGCATTTGTGCAGCAGAAAAAGCAGCATTTTATCATTGTGCATTTTACAGTACACACAACACACTCTTTGATTACAAAGGTAGACATTACTACGAGTCTTGTTATATTCAAGGCTCCATTGATTTCATATTTGGTCGTGGCAGAACCATCTTCCAAGTAAGTTCATTGTCACATCTCTTTTCTACACCCTTACTTAATTTTCAAAATATTTATTAATGATTATGATTTTATTTTTATGTAGAATTGTGAGATATTTGTGGTTGATGACAAAAGGATAAAAATTCGTGGGTCAATTACAGCTGCAAATAGAGAAAATGAAAGTGAGATGAGTGGATTTATATTTATCAAAGGCAAAGTATATGGCATTGGTGGTGTGTACTTAGGAAGGGCTAAAGGTCCTTATTCTAGGGTCATTTTTGCTAAGACATACCTCTCCAAAACTGTTGTCCCAGAAGGATGGACCAATTGGAGTTATAATGGTAGCACAGAGTAAGAACATTATCATTTATCACCAATTCATTTGTTAATTAAATTTTTTCTAGTGCTTTCATGAAAAACCATTAGATTAATGTATACATTGGTGAAAATTAATAATTAATTTTGGTTATTTGTTATGAACTATAGACATCTTTACCATGCGGAGTATAAATGTCATGGACCTGGAGCCACAACAGAGGGAAGAGCTTCTTGGTCAAGGCAACTTAGTGATGAAGAAGCTGCTCCATTTATATCTATTGATTACATTGATGGCAAGAATTGGTTGCCATCGTGGATATAATCATATCATGCATGTTTGTGCGAAAACTCGACCTATGGGATATGATCAAGAGTAGGGTTAGGTCAGGTAAAAATGTTTGAAGCTTTATTTTACTCTCCTTACCTAAGCCCTAGCAACGTTTCTAAGGAGTAAGGAGTATGAAGAAGGGGCATCGGAAGCCTGCAATTTCACTGGTGATGTCTTTCACCTCAAGGCTTAGGACACCCTACAACCTTTTGACGAAGTTCTCTATAAATAGGTCTTCAAAAGAATCCATGTCTGCCAAGATCGGCTAATGTTTACAAGACATTCGAGCCATATGAAATAAGGTTAAACATCAGGGGCACAAATTTGAAGTGGACGCTTAAGATTCTAATGACGATGTATGTTGTCAGGTCGCTGATTTATTTGTTTTGTTATGTATTTATTATCAATGGTTCCTCTTTGATTAAAACACATGTACTCTTGATTTTTATATTAATAAACAAGACGTCCATTTATTTATACTAGTTCATAGGATAAGATGAGCATGTGTAGAATTTTAAAATGGCTATAAAGAATTTATCATGCTTTATCAGCTCACCTTTGTCATGAATCATGCAATAAAAAACTATCGGCTCGCCTTTAGTCTACTAAAGCTTAATCCCCTATCAAAACTAGGATAATTGTTTCTTCATTTCCAATAACCTCTTCATTGTTACTGCCTGCGTTTATTTCTTCTTCTTCTTCACAGATCTTAATTGATAGTGTTTCTCTCTCCCAATTCAACCCGATTACACAATTTTGATATCTTTCTCTCACGATTCTGAGCAGTACCCATAAACATCTGTATGTAACAAAATTTTGGGGAAAATCAGGTGTGGCTATATAGCCACACCATTCCCTATGGTGGATTCGTCCCTGTGTCATCATTGACAAGAATGGATTTACCATATAATCTCATTTCTCGATCAGTGACCAGTTTCAACCACTCATCTAACATGGAAGATTCTGGATAAGCCGACCTCATTTGGCTCTGATAACCTCTTAATGGTCTACCTAGACACCTAACCCGACATTCACCAACTAAGGAAGATATAGCTTGCACAAAGAAATCAGCTTTGAGGCTTAACTTGTCCTCTTCCAGAATGTTTATCATGTGAAGACCACCAAAGGTGTAAGCATGTTGGAAGACAAGACCAAGGTAGGATTTTGAAATGGAACTCAACTCTAGAAGAAGTTCCTTGATCATCTTACGAGAATGGGGGATAGATTTCTTCAAATGCTGATAGACACTGGCACCTTAAAAGCAATTATCTCACCAGTCTTCGAAGGAAGGTCGCTTTTCAGTATTATGTTAAACTTGGATAAATTCTCTTGAAAGGAAAATATATCTTCCGACGATAAGCGAATATCGAGAAAAAAGTTATTTCTCTATCGGGAACTCAAAATCTAGGTGGAGGCGATTGTGATGGAGAAGTACGCTGCCTCAACAACTGAGTCAGGAATTTCCCCAAAGAATGAGGGATTGAACTTTCACCAGCTTGAAACACATGAAAAGTGAAATGATTCAAAAAATGTGAAAAAGTAAGGCTTTTCAAATCAAAAGAGGGAAGGACATTACCTTTATAGAAGATCTGTCATATAATGTATTTAACATGAGTTAGTTTTTAGTCTTTTTCGGAAGTTAGTATGTATTTTAGTTGAGTTTTTGTAAACAAACCAATGGATTAGTAAAGGAGGGCAAACACAAAGAAAAACCTTGAAACATGTCCAAATCATCCAAACCAGATAACTTCATTGTCATTCTATGTTTTTACAAAACCTTGGCAATGTGAAATGGAACAAGGAATGAAGAAATGCAAAAAAGTCAGCTATTGGCTTTAGGCGACGCGTGCTATGAGCCACACATCATGTATGAGGAAAGGAAACTAAAGGTACATCTACTATCTATTACAGGATGTGTGATATGAGACACAAATCTCGCGTGAACGATAATTCTTAAAGTAAACTACCACTGTCTATTACGCATCGCGTAGCAACTTGTGTGGGTCGCATACCAACTGCTTTTGATATTTATGGTTTTGAACACCTATAAAGACATAAGACTTACCTCACAAAAAAAAAAGATTTGGAAAGGAGAAAAAGGCAAAAAACGATTTGGGAAGGTTTCCTGCTACCGGAGGCATCCTTGAGGTTAAGAATCAACTTTTGGTGATAATAACTGATGTATTTATTTTCATTTAATGACAATCCATGTGGATACGATACTCTACTTATCACTTTATTACTTGGTAAACGATTTGATATACTTGCCTGATCCACACATCATATGCGCCACACATTAAACAATTTAAAAGAATCTTTAGTAGGGCAAAAGCTGTGCTAGAATATTTTTGATATTTTTAAAATAAAAATTAAGATATAAAACAAAAGTAAATCTAAAACTGAGAAGATAAGAATCTAAATCTTTTTGTTCATTTTTTAATCAAAAGGATAGAGGGCAGAGAGCTTCCCCAAAAGTATATATCAAAAGGAAAAAGGAAAAAGGAACAAGTAGGAAAGGGGAACTAAACCAAGACCCTTTCAATTAATTAAACGGAAGCATATGAGACAGACAAAAATATAATTAACAATTCTACCATAAACAAAAGGAAAACAAATTACTAACCGAATCCTAAAAAGATAAATTTAAAAGAATTGTTTTCTAAAAGAAAATAAATTCGAAAAATATAATAAAATATAACCTAAAAATAAAAACAAATCAACTAGATAAAAATAATAATAATAAGTAAAGTGATTTGCCTTGTTGAAACTATCAACAATCTTCGACAGCAGAGCCAAAAACTTATGACTAAATTTGCAAGTGCACCAATCTGTTCGGAGTAATAAAGTAGTAAGTTATCATATGCACATGGATTGTTGTTTCTACGAGGCAATTGGCTAGACTTATTAATTAAAGCGGTAAATAGGGCGATTTTTTAAGTTTGGTTTGATTGTGCAAAGTAGTTAGTTTAACTATAGAAATAGTAAAAGGGGGTTGATTCATATTATTAGCGGCGATTAGGATTCCTAAATGTGAGCCTCCTCCAAGATGCTCCAAGTGATTGATTTCCTCTTGAACCGCCAAGTTCTGAATAAGTGTTTCTATGTGAAAGGATCTCTATTTATAGGCATATTTACTGCTAGGTTCGGGTTGGAATTATGGGTGTTTTCCCCCAACCCTCGAGGAAAATTCAACAAAAAATTATATTTTTTTAAAAAAAAACAGCACGCGCGAGAGGCACATTGTGTTCTGCTAACATAATATGTTCATCCCCAATGTATAACCTTGCCGTCTGACCATAAAGAAATTCAGCCCATAAAGAAATATATGGACATCTCACCCTTACCTCATGCTGCAATGCCGAATTGCATACCAAGTTGAAAGCATTCAAGAAATCTACAATGAGCATAGTCAAAGAACCATCTCCATGTCATTGGCTCAGCACCATGTTGGCACTGTGTAAAATGGCGCCTCTGCACCACCTGGTAGTCCTACACCAGATATAAAGACATTGACATATTGAGTCACATCTCTGATGACTTCTTTCATATCAACATTGGATACCATACACCTTCAAATAGTAACTACTATAATAGGATGTATCCCACCATCAGGCTTTAATAACAGTGTCAAGGGTGTAGACGCTACAAATTGTATTAAACTCATTGGGCATTTTCCTCCTAGCCATAGATTAACACTGAAGTGATAACACATAAAAGATCACTTGCCACAACAGAAGCTTCTCCACACGATTCATCTAAGAGGTGTTGGTCCCACAAACCATCTCTACCACAAGACATACCTTTCAAAAAAAAGTTTAATCCACCTCAAAACAGTGTCAACTTCAGCCACAAGGGGGCTTCATAAAACACGGTGGTAGGAATGGAGGGATGCGACTTGTACAAGTGTTTAGCCCCCTAAAACCGCCATTGTATATTCATTATAAGGGTTCGCTTCATATGACCCCAACACCTTCACAACTATTGTGTAATATCCATCTTACAACCTTATGAGTGCATTGTCTAATGTTAATATCCTTATTTTTGTCTTTCTCCTCAAAATAATCTCCTTCATACCTCTGCCATCTTGTCTAGAACCACTCAACACACTATCAATCAATTTGATTCCCAAACTTGTGTGACCCTGCCTAGTTCGAGGCTTGAACATCTATAACTTCATAAATTAAAAGGTTTTGATACATATGTTTTCTAAATCAATAAATTAACAATTATTTTTATAAATTAAAGAGTTAGGAGTATTTGTTAACTTTTGTATTTTTGGAAAGATCATTGCATAAGAAAAAACACATTTCATCATTTATATGTATTATATTTTTTTTTTTTTACATTTTATCATATAATATATTCAATATACACTATTATAAGTAATAAAAATTGTTACCAAAAATAATTTTTTCATAAAAATAGCTAAATTTTATTTCGCTTACACTTATACTAAATAAATTTTATACTTTTGCTAAATAAGTTGTCCACCACATTTTTTTTAAATAAGTGTATTTTGAATTTAGTGAATAATATCTTCCAAAAACTCACAAAGCTATAAACCCGTAACTTTTTTGTTTTATTTTTTTAGGCATAACCCTAACGTTAAAACTAATAACAATAACAACTAGTTACAAAAATAAAAACTTGCTAGATGCCTCAAAATAATAACAACTTTGCCTCGTGCAACTAAAATGTCAAATTTCTGGATGTCCTCCAATATAGAGAGAACCGTAAAACCAACCCATATTCCTTTAATTTATTAACGCTCAATTTTACCTTCCTAACATCTTACCTCCAAAAATAAATTAATCCATTGTACTTATAAACCTCTCATTTCACCTGTGCCTCATTACACAAAATTAAACCACAAGAAACCTCAAAATCTAATGAACCACAAATTCTCAATAAGCCTCCAAAATATGGTTTCTTTTTCATCATCTTGTTTGTCTCTTTCTTTTTCAACATTGACAATGAAACTTCTCATTTTTATCTTGTTTTTTGTACCATATTGTGCTCTTGCCTTTGATGTAAAAACGGTCATAGACTCTCCTATGCTAACACAAAAGGTAGGAACTAATCGCACTATTAAAGTTGATATCAATGGAAATGGAGAATTTAAATCAGTACAAGCCGCCATAGATTCAATTCCTGAAGGAAATTCTAATTGGGTCATCATCCATATTAGAAAAGGAGTATATAGGTACAAATTTAATTATTATTACATACATATATTCATTAATTATTATCATTATTTTATTATTAATCATACATGTATTAATCAATCCATTGATATAAATATGCTACTTATCAAGTTAATTCTATTGAGTCAAATAGAAGTTAATTATACGATTTTTTTTTAAAAGCCAAGAACTTAATTATATGATTAACTAATTAATTTATTGATTACATTTTGATTTTGATAATGTGAAGGGAAAAAGTGCACATACCAAAGAATAAGCGTTATATATTTATGAGAGGAAATGGAAGAGGAAAAACTGCCATTGTTTGGTCTGAAAGCTCCTCTAACAATATAGCTTCTGCCACCTTCAAAGTTGAAGCCTCCGATTTCATTGCCTTTGGAATTAGCTTCAAGGTAATTTCATACTTTCTACTAATATTGTATACCAGAAAATGTTGAATTACCAACAAAAATAATTAGAGATGGAAAAAATTAAAATTTTATCTAATTTTAACATCTCTAGCTAAGCTCCGCAACCGAATCAAATATATATTTTTGGAAAATGTTAACAAGTGCTCTTAGGATATTGTTTTATCATACAAAAGTAGTAATTTTAACAATGAAAATTCTATAGTTATGACTTTGATATGAGTTTGACTTGTATTTTCAACATAAAATTTCCATTAGTGGATCCTTAAACAATGTCCTTAGAGTGCTTGTTAGCAAGACCCTACATTTTAATCAATAATCTCTAATTTTTGCAGGTAATTTAACTTTTTCTAGCCATATATGACTATTCTTGTTGTCGTCATCATTATTATTAGGGTTTTTCTATCATTATTTGTATTTGTATTTGATTGCTACTTATGAAAAGAAATAACATTTTCCATTTTTCCAATGTTGTTGCATTACAGAATGATGCACCTACAGGAGTTGCCTATACTTCACAAAATCAATCTGTGGCAGCATTTGTGGCAGCGGAGAAAGCTGCATTTTATCATTGTGCATTTTATAGTACACACAACACACTCTTTGATTACAAAGGTAGACATTACTATGAGTCTTGTTACATTCAAGGCTCCATTGATTTCATATTTGGTCGTGGTCGAACCATCTTTCAAGTGAGTTTCATTGTCACATCTCTTTTCTATATCGTGACTTAATTTTCATAAATATTTATTAATGATTATGTTTTTTTTAATGCAGAATTGTGAGATATTTGTGGTTGATGACAAAAGGATAAAAATTCGTGGGTCAATTACAGCTGCAAATAGAGAAAATGAAAGTGAGATGAGTGGATTTATATTTATCAAAGGCAAAGTATATGGCATTGGTGGTGTGTACTTAGGAAGGGCTAAAGGTCCTTATTCTAGGGTCATTTTTGCTAAGACATACCTCTCCAAAACCGTTGTCCCTGAAGGATGGACCAATTGGAGTTATGATGGTAGCACTGAGTAAGAACATTATCATTTATCACCAATTCATTTGTTAATTAAATTTTTTCTATTGTTTTCATGAAAAACCATTAGATTAATGTATACATTGGTGAAAAATAATAATTAATTTTGGTTTTCTGTTATAAATTATAGACATCTTTACCATGCGGAGTATAAATGCCATGGACCTGGAGCCATAACAGAGAAAAGAGCTTCTTGGTCAAGGCAGCTTAGTGATGAAGAAGCTGCTCCATTTATATCTATCGATTACATTGATGGCAAGAATTGGTTACCAGCGTGGGTATAATCATATCATCTTCTGCACAAACTCAATCTCATATGGAATATGATCAATAGTTGATCTTATTATAAACACACATTGTTATGGCACTATTTTCACTTTATAATATATCCAGTAGATTTGTCTAGCTAGTGTTTAGATAGAGTACTGCAAGTTGTAAAAGAAAAAGACTAAGTATTATGTTTGCATTGTGTCTTCTTTCGCTTGTTAATATTACACAAAGTTGATTTGTATCAAATTAGAAACACGCCATTTCTGGTGTTTATTGCTTATTATATTGTGAAATTTTTATATTAATGTCTCTTATATGTTCATGCAAATTTAAATAGTGGTAAGCTAAAATTATTAGTGCTGCTAGTTCCATAAAGATATAAATCTGCTTGTAAACATAAGAAGATTGTAAAAAAAAAAACTAAGATTGTAATTCATTAATATTAATCTGCTTGTGTGCATCCATGAAAGAGCTTCATATAATACTCGAAATTTTATTTAATTAATCTATTTTAAATCCATACGTGCATGTTACATCCATGACTCGAGCATTGTCAATATAAGTTTTATTTTTACGAATTTTAAATTAGAATCTGCCAGTCTCACCTCTGTCACCACCACCGACTCCTTCACCGCCACCTTTTCCACCTCCATGACCTCCACCAAAGCCACCTCCAGCTCCACCACCACCTCCAATTCCACCACCAGAACCACCTCCAACTCCCCCTCCTACAACACCACCAAATTCACCTCCAGCATCACCTCTGACTCCTCCGCCTTCGTGGCCTCCACCAAATCCACCTTCGGCTCCACCACCAGCTCCTCCTCCAATGCCACCTCCGGCTCCTTCGCCTCCACCTTTGCTGACTCCGTGGCCTCCACCAAATCCTCCTCCAGCTCCACCACCACCTCCTACACCTCCACCTTTTTCACCACCGCCACCGACTCCTCCTCCAATACCACCTCCAGTTCCTCCGTGGCCTCCACCAAAGCCACCTCCAGATCCACCCCCTCCTCCAATTCCACCACCAGCACCACCTCCACCTATACCACCACCTTTTCCGCCTCCACCAGCACCTCCACCTGATCCGCCTCCTACACCTCCACCTTTTCCACCACCACCTCCAAATCCACCACCTTCTCCTCCTCCATGGCCTCCACCAACACCACCTCCAACTCCTCCACCTTTACCACCGCCAACACCACCTCCAAATCCTCCGCCTTTTCCACCGCCACCTCCAAACCCACCACCTTCTCCTCCTCCATGGCCTCCACTAGCACCACCTCCAAATCCTCCACCTTTTCCACCGCCACCTCCAACCCCACCACCTTCTCCTCCTCCATGGCCACCACCAGCACCACCTCCAATACCACCACCACTACCACCTCCAAATCCTCCGCCTTTTCCACCGCCACCTCCAAATCCACCACCTTCTCCTCCTTCATGGCCTCCACCAACACCACCTCCAAATCCTCCGCCTTTTCCGTCGCCACCTTCAGCACCACCACCACCTCCAAACCCGCCACCTACACCTCCTCCTATACCACCGCCATGTCCGCCTCCTTTTCCAAATCCACCTCCACCACCAAAACCACCACCTCCAATGCTTTCTAGGGACTCTTCTTCTTTGAGTTTGCGACACTCTACTATGCCTATCACCAACACAAACAGCACAAAAAGTATTCCAACATGTTTATGTAATTTTGCCATCTTTCTGAATGAATTCTGACAATGTAAAAAGAAATAAAGCTAGTATATATGCTTTGGTTTAGTTATACTTGGGAAACGTAGCAAGGAGTGGTCATATTTATAGTGGTAAATCATAGTACGTGTAGTTAAGATCTCTTTCATTGAGATGTTGATGCTTTCTCAGAGTCTTCGTATCCAACATTGGACCTCAAAATTCAAACTTATGTGGAAAATTGAGAAAGAAATTTCGTACAACATTCAATGCGTGACACCTAACTGTCTAGATATACAAGAAACAATTTCTATATCTGCCGCCTTATAATGACTTGATTATTAAGGCTAAGCCTTCAAACCAATAACTTTTGTTACTAATTACTTTAAATCTTAGGCACAGTGATGGCATATGTGGATTTGGAGGTGGTTGGAACAAGCTTCTGAATATTGGATGAATGACAAATTCAAATATAAAATCAATTAATGTACTGATGGATCAATTCATAATTGCATTATATACTGGTAATGATCACTTGCATGAAGATTTTGTTACCGACATATTTTTCCTCATACTAAAAATGGGATGAAAAAAATAGGTGCTATGTATGTATCTTTTTTATTGATCTATTACCAACGCATTGAATATATTTACTAACTATATAGACAAAATTAGAATGTCAAAATTATGCTTCTAATATCCAATTTTACCATCGCATTGAATATTCAAAAAATAAAAAGCTCTGAAGAGCCGATTTGTTTGATAAACAAAGTTATGCCTCTAATATGTATTTTCCTTATATATATTATGCATTGTCATACTAATTGAACTAAGCTCACGATTTGTATGTACATTAAAGAGACTCTACTTTAATTTATTATCAGATTCTCGTTAATAAAATTATCATCTCATGAAATGTCGTAATGTCTGCCTTCTCATGCATTAGGTTGTTCTAGAATTAGACTTCAGGTTGCCCTAATTTATTGTTGTTTCTTTCATCTTGATAAAAAAAGTTATGTGATTGTGTTTAATTTGTCTTTAGATGAGTGTTGCAGACATTCTATTTTTAATATTCTCTTAATAGATAAAACTCATGTGAATCTTACAATTTAAAAATGGATACTTTTTGTGTTTTTTCTCTTTCTTTTTCTCTCTTTCTTCTTTTCAAACTCTAGCCGTCATCACTTTCTTCTTCTTAATCAACTAAAGATAGGTGATTTCAGATCAATTTTGACCTAAAATCACCTTTCCGAATTGTTTTTCCTTCCTTTTTTAGTTAAATAAGTGATTTTCATATATCAAACATTTTGATCCTCAAATATCACATTTTTAACAAATTTCATCTCAACTCATATTTTTGTCCCAAAAATGGTGATTTTTGGTCTCAAATGATATAAAATATTTAATTAATATGACATATGATTTAAAATATTAAGCATTTTATCTTTTAAGTTTTTATACATTTCACGTTGAAAATTTTCATTTAAATCTACGGTCTTAAATTTTTTTATACATTTTTATAGTTTTAGAAGAGAAATAAAGATTTGACTGAATATGCATCATCAAAAGAGATTAAACACTAAATTGTGTATGGTCGCAAGATTGTGAGTTTAACTCCTAAACTACTTTGACTCTGAAGAGTTCTCAGAACTCAACTCATTTAAATTGTATGTAATAAAAAAACTTTTTGTTTTTTTGTTGAAAACCAAAAATCATCCTAAACATACGGCCTTTGTTGGATGAAAATTACTCTTCTCACTTTCAAAATTGCTCTCAGTCACCCTAAAATTTGTTGGTTGAGGACCAAAAATTTGTTTTTGGAGATATATAGTTAATTTTGGGATGTATGAGAGCAATTTTAGAAGTAAGCAGTGTAATTTTCTTGCTGGATGGAATTCCATGGGAAAATTGCTTTTCTCACATTCATTTTTTCTTAAAAACGCATGAAAATAACGATTTTGTTCCCGACAGTAGTTAACTACAGTTCGGTTTTGTCCGTCAGTAATTAATTACCGTTCCACATGTACAACTTAAAAAAATAAAACTCCAACGGTAGTTAACTACCGTGGAGCATTAATTCTAAAATTAGCACCTCATTAAAATTCAAAAGTGCATAACAAACTAACATTATTGACTTTTTCTCTTAATCGGCAAAATTTATTCTCGTCGAATTATACACAAAAGTACCACTCACAAAAACACAAAATAAAAGAAAAAACAAGAGACATCGTATATATACTGAACACCTCCAATTATCCAATACACACGGAATCTAAAAATTCCAAAATAAAACATTCCAAACCGAAGCTAATCATGAGGCTAAAATATACAAAGAGGAAAATAAATAACTCGTCTCTTCTAACTAGCAATTATATATATGTAGTGTGTTACTAGTAACACCGAGTTATATGTGGCACATGCATATCATCAGTGATATGTCAAACTATTTATACTAATAGTTTTCGAGCAAATAGTCACGTTAGTCCTTGATTCTGCATCTCGTTATTATAAAGGTTTCTGACTCAAAATTAAATACAAAGAAGTTCTTGACTCTTCACGTCCGTTATCATTTTAGTCCATGACGTTAAATAATTATGTTAAGTGATGATGTGACATTGGTTTTACGATGACATGACATATGAGGTGTCAAATGGACTAAAGTGAAAGTAGAAAATGATTACTTTGGTCCCTGAACCAAAAATCAATATCCCCATATTGAATCTCAAATTCATAAATGTCATCTAATTCTCTCTTTTGTTCAAAATCAATCTTCGATTAAACACTAACTTACTGTTAAGTCACTGACTGTGCATACTTACTATCAGTTAAGTCCCTGATAGTAATCATGTACTCTCACTAAGATCCCTGACAAGTTGTTAATTTAACAGAATGCTACCTACTGACGGCTATAAGACATTTGTGCAAGAAGCGGAAAGGAGATATTAGTGTTAAAAGCTTGTAAACTATCATAACACTTACCAAAATGATTCCATAATTGAATACCAAAATATTTCCATAACATAACTATTAAGTCGTTATATAAAGGTCAACCATAGAGTAATCAAAAGATTGCACCACATTTAGGCATATAATTTAATAAGTCATTACATAATGACTCATTTTGCAATATTTTGCTGAAAGTAGCATCCTGAAACAAAATAGAAGATTACACATATGCTCCAATTTATATCGAAAATGTAAAAAATCAAGAACAGTCTTCAATTCAGAACAATTAATTGACTGTACTTTTGGAATTGAGAAGGCACACTCATGTGATTGAGACCATAAGGGAACATGAAAAAGAAATAGCAATACATATATGAGGCCAATTTACAATCTTAAATTCAACTAATATAAATTGCACACTACATTGAAACACAACTCATTATCCCTCTGCCAGTTCTAAGCATGTATAGAGCACTCATTCTACCCACCTCAGCCAGTAAAATATGTAGAATTATTTAATCTTTTGCTGAATTATTATGTAATGACTTATTGAATTATATGTCTAAATATGGTGCAATCTTTTGATTACTCTATGATTGACCTTTATATAATGACTTAATGGTTATGTTATGAAAACATTTTGGTATTCAATTATGGAATCATTTTGGCAAGTGTTATAATAGTTTACAAGCTTTTAACACTAATGTCTCCTTCATGCTTCTTGCACTAATGTCTTATTGCGGTCAGTAGGTAGTATTCTGTTAAACTAACAACTTGTCATGGACCTAACTGATAGTAAGTATGCACAGTCAGGGACCTAACAGTAAGTTGGTGTTAATGGAAGATTGATTTTGAACAAAAGAGAGAATTAGATGACATTTAGGGATTTAGGGATTTGAGATTCAATTTGGGGATATTGATTTTTGGTTCAGGGACCAAAGTGACCATTTTCTACTTTCACTTTAGTTCATGTGACACCTCATATGCCATGTCATCGTAAAACATGTGTCACATCATCACTTAACATAATTATTTAACGTCATGGGCTAAAGTGATTACGGAAGTGCAGAGTCAATGACTTCTTTGCATTTAATCCTGAGTCAGAGACCTTTGTGACAACGAGGTGCAGAGTCAAGGACTAAATTGACAATTTGCTCAATAGTTTTTTTTTTACTATTTATACTAATAGTTAGAACCTCTTTCCTAATGCAATATTAACTACTGTTGGAGTTTTTTTTTTAGGTTGTAAATGTGAAATGGTAATTAACTACTGCCAGACAAAACCGAACGATAGTTAACTACCATTGAAGGTAAAATTGTCATTTTAATGTATTTTTAGAAAGAAAAAAAATGAATGTGAGAAAAGCAATTTTCATTCCATGGACAATGGGCTTAAGTCCAGACCAATGAACTGAGGAAGTCAAAGCCCAAGTCCAAACCAAAACTACGGAAGCCAAGTCCTAACAAAAAATTAAAAATTTTGCCTCATAACTTTACAAGATGTTACAATTTATGTCTCTTATCTTTAAGAAATAGCAATTTTACCCCTTTATCTTAAAAAAAAAAAATACTAGCAATTTTAGCTTTATATTTCGAGACACGTGCAATCTTCTAAACAAATTTAATCCCATATTTTTTAGTTAGGGGTTAAATTTGCTTTTTGTTTTGGTTGAGGGGCTAAAATCGTATGTTTTTAAAAGTTATAGGGTTAAAATGCTTAAACCTTAATATATCGCTGAAGCATTATAAAAACACATCCTCACCGTGCAGTTTAGCGTTTCTGAAATTTTCTAGGGCAAAAGAACAGAATCAGAACTCGAAAGAGAAGAGAGAGGAAGAAGAAGAAGAAGAAGAAAAATGGAGGGTGGAGACGAAGGAGTGGAGATGGTGGTTGACTCCAAAGACATGCAACAGCAGAGTAAAGCCTTCGATAAACTCACTGACCGCGTTGAAGATCGTCAGCTTGATTCTACCCGTGTTCAAGAAGCCATGGCTTCCATTGCTGCTTCTGCTGAAGCTGATTGGAATGCTATGCGCTTGAGGTAAAACAAAATGAATATTGATTGAGTTTTTCTTTGTGGGTTTTTGATGTATTGTTCTTCTGTGTGAAGTTTTTGGAGAATGTGGTTTTTAGTTATTGGGAATTAGAAGGGGTGTAGCTTTTTTAGGGAGGGGGTGTAGGATTAACTTTTGTAAGTTTGAAATAAATGTTTAGTTCCATAAAGTTTAATTTTTTCTATATGGGTAATTTGTGTTTTCAGCTATTGTATTAAGTTTTTTTAATGACACTATAAACAAGTGGATCTTAATTAAATTGATTATTCATATAGATTTTAAGTTAGAGGGTTGGGAGAAAAATTAAGTGAAAGTGTAGAGATGTGAAGATAAGTCTTGGAAACACAATACTCCTGCCTAATGCGCTGTTTGGATAAACAACTTAATCAAACCATTTAATCCATTCCGGTCACTATTATAAGCAAAAAACCACTTTTTAGATTCATTGAATAACATCAATATCTGGTTATATTTTAGTATATAATATAGACCAAATACATCCTTATTCAATGAACCTCAAAAGTGGTTTTTTAGGTGGGAGTATTGTGTTTATGTATAAGCTATTTCTATAACAAATGATAAAATTAACTCAAATGTGTTCATGAGAGAGTTTATGAAAATAAGCTTAAAACATATTATGGACATGTCATCAGTTTTTTCACAAGCTTTTTCAAACAATGTTATGTCATGACTAATAAGTGTTTATGTCAGTAGATATACTCAAATAAGCCAATTCAAACAGAACCTAAGTACAATAAGTATATGGAATGCGATTCTAACTTGAAAGATGGAAATTAGAGGAGCATATAATGTTGCAATTCATCGTATTTAGTACATTGGTTCCTTCATCCAAAGTTATGAAAAGATAGAGCAAGATGTAAACAATTGGATCTAAGCAGAGTTCATATAAAGGAGGAATGTGTCATGTGTAATACTAATAGGTAACTAAAAGTACCACTCAAACCTTGAGAAAAATTTTACCGCACAAATATAAGACTTGTAATGCTTGCATGAATACTGGTATGGATGGTATACAACCAACAAGGAAATTTATTGCTGTAGAGATGTGAATCTTGTGTATCAGTTAATCTATGTATCCGACCCCACCTTACGAAGAACAGTTTTGTTTGTTGCAAATAGATTTTGTGACAAATAGCTAACTTGAATTTGGGGGTAAATTACACATGGAATAAAGATGATGAAAGACCATTAGGCCTTCTGGTTTGATGGTGCTATTAACTTGGTAATAAGTGGATTCGGTTAAAGGTGGCACATACACAATTAAATACTGGGGATAGGATCTAAGTAGAGTGGATCAAATCAAGAAATGTTTCATGTGTAATAAGAAACTTAGAAGTACCATTCAAACCTGAAGGGAAATTTACTGCTCAGCTACAAGCTTGTATGTAATATTGCATGGAATTGAATATTGGATGGTATACAACCAACAGGAAAATTTAGTGCTGTAAAGATGGGAATCTTATAATGGATTGGTGGCTACGAAGAAAAATACAGGGATAGAAGTTGAATGATTAGAGAGAAATAGGGTAGCTCCTATTGTAGAAAACCTGTATAAGCAATGGTTAGGAGTGTTTAGAAGATGGAAAGCAGTCATACAATAAGAGATAGAGGAAGTCCATAAATTGTTGGTCAATACATAGAGATTTATAGGTGAATAGGTTGTCTTCAGACATATTACCTGGCAGGCATTATGGCATCTTTTAATTTATATAGCCGATCTTATGCTTAGATCCTATCCCCATTACAATGCAAAGGTGGCATAGACACCATTACTTTATATAGTCTTTGGGTGTCTTACAACTTACAAGCTAGTGTAAGTACTAGGAACAGGGAACCTGAAGCCAATGTTCTTAACTTTTAATAATAGGTTTGGTATCATTTTCTCTCTTCCCTACCCTAAAAACTGCCAGTTTTCAACTTGAGTATTTACTCTGAAATGTCTAAAAGCATAGGAGGTGCCTTTGTTCTTATTTTGATATTTTTCACAATTCATTTGTGCAACTGCTTGTAGCTGTTTAATGTTTAATATCTAAGTTTTGTTACGATGTACCTTTTTATGTTCTGGTATATATGTTGTATTACTAGTGGAATTATACTCGTTTAGTTCTGATGGTTTATTTTAACACGAGTGAAACATGGTCCCCCGAAGTTATGTATAGAATTCAAAGCTACATTGTCCCTCCTGTTTTACCTGTATTTGTAAATCTGCTTCCTTGTCTGTCTAAACTGGGGTATATATTTTGATTGAATCATAGGGAGAAAGAATTAGCTGCTGTTAAGATAAATGCAGCAGATGTTGATATAATTGCAAACGAACTAGAGGTAACTTTTTCAACAGATTGTACCAAAATCTATCCAAGTTTACATTCCAATCAATTAACATACTTTTCTTATATAACAGTTGGACAAAAAGGTGGCTGAAAGGACCTTGCGTGAGCATAAAGGTGACGCAGTTGCTGCCATTCGTCATTTGCTTCACTAGTGTGGTAGAAACAAACAAGGGCCAAAGTTTCAGAATGTGACTTATATTAGCTTATATTTATTGTTTTGCATTGAAATTTGAACCTCAAATGTATACTATGATATGAGATGATATGATATAGTTCATTGGAAATCTGAACTAAGTTATTGACTTTGTGATAACTCTCAGCCCCTCAAATTTTCTGGTTCAAAAATATCATCTCTTGATTATTGACTACAACATTTTGTTTTTGTCCGTTAATATAATTTATTTAACAAACAAAATAATTTTTTTTATAGAAAGTTGTTTTCAAACCTACAACATCTTGTTAAGGGTAAACAAACACAACAACAAAGTTCTCCATCAACTTGTTATATTTTATGAATCTTTACTATTTATAACTATTTGAACAAATGTAACTTTCCAAACATAATTTTAGAAATTCTCCATCAAGTATTTCCTTAGTTAGTTTACAGTTTTCACTTAATTCATATGATAATAACCTCTTCATCGTTATAACAATATATAATAGTAGGATTTCAATTTAAGAGTGTTGGCTACAATAGATCTCTTAACCATATCTTTCACATCTATCCAAGTTATAGATGCATAAAAATGACCTTTAATTTTGTCCTCCTTCAAGCTCCAATCGTTAATTTGAATATTACCTTATCTTCCTTCTCATGGAACACCAATTTGTTTGGAGTAACACTGACATGAAACCCTTTTATAGGTATAAGGTTAGCAATATAGATCATTTGTTTCTCGCTAACATTGGTAATTGTTCTACTAAATTCTTGTGTTGGCTTCGAAGAAGAACTTTCAACATTGAAGAAAACAATAAAAGAAGAGTAGTTAAGATCAAATGAAGGTTTTGAGAAATTATCGAAAGAGGATCTTGTAATGATAATAGTCTTTTTTCTTGTGAAGTTAAGTGTTAAAGAAGATAAAAATAATCTATACCAACATATAAAACATGACAAGGGTCCAGTGCTCTATTGGAGTTACAACTTTGTTATTTTTTAACAATGTCTTTTATACAATCCTTTCTAATATTAAATATTTTTAATATTGTCATTATTGTTGACCTTATCTGATCAACATGTGCTCTTTTGAAACTTAAGTGTAAAACAGATAGTCGCTCATTGTTTCTCAATTTTGATAAGAGAATTTTTATCAACAACTAAATAATTAATAAATTGATTTCTATTAACAACTAAATATTAAGTTACATATAGTTTGATGGAGATATATTGTTAGTCTAAAACATTTTTTTTACTATTTTGGGATTAAGGGTTACATAATTGGTTTTGGGGATTCTAATTTTGAAATAAAATCATGGTACATTTATATTAGTGTTAGACTGATAATTGTTACATAATAAAGATACAAATTACATGTTTGATGTTTTGATTAATATGTTATATAATTTGTTGTTATGTGTACAAGACTTTTAGAATAGGTTTATGGGTCATAGAGTATAGTGAGATAAGACATAGAGTAAAATTTTGTGACTCGTAATTGCTACAAATATCATTTGAGAGTGAAATTTCTACCAATTGTGTACAAGACTTTTAGAATAGGTTTATGGGTCATAAGAGTATAGTGAGATAAGACAGAGTAAAATTCTGCCACTCGTAATTGCTACAAATATCATTTGAGAGTGAAATTTCTACCATTATAAAGTAGACAAAATTACTTACAGAATAGATACAATAAATGTTGCATTACCTTATGTAGGGTAGGAGTAATCCATGTTGCAAGTTGGGTAAAAGTTTCTTCCATATTTCTGTATCTATGCATGTTCTTTAGTTAAAACGAACTAATTGTATACTTAAACCCAAGGATAAAAATTATAATTATAATCTAGGCATTTTAAACTTTATGGAATTAATTTTTTTAGGGTTAAATATGTTTTTGGTCCCTATAAAATTAGGAACTTCTAAATTTAGTCCTTACTTAATTTTAATACTTTTTTTAGTCCCTAAAAAAAAAATTACTTATAGTTTTAGTCCCTTGCTAAAACAAAGTTTGTTTAATTGTCGTTAAACTCTTAAATTTTTGAACGATTTTTTTTAAACAAGTTTAGAACACTATGAAAGGATCATTTACTGAAATTTAGAATTTTCTAACATGAAACAAATTAAATATGAATTTTTTAAAACGACAAAAGTTAAAGATAAAAAGTAACAAAATCTGGACGTAGAAATCAAATTTTGCGATAATTTTTTGCAGAGGAACTTTTAGTAATGTTCTAAACATGTCTGCAAAATTTTTTTCAAAAGTTAAAGAGTTTAAGCATAAATTAAACAAATTTTAATTGAGTAGGGATTAATACTCAGTGCAGGAAAAAAAATTAAGGACTAAAAGAACTATTAAAATTAAGTAAGGACTAAACTTAAAAGGTCCCCATTTTATAGGGATTAAAAACATATTTAACCCATCTTTTTACTCAAATCGGATGTTTTTTGGTATTTTAATTAGTTAGTTGAAATTGAGGTCAAAGTACCGAAGAATAGAATTTTGGGTTTGAATTGATTCAAGTACCCCAAATTGAGAAAGAAAAAAGCTAATTTTATGAATATAATCCTTTTCTTAAACCTTAATTATGTATCTTGGAGTATGTCACAACCCTAGGATTTCATTTCTTTTTATAAGACTAAATTGTAATAACTTGAATGTAAATGTTTTAAGTAATCAAGCAAGCAAGAATAAGGTTAGAGATAAACGGTAACGATAAATCAATAAGTAATTATCTAAATTTGTATATATTAATTATAATTTATCATAAAAAATCATACGTGAGACAAATGTATATTAAAAATAGGGTTGATATTCAATTTGGTCTCTAAAAATGTAGGACCGTGTGTTCTATCAACAAAGTCCTCATATTATAAATATTTTAAAATTCTCTTTAAAATTAGTACAATTTCAGGTGCCAAATTAATATTATACTTTAAATAAAAATTTCTCTATTTCTTAAATTTTACATTCTTGATTTAAAATGTTCATAGTTAAAGACAAAGATAAATTTGGTAAAAAAAAATATTATTAAGATGAAAGAATTGTTTATGAATTTGCAAGTTAGGTTGCCTTCATATATTCTTATGGGAAAAGGGGTTTTGTTATGCATAGAAAACTAGTTTTACACTTACGAATCAATAATTTTATAGTAATGTTTATGTGACGATATATATATGATAAATTTTCATTAGGGTTCTGTTTGGTTCAACGAAGATAAAAAAGTAAAATTGCATTTTTCATAATTGTATTATTTAGTAAGACAACACTAGGGTTTAGCCTCTAGTTCAAGGTGGTTGCTTAGCATTTTAAGGCAGGTATTGATCGTGGAGCCATACTATTTGAACGCAACATGTAGAGACATTGTACACAACAACGACAACACAAAACACGAAAGTCAAATGCATGGGTAAAAATATTTTAAAAAGCCAAAATTGTATCTCAGCGTATATTATATGATGTTAAGTGTCCAATCTTGTGTTCCCTTAGCATTTCTCATTGATTGTGTAGTGAATGATCTCTTACCATAGAAATTAAATCCTCCTTTTAGTGCCTCCTCTAGGAGTTTATCCGCTTCCATGCTCTCCCATTATTATCATGCCCAAATTCGTAGGAGACATGAGTTTCAAGGTATATTGTATCCTTAGGTGGCAACATTCGTTCTACTTCTACATGGCGAGTAGAGAATGATGTTTGATGACCAACTTATCCTTCAAAAGCTACGCGAGTCCTAGGTTGGCCATCCTATCTCAAGGACCAACTGTTGGATTGGTCACTCTGTCCATTGCATAAGTTCCTTTGTCTCTACAACTTGGTCATCTCATAGTGTCTTATTGTCAAAGATACCAACTATTACGCAATACTCAAGATCTCCTCCCTTTTCCTTCCTTCATAATAATTGAATCAATCATCCTACTTATATTTAAAATAATATCTCCCATCCCCACCAAACACAATGTGCAATTTGCACTAGTGCATTTTCTTTAAATTGTATACAAATTTGGAGTTGGAACCCCACGTTCATTGGCCTCTATTGTATTTTAACACTATCTCTAGATTAATTTAATGATTGAAAAACAAAAAGTAAAAAAATTGTAAAATCCAAAAACAAAATAAATTATGTTTGATAATTTAAAAAAAAATGATTTATTAAATTAATTTTAAGAAAGAAATGAAGAATGGTGATAAGGAGTTAGTTATCTGAAAGGTTGTAGGTTCACTTTCAATGTAATAACATCTTTAATAGATAATCTATAAATACTTACTTAATCCCATAGCTCTAAACTTTATATAACAAAAAAAAAATTAAGAAGAATAAAACAAAACAATTATATCAATCTAACGATCTTTAAAAAAAATTTATATCAATCTAACGGCTCAGGTTGGTGCAGTAGCAAGTGTAGTAGGACCACTGAAGTAAGGGCAATGTAGTCAATAAACAAATAACAGAAAGAAAAAAAAACGGGAAATTTTGTAACTAACATTTGGAAATTTTCAACAGCTTCTTCTTTCTTCATTTGGTGATTCAATCTGAAAAGCTTCGTGTGAGAGACAATGGAGAATCTCATACAATTGGTGAACAAAATACAGAGAGCTTGCACCGCACTCGGCGATCATGGTGAGGAGAGCGCTTTGCCTACTCTTTGGGACGCTCTTCCCTCCATTGCTGTCGTCGGAGGGCAGGTGTTACTCTCGATCTAAAAGTTTTTACCGTCTAGAATGGATTATTCTTGTTACGATCTTAAAGTTTTATTCTTGTTATCGTCTTACACATATGACACTAACATATGTAATTACGTCTAATTAATTCTTTTTTTTTTCAAATTTGTATGTGTCCGTGTGAGTATCGTGTCCGATGTCGGTGTCAATGTTTCATATTCAATACTTGTTCAAAATTTTAACTTACGTTCTTTTAGTGTATTGTAATGTTTTGATTTCACCGTTTTTATTTTGAAATTCTTGCAATTTGTTTTTCCTCGTTCTTGTTAAATTAAGAGTGAATTGGTTCTTATACTGCAATACAATGTTCTATTGTTGCTTGTTTTACATAATGATCCCGATCGCATTGGTACTTCTAATTTATTACGTAAATATTTACATGTAAAACAAGTAAGTATATAGCTAAAGGTTTGTTTAGATTCATAAGTTTTCCAAGATATATAGCTTATGAAAACAACTTATAACTTATACGAAAAAATAAAACTTTATTTATCATTTGTCATAGAAATAGCTAATAGATAAGCGCGTATCATGCATGATAAAAGTACTTATGTTATAAGTTACAAATAAGTTGTTTATCCAATCATGTAAAATCTATTTGTATTTGGATTTTATCAACTTGATGCTTTGTCTATTTATTATTTCTTTTTTTACTAGGTAGCTGATGAGCAAAACCGCAAGTGCACGGTTTTACCGAAATAGTAAAAATAGAGTATCGTTCCGATAGGGAGTTATGAATTTAATTAACTTTTGACAATGATTAGAATGAAAGTTTTAGAAGTTATAAAGTTTGGATTTTTGTTTTGAAATAAAATAAAAATAATAATAAAAAGGTGCCTTGGGATTATTGGT
>Ga0228710_1003151_pt1 | contig 26291 bp, 13 predicted proteins | sample MedpolnodulmetaG_FD_177995 | JGI IMG/M metagenome (GOLD analysis project Ga0228710, IMG submission 177995) | Root nodule microbial communities from Medicago polymorpha collected in Santa Monica, California, United States - pink nodules | ecosystem: Host-associated > Plants > Roots > Nodule...
ACACACAACCAATCAAACGTCAATTTCTACCCCGAACTACGAGGTTTTGATCCCTCACGGGTACGTAGGCAAAGGACACTCGTCCTTCCAAATCAATAAAAAATGTAGATAAGTAGGTCTCCTTTTTCCTTTACCACTTTAACCCTTTTTTAAAAATAAGCAAGTTATAGCACAAAATGTTGAATAAAACCAAGAGGTTCCCGTAGAGTACTACGGACATAAAGGGTGCTAACACCTTCCCTTTATGTAACTAATCCCCGAACCCTAAATCTTTTTCAAAGGGGTGTTTCGAACCTTTTTACCCTTTTCTCTTAAAATTAAATGTTCAGTCGTGAAATAAAATAGTGAGTCAAACGCTAATCAAATAGCCTTGATCTCCGAAAAATGGCGCGACAACCATATTGTTACGGATTACAATAAAACTGATTTGGAAGCCAAATCAAACACACTCTAAGTTTAAAGTGAATTGCTTTTATCTACTATAAATTCAACATAATGAGTATGACTACAAGTCAGAGGATGAGGTAAGGATGTTCACACCATGAAGGAATGAGAATTTGGGATTGCTCCTGGCACTTGTTATTTTCGGTTTGTTAAAAGGGTATGGTATTATGGAAACAGATAATGTATTTAGCTAATCTTAAAGTCACTTTTAAACTCATTGTAAGAGTGAAACATTATTAGAGAGTATTAGTTACAAACTCGTGCTTCGCATGGGTTGAATTACGTATTTTTTTTAAAAATTTCTCTAAAAGAGAGATGCTCAAATTACGGTATAATCCGAATATTTGTGATGCATGGTCTAAAACATGACAAAGATAACATAACAACTATTGTCATTACTTACATAATGTCCTGCAGCAGAAATATACATGCTGCCATGTAGTGTACAACCAATTTAAGGTTGATCACCAAAAAAGGGCTCATGTACGGTGCAAGAATATGGTTAACTATACTATGACAAAACATAAATGTCTCCAAAGTTCAAAAAAAAAAGTAGTAACTCAAAACTTTTTTAAACAACCCTAGAAACTTGCGCTACACATATATATACTTCGATTTGGCTATTGTCTTCATATGCATTGCCTTCGTCCCCTCATTGCCATTATCACTACTTCCCCAATGCAGCTGCATTGGCAGCATTGCCTTCATCCCCTCAATGTCATTATCATTCCCAAGCACCCATTATAGCTTTTGGACCTAAGGAATGAAAGTTCTCATAATACACTTTGAATCTACCTAGTATTTAACATTGTTAGATGCACACGAAGATGGAATTGGCCATTGGTAGCAACTGCAAATGAATTTAAAAAAGTCCCCAATGTCATACTCTCAAGTCAAACCCTTAGTAGTTGCAAAGACGATATCCATTTCATCCAAGAATATATGAGAAAACAATAAAACAATGTTCATTACATAGTCCTCTAGGATAAACTAATTGGCATATAAATTAAAAGAAGAGTCCATCATAAATTGTCTATTGGTTTTAGCTATCAGGTTTGAAACACAAATGCTTATACAATTCAATAGCTGCATTTATTAGGTATCACCAATTAAAAATGTTACCAATGAGCAAAAAAGAAGTGGTCACAATACAATTCTGTTTTCACTAACCCACAAATCATCAGTAATTTCCTGTAAGTGTCAAATATAGGCTTTGAAGTATAAAGTAAAAATTAATAACTGAGATGCTTAAGTGGTTTGGTAAACAATGTTCATCACAATAATGGTATACCCAAAAAAAATTGAAGAATAAAGATAAATTGCAAAACTAAATTATGTTTCTTGAAAACCACATAAGTAATAAAAAAAATTGATTATCAAAACATGTAAATGATTAAATACATTTTTTTTTTGAGGAAATGTAAATGATTAAATACATGACAGTAAGTAGATTCAATATTTTCTAAAATATTAGTTGACACATGAAACCAATCATTCCACCATCCATTTGAAGAATAAAGAAACACAAAAAACCACTAAACCAAGGCCAACAACACCCTTTAATAACACTCATTTTGTTACAAAATAACAGAGAAACATTGAAAATGATGTTCATCATGTGATAATAATTAAGCTACTAATGAGTGATGAATATAGTAGTAACATCAGAACTTGTTAAGAAGGGTTTGCACATGTTTCTCAACCATTAAATATTTTTATTAATAGATCAAACATTTTTTCAATTTTGCCATTGTTTTGGAGTAGTACACGTTCATCTTTGAAAAATGTTAAACATGGGAATATGAAGCAAATTACATTTAAGACCATTAATTTTTTTGTTTTGTTTCTTATATTTGAGATCGGAGGAAGTACAAATAAGTAAAGGGTTTTAAGTACCAAAATTATTCTCCTTAAAAAAAAAAGGTACCAAAATTTTTCATCGAAAAAAAAATCAAATATTTAAATTTTTAATTCTACAACAAAAAAAAATAATAACGTTGTCTAGCATTTGGAGTTGAATTGTTTGCAAATCGTAACTAAGGATGGCCGTAAATCAGAGTTGCTCAAATCATGTTAACCTTTTGCAGTCATCCCTTTTGTGTTTCAACCTGTCAATTGAGTTTAGGTAAATAAATAATTGTTAAAAATCAACTAGTTAGTTATTTTGTGCAGTTAATTTTGTCCAACCAAAAAAAAAAAAAAATTGTGCTGATAATATTTTATTTTATCAGAAAGAAATGGATTGGACCATGCCAGTGGAAACTATGGTATCAGCAATGGATTATTCTCTAATGGCAAGAATTCTAGTTGCAAGTTTGGGAGTGCATTCAACTACATCAACCTCACGGTAGAAAACTATTTCACCATGATTATTAATAAGCTACAAACCCTTGCTTCCATTGCCTTCACCGCCGAAACAAACCAGTGCAAATGATTATCTCAGCTAAGCAATTTCAACTGAATATAATGCTACTATCATTTGGCCATCTAAATACAATTCAAGTGAAACAACGACTTCATGAACAATCATTTATTTCCCATGTCGCTAAATAACACTTCCATTATAATTTTTTCAAACTGATCAATTCATGATAAGTATGAAAAAAGTTATTGCTTAAAAACAATGCCAAATTTCTAGTATTTGATTTTATTTCACAAGGTGTTCAACTAATGGAAGCACCTAGATTTCTTTCTATTACTATTACCATCACCGAGAAATAGAGCTTGAGTGTTTGTATACATAACACATATTTGTCTAACATTCACATTCACATGGAATTAGCTATAGCTTATATGTTCCTTGATCAGAACATATGGAATTCTTCGCATGAACTCTCTTTCATACTCAGTAGTCGGTGATGCCAATTATGACATGAATTTCTTAATTTCCCTTGGGGGTGTTTTCAGTTCATTAAATCTTTTATGTTACACTTAGATAGATTACATTGCTTTCATATGGTTGATATAACAGCTGATTTAGTTTTACTAGCTGAGAAACGGGTTTGGATTCTCCTGCTGTCTATAATGGTTATTCAAATATTGTGGTTGAATTGTGCATGTATAACCTAAGTATGTATGTCCAGATATTTACAAATGCCGTAGCGTCAACTAAGCAAGGAAGAAATCGATGCTAATAATAACTGAGGTAGCCACCCAACCAGGGAATTTACACCATTAGATTGATACTTTACTTATATATAATTCTCTTGAAACCAAAGATGGCATGAAATTAAACTGTATAAATCAAGTGACGTGTTTGTTGTTCCTTTGACAGTAGAGAATTTGTATCTGAGTTGTGAGGTAGTGACCGATGAGTCTTGAAATGTTCTAGTAAGCTAATATTTGGTGGAGGAACTTGTAGATATTTCTAAGCAACAACTCCACTTGATAAGTATGACTACAAGGCAGAGAATGAGGTAAGGATGTTCTAGTTCTGGATGGAAATGGATTCTCTCAGGATACTCACCGTTAGTGAGCTTAAAGGAAGTAGCTTGGAGATTCGAGGATCTGATACATTCACCATGAAGGAACGACAATTTGGGATTGCTCCTGGCACTGGTTATTTTCGGTTTGTTAAAAGGGTATGGTATTATGGAAACAGTTCATGGATTGAGCTATTCTTAAAGTCACTCTTAAACTCAATGTAATTGTGAAACATTGTTAGAAAGTTTCAACAAGAACTTTTTATCGAGCCTTGTTAATTCGTTGTGGTGAAAATGCTTCCGATATTCAAAGTTTATACAAGAATTCCTAGAAGTAGAATAGCATGGTTGTTGGTGGTGCCGTTCTGAGTTATTTGTGGCAAAGTCCCACACCATTGAGTGGAAACAACAAACGCCAAAGACTTCAATATAAATACAGTGCTTGAATACTCAACATTGCATACCTTTCTCAGCCTTTTGGCTAAGATCAATTGTATAGTTGATTAATTGATATGCATCTTAAAAGCATATGTTGAGGAACTTAACGAGAAAATTTTGTAATTTTTTCTATTTTGAGTTCTTTAACATTTAGCCTTTAGGATACATATTATAATGACATATGTGGCTCAACAGATTACATGATATTGTATTTTTATTGAGGGGAAGAGGCCAATTTGAATAGCCTATTGAGTTTCTCGTGGTGTTGGCTATGTGATGCACCATCAATTAAGTTTAACTTTTACCCTTTCTTGCTTCAATGGGGCACGTGTTATTCAGGTTGTCCCAATAAAATGTTAAATGTTGTCTTGCATTTGGATTTGATTTGCCTGAAGCTGCAGCTGCAAATCGTAACTTATGTATGGTCGTAAGTTAGAAGTGGTCAAATTTTGCAACTTTTTTTTTATAAACGCTATGTTTATAAACTTCTTATGTAAATTATTTTCTTAGTCATTATGCTAACCTTTTGGAGTCATCCCTTTTGTATTTCAACCTAGCAATTGTTTAGGTAAATAAATTATAGTTAAAAATCAAGTAGTTATCTTGTGCTGTTAATTTTGTCCAGCAAAAAAATCTTGTGCAGTTGATACTTATTTATCAGAAAGAAATGGATTGGTCTGCCAATGGAAACTATGGCATTAACAGACGACAAGCGCAATAGCTCAAACGCAGCACTCTTGTTGTGCAAGTGCAACAATTCTAGTTGCATGTTTGGGAGTGCATTCAACTACATCAACCTCACGGTAGGAGACTATTTCACCATGATTGTTAAGAAGCTACAAGCCCTGGCTTCGAACAAACCAGTGCAAGTAATTGTTTCAGTTGGCAGACATAACTGTAAGCAAACTTAACTGAAGAAGATAACCATGTGTGGCCATCTAAACACAAATCAAGTGAAACAAACTTGACGAATTTATGAATAACCATTTATTTCACATGTCGCTAAATAACACTTCCATTATAATTTCTTCAAACTGATCAATTAATGATAAGTAGCAAAAAGTTATCGCTTACAAACAATGCCAAATTTCTAGTGTTTGATTTTATTTCACAAGGCGTTCAACAAATGGAAGCACCTGGATTTCTTTCTATTACTCTTACCATCACCAAGAAATAGAGCTTGAGTGTTAGTATACATAACACATGTTTGTTTAACATTCACAATCACATTGAACTCTCTTTTCATACTCGCTTTGTTCAATTTCTAGATAGGGAGGATTTTCCTCATCTTCAGGTTTCCAACTTGTCCTTTTTCTTTTAAATCTTTTGGAAATTTTTATAGTGTGGTGTAGCCGTGTAGTTGAAATTTTGTTGTTTTGATGGGTTGTTTGTGACTTTGTTTGTTTAGTATGAGGCTGCTTGGGCACTCACAAACATAGCATCTGGAACTTCTGAGAACACTAAGGTGGTAATTGATCATGGGGCAGTACCAATATTTATCAAGCTACTTAGTTCACCAAGTAATGATGTTCGGGGCCAGGTATGTTTATATTAAAATGCAATAGCAGTAGAACTGGGATTGTCCTTTTTTCTTTTGCTGAACTCTAAAACACTGAAATTGTAGGCTCTGTGGGCATTGGGAAACATTGCCGGTGATTCCCCTAGGTGCTGTGATCTTGTTCTCAGTCACGGTGCCCTGATCCCACTGTTATCCCAGTTGAATGCAACCGAAATCATAAAAAAAAAACATAGTACAAATAAAGGTTAATGATATGCACAGCTGTATATCATCAGCTAATACTGTCAACGGAACACGGAGGTAGTCACCCAACCAGGGAATTTGCACCATTGGATTGATACTTCACTTGCATCTTTCTATTGAAATCAAAGACTGCATGAAATTCAACAATATAAATTCACTGATTTCTTGTTCCTTTGACAGTGGGGAATCTGTATGAGTTGTGGAGGGGTGAGTCTGGAAATGTTCTAGAAAACTAAAAGCGTAAAATTTGGTGGGGGGTACTTGTAGAGATTTCATAAGCAACAACTGTTGCATCTCCTACAACTTCATATTGTGTTTGGTTTGACGGGCTATCCCTATCCTCCATTGTGTTTGGAAGCCAAATCAAAGACACTCTTAGTATGGAGTGGATTGCGATGATTACAAGTCTTAAAATGGATAAGAATTTTCTAGTTCTAGATGGAAATGGATTCTGTCATGCTAAAATGACATAGTCATTGCAGTAAGTCAATAAGTTCAACTGAATGAAGATTAAGCCATCAAACAACTCACAGTTTCAGTTGATTTTCCAAGCCAACTTACCATACTAAATATTTATCCAATTGAGTGAATGTGTGGTATTGTTACATACAGGTAATACATGTTAAGGGTTCTACATTGGATAAAATATGACCGAAAAGTCGGTTTTGTAAAGGTTAAGTTAAGCCCAACCCAAATTCTGAGACTTGGTATAAATAACAAACACTTCAAGTTGAATGAAGTCTCCAAAATATAACACTCAAATAAACAAAGGGAAAAAACACAACATCAAAATGGTACATGCACATAATAACCAATGATTAGTGAAATTGCATCATTCAATGGAAACAAATTTTCCATCAATCATCTCTACACTAACAGAAAAAAATATTGAACCATTCTACAAATACAGCAAGCTCAGAGCATCAAATGTACACAATCTGAGGGAACATAAGCAAACATACTCAAATACAATAACCAATAATTAGTGAAATTGCATCATTCAATTAGAACAAAGTATCCATCATGACTATCCTAAGAGAAAAAATAATTGCATCATTCTACATTTTCTGATACAACAAGCTCAAAGCATCAAATGTACACTTGTAATTGTACACATAATCTGAGGGAACATAAACATAAACAAACATGCTCAAATACAATAAAAGAAAAACCACATTGTAACATAATTATAAAATCATAAAACAAATACACAAACAAGATTGAAAAAACTTATCTATAGAACAGCACTACCCTGTTCCTGTTCTTCAAGCTTCTTAATATGTGCCTTAAGAACCATAATAAGTTCTCTAGCAGGAGCTTGAATAGTAGTAACCAAAGCAGAAGAAGGACTTTTCAAAGAACCCAACAAATTAGCATAAATCTCGCCGCGTGTCGGCAATGTTTCAAGTTTCTTAAACTCATCAGGACCATAAAATTTCCCTTCAAAAACAGCACCAGTAAAATCATTCTCTTCAAGCTTCTTCTCTTTCTGAAAATCTCGATAAGGCTTAATAGCAGAAGGAATCTCTTCAGTATGAACAAACAACCACACATTCATACCTGTCATACATGGTTTCAGCGTCTCCCATTGTGTTCCTTCAAGTGCTTTATACACCAACGTGTTCTTCGCAACAACGAGTTTCGTTGTTTCAGGAAGAGTTTTTCGAAGTTCTTGAAATTGTTTTACGGTGAAGCCTTTGTAGTTGATTCCGGCCAGGAGGTAACAGTTTTCAAGCTGTTCTTTTACGGTTTCAACGGTTTCTTCTTTCTTTGTGCGTGAAATTGCGGCATTGATGGATAAACGGTGGGTTTTGGAAATGGGTCTTGGTTTGTATGATGTGGGTGAGTTGAATGGGTTAATGGGTCGGGTTAGGGTTTGAAAAGATTGGGTTTTGGTGGATGGAAGTGAAAAGCTGAGTAGAGTTGCAGTAGCTTCCATGGTGATGATGGAAATTGAGAAAGATGAAGAAAATTGAAAATGAGATAGAAGGGTTGGTTTGATTCATATTGGCTTATCTTATCCCTTTGTTTCTTTGGTTTTTCATCAATCACAATGGGGCAATATGGTACTTTGCAATGGGTTTCAAGTTTATTTTATTTTTTCAACTTTATTTAATTTTAAATTGCTTTAGAAGTCTATTAACTATTTAATAATTTACACTACCAAAAAAAAACTATTTAATTTTTTTTTTTTTAGGGAACTATTTAAAAATTTTGAAATTGGTTTCTAAACTAAATAAAATTATAATTAGGTTAATAAATTAGTCAATAATCTATAGTTAGATTTATGAACAAGAAAGGTTTTAGTTGGGTACTTAATTTTTTAAATAATGTGTAATTAAGCTCGTATATTTTAAAATAATTTGTGCGAAGGTCTAGTAAGTATGAATTTGATTATAAATTATTTAGAGTTTAAGAATTATTTGAAGGCTCTTTAAAAAAAAGAATTATTTGAAGGATTATTGCATTTTTGTTCTGCGTATTTCACCAAAATCGCAATTGCGCTCGAGTTAGTTGAATCAGTTGTGTTTGTAATTGTTTATGAAAACTTGAGTTTGATTTTTAGCTCTAATAACTTTTTACCAAACTTTACTTACCTTCGACCGAACTCTAGATTATAAGGGCTCATTTCTCCTTAAAACCAGAGACATGTGGGAGCTAGCTAATACGTTGTGGTACATCAAGAAACATGCGGGAGCTAACTAATAATGAGACTATCTCGACCAAGGCATGAGCGATCTCATTAGTTTGCCTCCGACTGAACTCAACAAGATTCTTGTTACAATGATGTACTGATGTCTACATTCATACATGATTCTATCAAACTCAATAATATCATTTCTGACACCAACAATATAGCATGATAAAGTCTCAATACATCCTCTCCAACGTCCATTCATTGTTGTCACGAATGCACATAACAAGTTAAACATCAAGTTCTCACATTGTGCATTTCCTTTTTTTTCTTCTGGTGTGTATATAATTATTGGGTTTCGCTAGAAGACATTTTTTATGAAAGTGTCTTTTATCAAGTTATTCTATGAGCATCTATTAAAAGACACCAACTAATTTTTATGAAGGTGTCTTTTAACAAAGTTATAACTAAAAAGTGGAAATCACACCTTGAGGTGTGGGTTGCTAAAAGACACCTTCATGGGTGGCTTCTAGCAAAATCCATAATTATTTTACTCCCTCCGTCCCTATATCTAAGCCCTTTTTGCATTTTTCACATTTCTTAAGAAAAGTTGTTAGTGCAATTAATGTGTCTATTTTGTATGTTAATATTATCAAATTGTCCTTTGTTTGTACGTGTATTAAATTTGATTTTTCATATTTCAAAACAAGTTAGTAGTATTAATTAGGGGTATGCTTAGGGGAAAAATGCATCTAGTAATTTGAAAAGGGGTTTACATTTAGGGACAAAAATAAAGTCAAATGAGTTCTTAGATATAAGGATGGAGAGAGTATTTTAGAGGAGGAATATATTGACTCCAAGAGTAAGTGTTTAAAGTTACTCCTAATATTGACCATTGATCTTGTTATTAATGAGTGGTTATGATTAATTACTAATTATTCCTCCCATGAGACTTCCACACACTATCTGAAAGTCTTTTGGAAGATTATGTGAGACATGAAACCTTTTGGAAGATGGAGGCGAAACTGAATATTTTGCATTTGATCACCCTGATTCATCCATTTTGATCAATGATCATGAAATTGAAAACACAATTTTCTCAATTGAATTAAGGGTTATGTTAACTTGTGCCCTTAGGGCACAAGATAAGAAATCCAAAAGTAGAAATATTTCCGCAAATTTTGTGCATTTTATTTATTACAAATTCAAAAATTAAATTAAATGCATACATTCCAACAAAAAATTACTATGTTGGGTTCCTTATCTTATGTTTTAAGGGTACAAGTTAACATTTACCTAATTAACGATGACAAGTCATTTTAGGTATTGAATTGAAAGTATACCTTTTTATTTTGTTTTATTGAATTGGGTATTTGCCATTTCACCAACATAGGGTACTCTTGCCATGAACGAACAAATTTGATAACTTCCAATTAACACATACAATGCTGCTTATACGCCTTCAACTAAGATAGTATTGATGAAGGCAAGCGATATTGAGGTAGCCATTTATTTTAGATCCTCATGGGATGTACACGAAGGAGTAGAAAAAGGTTTATGATAGGGATTGATAGTAATTAATTACAACCATTGATTAATATTGAAATTAAAGGTTAAGATTTATAGTAACTTTAAACACTTACTCTTGAAGTCAATATATCCCTTTATTTTAAGGGTCATGCTAACCGGTGTTCCCGGGACACTGGTTAAACATATCATAAAAGGGAATTATTACCATAAAAGGGAACCGTTTTTACTTTATTATAAATTAATTGGACAATTTCAATACATTAACTATTATATAATTTTCTTTTTCATATCCTTAACCAGTGCCCCGGAGGCACCGGTTAGTATTTCGCTTATTTTAATTACATATTGAAATAGGTTAACCTCATTATTTATAAAGTGATTAATGTCAATTTCTTATTTTTATGAAATTAGTGGTCGAAATTTACTTATGTCTATAAATTTAATTAATGTCTATTTTATTTTAGTGGTCGAAATTTACTTATGTCTATAAATTTAATTAATGTCTATTTTATTTTTATTTTTTTAGTGATATATGGGAAAATATTTATATTATGATACTATAAGTACCGGCATCAATGCGTCTGTGTTTTAGTTGATGATAATAAATTCTTTAGTCATTGGATTCGTTCTAAAAACCCTACTATTTGAGTGCGTTTGATTTGCTAAAAAATGAAGGACATGATAGAACAACTCTAGTTGTCCAGTGTATGATTTGTAAAACTGTTTCAGGTACAGGACAAACTGGGGGTAAGGCACAGGACAAAAACTCATATTTTTGTCCCTCACCGAACCACAACACAACTTTTTGTCCCACGTACAAGTTGTCTAAAATACCAAAATAGCATTTTATCTCCCCAAAAATCGTATTGCCTTAAAAAAATTATCATGTGTTGTTCTGCCCTGTGTTGTGCTGTTCTGTCTTGTACTGTTTTGTCCAGTACTTACTGTTTTGCAAACCAAACACACCCTTAAGTTTGGAGATTAAACATAAGGATGTTTATATCAAGTAGCAAGAGGCTTCGGGCATAAAATTAACATGAACAAATGTGAGACAACATTCAAATAAGGATGTTTTCCGCTGTTAAAGCGGCTTTTATTTTAACTAAATCTTCTTTAACTAAAAATAATGATGGTTGTTATCTCTATTCGCTCTTTATTCTGAAATATGTTTTTGGTCTCTATAAATATATCAACTTTTCGTTTTAGTTCCTTCAAAAAATTTCTTCAACTTTTAGTGCCTATAAAATTTTCAATCATTACTTTTAGTCTCTCTCTTTTAAAGTAAACTCATATGTAGAATTCATAGTTTTTAATAAAAACTTTGCAAAAAAATTCATAATATTACAAGCATCTCTTCCAAAGAAAAATAGAATTTTTTTACCAAAAACATGAATTTAATACGAATTTTTATATTTTTGACGGTTAAAAATTCATATTTAATTTGTGTTTTTTTTTTTGAATTATTTTTGTAATATTATACACATTTCTGCACAATTTCATTAAAAAATACAAAAAATAAATTAAAAACATAGACCAAAAGTAGTGATTGAAAATTTTATAAGGACTAAAAGTTGAAGGAAAATATTAGAAGGATTAAAACGAAAAGTTGATATATTTATAGGACCAAAAACACCCAAAAAAATAATTTAATCTTTTAGTTGGAATCAAATTTGACGTTTCAAAGATTTCCTAACCCCACACCCAAACCTATATAAACCTTCAACCATCACATATCTCTTTGTGTCACTATCACTCTCAAATTCTCTCTCTCTCTCTCTCTCTCTCTCTCTCTCTCTCTCTCTCTCTCTCTCTCTCTCTCTCTCTCGCAAATTAGGGTTTCAATTCTCTCTCTCTTAATCGCAAGTTAGGGTTTCGCATATCAATTCCCAAATCATTCGATTGGTGTCGCCCAGCATTATCGTCTCTTCAAGAAACGACGCGAAGTTCTTCTTCAACCTCAACCCTCTTCCTCCATTCTCTAGAAAAAGGTACCGTTTGGTTTTTGATTGTGATTCTTTGTCGTGATTCAATCTCTGAATCGCGTTCTTGTATTCAGATTTGGTCTGGGTTTTGTTTCGTAATGTTAGATTTAGTGATAATTAGTTATGAAAACAATAATTTGATTTGATTTTGGATTTCTCGTTGTTGTTGTTGTTGTTGCAGTTAAGAGAGTCTTCCACAATGGTTGTTGATATCTGGTCTGATGATAACATCCAGCAACTACGGAATTTCGAAAGTCTTTCTGTTGGTAATTGTTGATTTTATTTGATGTTTTTAATGCATTATCATTATGTTGCTTTGATTCTTGATGTTTAGAACGCATTCCTCCGATCGATGAAGTTATTCAATCTGGTGTTGTTCCTCGTTTTGTTCAATTTCTAGCTAGGGAGGATTTTCCTCAACTTCAGGTTTCAAACTTGTCCTTTTTCTTTTAAATCTTCTGGAAATTTTTGTAGTGTGGTGTAGCGTGTAGTTGAAATTTTGTTGTTTTGATTGGTTGTTTGTGACTTTGTTTGTTTAGTTTGAGGCTGCTTGGGCACTCACAAACATAGCATCTGGAACTTCTGAGAACACTAAGGTGGTAATTGATCATGGGGTTGTACCAATATTTATCAAGCTACTTAGTTCACCAAGTGATGTTGTTCGGGCCCAGGTATGTTTATACTAAAATGTAATAGCAGTAGAACTGGGATTTGTCCTTTTTTTCTTTTGCTGAACTCTAAAACTGAAATCGTAGGCTCTGTGGGCATTGGGAAACATTGTCGGTGATTCCCCTAGGTGCTGTGATCTTGTTCTCAGTCACGGTGCCTTGATCCCACTGTTATCCCAGTTGAATGACCAAGAAGAGCTTTATATGTTGAGAAATGCCATTTGGACCCTGTTAAACTTTTGCAGGGGCAAGCCACAACCCCCACTTGAGCAGGTAATTGTTGTTTTTATTAAATTAAAACTTAACCTACGAGACGACCTTTATATGTGTATTAATACTAGAATTTTGATGGACAGATGAGGCCAGCGCTTCCCGCTCTCAAGCATTTGGTTTTTTCCAAAGATGAAGAAGTCCTGACTGATGCATGTTGGGCACTCTCGTATCTTTCTGATGGAACAAATGGCAATATCCAAGCGGTGATTGAGGCAGGTGTGTGTGGCAGACTGGTGCAGCTCCTTCTGTAAGTACCAATTTTATATCCCTGGTCAACCAATATCCTTTTCCAATTATTGATTATTTTAGCTCTAAATGTATGTGCATGTTTTGAAGGCACCCATCTCCTTCAGTGCTGATTCCTGTCGTTCGCACAGTGGGAAATATTGTAACTGGAGACAATATGCAGACTTAGGTACATAATGGACTGTGTATTGTTATAACTAGCTGCTACCTAATGTATGTACTGAATTGATGTTTTGTTAGTTATTTTGGAAATATTATTAAACTTTGACATATTATAACCTGAAATTATTGATAGGTAAGTTTTGTAAGTCTAATTTGATTAAGAGAAAACACTGAAATGCTATAGTGGGTGGTTGTTAAAGCTTGATTGAGAATTTTAGAAATGTTAGCCTAGGAATCAGTTTTGTTTTTCGAGGGGATTGGGGAGTTTCGTCTTTAGAAGAACGAGAAGTTATAACTTGATAGTCACTTCTGGTGATTCACTACTATTTATTACCATGAATCTAGTCTCTTCTCACCCCTTGTGTTATGTCATCTCATGTGTCACCTATGAGAATTACCTGATTTGGTGCGACTCTTTTTGTCAGGCTATTATCAATCATGGTTCACTCCCATGCCTTTTGGGCCTATTGACCAGTAACCACAAGAAAGGTATTAAGAAAGAAGTTTGTTGGACTATGTCAAACATTACAGCTGGAAACAGAGAGCAGATACAGGTAAGCTAATAAATTCCATTATTTTGATACTCAAATGATGTTAAATATCACACTTGATAAAGTACATTGTTAATTTCTTTATTGCTTATGTTTTTCTTCAAGTTTGATATTTCGGTAGCGCATACATATAAAATGAAGCTACGTGTTGTTTAACTTGGAGATGTGGTGCAATAATAATCCATTGTACTCTTGTTGATGATTTTTTTTTTTTGACGAATGTTGATGATGCTATATTTAGTTCTCAGGTTACACTAATCAGAGTATTAGTTGGATTTTTAGGTGATTGTAATTGTAAACCCATATTTTCAATTTTATTGTAAATACATCTGCTGAAGGGAATGTATTGTGATGCTTGATTATTAACATTATGTTTTCTATTTTAGGTTGAGTCTTGAGTGTTGTTTGCATTTTACTGTCAAGTATGTGATTTTTAGTTGGCTTTTTACCGAAAAAGCGCTCTGAACTCTACCTTATATGTATGATGCAGGCTGTTATTGAAGCTGGTATGATTGCTCCCCTAGTTAATCTTCTTCAAAATGTTGAGTTTGACATTAAAAAAGAAGCTGCATGGGCACTCACTAATGCTACAACTGGCGGTACTCACGAGCAAATCAAGTAGGTGAAGTTATTTTTAATTGTTATTTTCTAGCTCGGATTCATGCTGGCAATTGAGAGTTTACATTTTAACTTACCAAATGTTGTTTTTACTACAAGGTACTTGGTGAGCCAGAGTTGCATTAAGCCTCTCTGTGATTTGTTGGTTTGCCCTGATCCAAGAATTGTTATTGTCTGTCTAGAAGGTCTTGAGGATATTCTGAAAGTTGGAGAAGCAGAGAAAAGCTATGGTAGCACGGGAGATGTCAACATGAATGCTCAGATGATAGAGGATGTTGAGGGATTGGAAAAAGGTTTTGAGAATTTTCTGAAGGTTGGAGGATGCTCAGATGATAGAGGATGCTCAGATGTCAACGTGTGAGGTGATGTGTGTGTGTGTGTCTGGGTGGGCGGGGGTGGGGTGTCCTTGAAATTCATGGTATCTGGTGTCAGCCTGTGATATTTTGCAGGGGAGAAAGTATGTTGCAGAATGAAGGACCCGTGACCTGTAGCAATGATGAGATGATAACCTTGAAAAGGAGATTGAAGACTATGAGAAAGAGCGATCAGGTTAATGCTGTCTCGATAGATTTAGTTTACGTCATTAGTAAGTCAGCTATCACTTATGCAGCTGACATTTGAGTTTATGTTTAGTATCTACTGCTGACAATGTGACAAACTATTGGAGTTGTACTTTTTGATTTAATGATATTTTTGCAAATTGATTTATTTTATTCCGCAAGTTTACTATATGATGTTTTCTATGCTTAATTTTCCCTTAATTTATCTATTATTACGTTTTATGCTTCCAGAGTAGAGAGTATCACACTCCACCCAATGTACAACAAGAATAGTATACGAGACTACCATAATATTTCTATTTTCTATATTGAGGCTTTGATGGATATCATGCAACTTCGCCTTGGTGGTGACAGAACAAGAGCCAAGATTGTTCGCAAAACCAGTAGAAAATGATATGCCGAACATTTCAGAACACCTCCTACCACAACATTAGCTCCCAAAATACACGCTGCCCCGTCACAATTGAACATTACATAGCTAGAGCGAGTGGCAGACCACAAATTGAGGGCTTTGTATGTGGCAGAATAGAAAGAAATGCGGTTTAGGGTTATCTTTAAATCATGTTGGTTGAAAGATTTGAATTATTTATTTATTTTTGAGAGAGATTTGAATTTAACAACTGCCTAACAAGCACCATGCAAAGTATGGAAGGAAACTTATCGAGAAAAAAAAAACAGTAATTAAGTTAATGAAATTTCCTTTAGTTGGAGCAAAATTAAAGGAATGAGATGCAATTAAGTGATTAATGAATTTCATTAAAACACAAATTATTTCAAAGAATTTGAATTTGATTTATTGGTGAACATTTTTTGGCCGATCTATATTTATGTTACCGCTAAACTTCATATTAACATAATCTTTTTTTCTAGAAACGGAAGGGTTAACAAAAAAAAAAAGATGCGAGAAGGATGGGGTGTGTTTATAATTATATGATATAATAACGAGGGTGAGAAAAAAAATTATGGTACAGAAACGAATTGTTTTTTTTAATAATAAACGAATGTGATTTTAAAAGTGATAAAAATAAACATACATTTTTTTTTTAGGAAAAAAATAAACATACATATTCACAACCATCATTAAAGTTAGTAAAAAATTTCCCTGAAAAAAAAAATGGCTCATTTAATTACCTCTATTATAAATTCGCAAATCACAATCAATTACTTCATCCGGTCTTAAATATAAGAAAAGATTTTTTTTTAGGTTCATTGAATAATTAATGTATTTGTTTTACAATGTAGATCAGATACATTAACTATTCAATGAACTTTAAAAAATGAATATTTTCTTATATTTGAGACCGGAGGAAGTAGAAAGGAGACTTATATTCACAATCAATTATATTGACAAGAATACATATCCTATATTATTATCTTAATAATGAATTAAGATTCAAGCCCAGTATATAAATAAGCTCTTGTACTCACGACACGACCATATAAAACAAATTAACCAGCATAAACTGTCTTGCAACTAATCATCATGCCTCATTACCTCTATTCTGTTCTGTTTTGCTATGTTTTACCATGTATATCTCTCTTTCTGCCTGTACTACAGCATGCAATGGGAGAGCCAGAGGTTGTGAAAGGTGTGGAGTTGAAGCGTTATATGGGTCGGTGGTATGAGATAGCTTCTTTCCCTTCATTTTTTCAGCCCAAAAATGGAGAGAACACTAGAGCCACATACACTCTCAACAGTAATGGGACTGTGGATGTTCTAAATGAGACTTGGAATAATGGTAAAAGAGAGTCTATACATGGAATTGCTTATAAGGCTGACCCTAATAGTGATGAAGCCAAGCTCAAGGTCAGATTTCTTGTTCCTCCATTCTTGCCATTTATTCCTGTTCTTGGGGATTACTGGATTTTGTATCTTGATCAAGATTATCAATATGCTCTCATTGGTGGGCCTACCAAATTATTTCTTTGGGTAAGCGCTTCTATCTACCTTTGACTTGACTTTTCATGTTACATTGTACGGTTGTGGAAAGATCTATGTAACTCTGACACACACAAAATATCTGACATGACACCAATTTATGTCGTTGTGTTTGATATTCGTGTTATAGGGGTAGATTTATTGTGGTCGTTTTAAAAATTATGAATCCTCAATTTAAATAACTTTTTGTTCATGAAAGAAGTAAATGAGACAATTTATCACCTGGTTGAATCAAATTGGAGATGTGAGAACATGTGTGTAAAAGACCTTGTTGTTGCGATGTATTTTTCACATGATCATGGATTTTTTTCCAAGGACTAAATTGGGTTTTTCATTTTTTTTTCCTCAATCACCACAATTGATCTTCCCTCTATTTTATATATGTGTTCTTCTCTCTTTCAATTATCATGTTCCTTCCTACCATAACTTTGATTATTTTGGTTCCTAGATATTATCCAGGCAAACCTATTTGGATGATGAATCCTACAACAAGCTTGTTCAGAAAGCTAAGGATGACGGGTATGATGTGACCAAATTGCACAAGACTCCACAGAGTAATCCTCCACCTCAGTAAGATTATAAGGTCTTCAAGACACCAAAGGCCTTCTAGGGAATAACTAGGTGTGGTCCATGTCATGAACATTGTTATGGAACTAGATCTTTACCTATTGTGATGCACCGGGTAATTGTATTTTTGAAGTAATAATTTTCAAAAATGTGTAATGATATTTTCTTTCAAAAAATAAATGTGTAATGATATTTCTTTAACAATATAATGATATTTAGAATTATTGAAAACAGGTTGAGATAAAAAAATGTTGCTGCTTAGAATGATACAACGTTATAATTTAAGCATCAATATTATGGCAATATCCATCAAAACTTGCTTTGATTTTTAATCATTCTTATTCTAAGATTTATATCAAGGATTTCAGTCATTTTCGAAGGGTTTTGCCTATGGGAAACTTACGTTTTTCTTATAGTATTTGTGTTGAGTCTGAGTTATGATGAAACTTGACGTGTGATTAACTCTTATGATGCTTCATAATATATTTTTTTAAATAGAAAAGAAAAAGGAAAGTTATATTGTTTTTTTAATGACAAATATATATAATGGAGAAATCTTCTAAGAGAGTACATAGAGATAAAAATAATGAGTACAAGAAGTATTTTAGTCAAATGATAACAAAACAAAAGGATCTTTCCCATTAAAAGCAAGAGTGAAAACGGAAACAACACTAGAAAACTATTTAGCCTTCTATGAGGATCATCCAACCCCAACCAAACAGAAGGAAGACTATAAACATAACCCTAAAGTCAAATCATCTCTGGGCAAATCCTTTTGATGGGATATGGTAGCTTTGGTTACCTCGTTTTTTTTCTTTCTATATATTGATTTAGCTAGATACTCCAATAATATATTTTTAGCTACCTTAAATAAATTAATTTGCAAAAAAAAAATAGCATAAATTAAAAGGTTAAAAAAATTATTACTTGATTAATAAACTTATTTGTCTATAAAGAAAAACAATTTTAGCAATAAAAATCATCAATAGTCAAACATAATAGATGATAGTTTAATGCTATTTATCTATGTTGTTTGAAAAAAAAAATTGTTAGTATATTTAACAAATATTCAATTATGAATATATTTGACTTTTCAAAACCTTAGTTCCATAGAGATTAAAAATAGTTAACTTTTAAACTTAATATATAATACCATTGATTGTGATTATATTAAAAATGATAGTACTATTACTATTGTTATTATTCTTCATTCTTATCATGAAAAATGGTAAGATGTTTCTTTAAATTCATCGAATATGGCATCAGTTCAGCTTCAAGCCACTTGATTGAGATGGACACATAGGTCCACTATACATTTCTTGATCAAGAAGTATCGTCTCTTTGGTTTCAAGGCTTCACACTTGAAAGGACGTAATTTTGGCATTTTGCAATCATAGTTATTTTCCTTTATTAGAAAAAAGAAAACCACACAAATTTATATTGGTATACGTGTAAGGCCCAAATGTCTCAACAAATGAACACAACCTTATCAAAATTAACATTCAAAACTAGCATATAAACTCATACCTAGGACCATAATATAACAAACAAAACCTTGGAAAGTTACTCAAATCTGATAAGTGCTAACTAATCCTTGTTCTGTTCTATTATATTGTGTCTCTCTACCTGAAAAATAGAGCAAGCAATAACATCCACAACAAAATATGGGAAACACCGTAGGGAAGGACAAGGAGGTTGTGAAGGGTGTTGACTTGGAGAGGTACATGGGTCGATGGTACGAAATAGCTTCTTTCCCATCATTCTTTCAGCCCAAAAATGGAGAGAACACAAGAGCCACATACAATCTAAACAGTGATGGGACTGTTCATGTTCTCAATGAGACTTGGAATGGTGGTAAAAGAACCTCCATAGAAGGAAGTGCTTATAAGGCTGACCCTAATAGTGATGAAGCCAAACTCAAGGTTAAATTCTATGTTCCTCCATTCTTGCCAATTATTCCTGCTGTTGGAGATTACTGGATTTTGTACCTTGATCAAGATTATCAATATGCTCTCATTGGCGGGCCTACCAATAAATTTCTTTGGGTAAGCAACCCTATCTCTAACGTTGCTTTTTCATGTTAAATTAGGCATCGACACCAAGTTACATCTTACACATGCGATTCTATTTGATTAATTCATTTTTAAAATTTATTACAGCATGTTTATGTTCAATGTCGTATCTGAGTTTGTGTAGCATCCGTGTCTGTGTCATAGCTTCGTAGAGAAAGAAAGACTAGTTGTGGTTTTGACTCCTAGGAAAAATTGTGAACCACAATTGTGTCTTAAGAAAAATAGAAACGACTTTTTAGTTCATGATTGAAAACAATAAACCTAGACAATCTAGCTATGATTGAACTAAATCATAGATATGAAATGTTTAGCTAAAGACTAGTTGTTACAATTTATTTTTTAAACGACTAAAAATTGTTCTTTTTTTAAGGATTAAATTGAGCTTGGCATTTATTTTCAAGCACCACAATCTATCTTCACTCTATTTATATAGAGTGAACAAGTGAACACCCAATTTGATCGCTCACAATTTTCTCGCAGCTCAGTTTAGTCCTTGACAAAAATAAATCAAAAGTTGTTCATGACATTTTTATATCAGAGACAAATTAGTGTTTGACTCATTATAAGAGACTGAGAGAGACTAATTTGTCCTCGGTGCGAAAATGTCAAGGACTACTTTTAAGTTTTAATTTTGTCACAACTAAATTGAACAGTGATAAAACTATGAAGGACCAAATTGAATCTCTCATCATGTGTGTATACTAATGTTCCTTCCTACAATAACTTGGATTATTTTGGTCCCTAGATACTATGCAGGCAGCCCCATTTGGATGAAGCAATCTATAACCAGCTTGTTGAGAAGGCTAAGGAAGAAGGTTATGATGTGAGTAAATTGCACAAGACTCCACAGAGTGATCCTCCCCCTGAATAAGATTAAGGTCCTCAAGACACAAAATGCCTTTTTGGGAAATAAATAAATAGTTATGGTGGTCATGACATGAACAGTATTATGAAATCAGGCTGAAGAAGTGTTAATTTCATGTCATAAATAAAGGATTTCCAGAACTCTAATGTGGATCAATTTAGTTTGGATATATATGTAAATTGTAATGCATTATGCATGTATTGGTTTGTTCTGTAAACAGACTAAAGATAAGTTGGTATTTGATACTCAAATTGTGTTAGGAGTTGTTAACTTATTGTTGGTGAGAATCAATGTTTGATATTCTACTGCAAAGATTAGTTGTTTACTTTTCCTTTTTCGTTGTTGAATATCTTTGGCTGAGCAGTGGGGATCCCATGATTTATCCTTTATCTAGCTACAATTGGTCACTCTACACATGGCTGATGTGATAAAGATATGGGTATAGGGAGCATTCATTCATATCATTGTTGTGGAGTGTGATCTGAGTTAGATTACCAACCCTATCTCCTTTCCAACAGCACCCTCTCAAACTACCAAAAATCTACCGAACATACTTGTTGAAAATCAAAATAATACGACGAAATAATGTTTACAAACACTTAATTTGAGATAGGAGTACTAAAATAGGATCACAACGTCTTTCACTAAGATGTTCCACTGATAGAGAGTGCAAAGTGAAAGTATATATTATTTTATACGTGATATAGGAAATGAATGCAAACTCAACAATTACAAATTATTGCGGTTGATTTGTCAAAAATAAGGTACTATCTTATCGTGCCAGATTTTGCTTAACAGTTGAGTTGCCAAATTGTTAGACATCTCTTCAGAAATTATCAATGTTGATAACCACCTACTATATTTTTGTCCTGGTTTTTTAAAACACAAACGAAGAAGTCAAGACTTGTTTGTCGAATTCACCCTTTTTAATTTTATTTTCAGCAAGTATTTGCAGATTTTAGGCAAGTTTAAAAGGATGATGGAAAAGAAATAGAGTAGATTGATTTGTGTGTGGATCCACAATTCCTCTCTCAACTGTGAGAAATCTTAAAATTGTTAGGTCTAGCTCAAATTCAGGTAACTTGATTGTGAATTTATAATAGTTTTGTCCTTTCGCCTATCTATATCAGAAAGGAAAAAAAGGTTTAAATGTGTTATTGGTCCCTGCACTTTCATCAGATTTTGGCATTGGTCCCTGCGCTTTTTTTTGTTTGGCATTGGTCTCTGCACTTTGTAAAAATATTGGTATTGGTCCCTCTGTTAACTTTCTGTTAAAAAAAACACAAATCTAACGGAGTAACATGTGGCCCAATCATTTCACGACACATGGCACGCAAAAAAAAATCAAACAAAAAAAGTGCGGGGACCAATGTCACGAGGCACCAATACCAATGTTTTTACAAAGTGCAAGGACGAATACCAATAGTTTTATGTTTTTTTTTTAACAGAAAGTTAACAGAGGAACCAATACCAATATTTTTACAAAGTGCAGGGATCAATTCCAAACAAAAAAAAGTGTAGGGACTGATGTCAAAATCTGATGAAAGTGCAGGGACTAAAGACATATTTAAGCCAAAAAAGAATTGTATGTGAAAATATATAGATGTTATCATTTTTATTTTCAATAGATCTAAATCCTTGATTAAATTCGATGGTAATTATTTTACACTCCACCGATGAAAGAACTTGATTACCTGGGTTATGTGGTAACCAAAGAGATATTTTAAGTCATAAAACTTGTAAGTTATTGCAACTATAAACTAGCTTATTGTGGTTGTAAACGGACCACCTATCTGTCAATGAAGAAAGATAAGTAGTTTCTTTGAAGTCACAATAAGGGGTTGTGGCATCAGTTCAACTTCAAGCATTTTATTGAAGAGACACTTTTATGTAGTGATAAAAGCATAAATAATTTAGAGTCTATATAACAAATTTATACACATTAATAACACTCTCATAGTGTGAAATCATTGTATTATCAATTTAATTTTTTATTATTAGAAAAAATCTTTTTTAAGTGTGTTTATCCAAACAAGATTGATTATATTTGTGACTCTAGAAGAGTGTTTCTTTATAGAAACAAACAATATTTGGGGTGAAGATCCTCTCCATTTTCTAAATAAATGGAGATTGTCAATTACTATAGTTTTGAAGTAAATATGTGATATTAATGTTTTCAATTCTTGAAATATGTGCATTTATATCATATATTTACTTCAAAACTATAGTAATTGACAATCTCCATTTATTTATGAAATGGAGAGGATCTTCACCCCAATATTTGTGACTATAGAAGAGTGTTTCTTTATAGAAATGGACACATTGGTCCACTCTCCATTTCTTGATGAGGAAGCAAACATTCTCTCAGGCTCGTTTTTTGGAGTCAAGATCTTCTCCATTTTGTATCTTCTCCATTTCTTCATTTGGAGAGATATAGACTCGAAAAAAAATTAAAAAAAAAATTAATGATAGTGGAACTCATTTAGTAGTGAGATCCACTATTTATTTTATGTGTTTATCTCTCTTCAAATTATATTATGTAGTTCCATTTATTTTATCAAATGAAAAGTATCTTAACTCTATTTTTTTTTTCTACAATTTTAATTCACACTTGTACAAAAAAAAAATTGCCGACCTTTATGTGGGGTCCATCTCTTGGATTACGATAACATTCGAGAAGAAACGGTCATCCTATCATCCTATTGTCATAGGATTCTGTTTGACACGTGTAAGGACAACACATCTCCACGTCAAAGCTCCAAACCCACGTTATTCTTTCTTACTTACAAAAGCACACAGAAAAACCCTTTGTTTTTGTTTTGTGTCGTGCTTCAACAAAACACAAAGAAACCCTTTTGTTCTGTTCTTCTCTATAACCTCGATAGCATCAACAATGGCAAACAAAGAAATGGATGTTGCGAAAGGTGTGGATTTGAAGCGTTACATGGGTCGGTGGTACGAGATAGCTTGTTTTCCGTCAAGGTTTCAACCAAGTGATGGTAAGAACACAAGAGCAACCTACACTCTGAGAGATGATGGAACTGTGAATGTTCTGAATGAGACTTGGAGTGGTGGAAAAAGAAGTTACATTGAAGGAACTGCTTATAAAGCTGATCCAAATAGTGATGAGGCTAAACTTAAGGTCAAATTCTATGTTCCTCCCATGTTTCCTATCTTTCCTATTACTGGGGATTATTGGGTTTTGCACCTTCATCATGATTATCATTATGCTCTTATTGGACAACCTAGCAGGAATTATCTTTGGGTAAGTATTCTCTTGAGTTTCTGAATGTATGTGATTTGAAACCATTTATGTTATAATTCAGAATCTCTAATTATGTTAATTGGTTTAGGTTATTTAGGTTGATTTCTCACTTGGCTAGTAAACTATTGAATGATAATTTAGGGGCTTTTCAAAAAAAATGAATTAGATTTTGGAATGTAGAGTAATGGGGAAGTCTAGACTATAGAGGAGCTAAATTGATGTTGAATTGTATTGTTGTTGCTGGTTTACAATGGTGTCACGTTCACACATTTGCTTGTGCTTTGATGCAATTTTCTGATTTGAGCCGTTCATAGATAGATTGAGAGAAAGAGAGAGGGATGTCAATGAGCTGATTATTTATAATTTGTCATGGTGTATAAGTATATGCATGTAGCCATGTAGGTTTCTAAGTAATTCTATGACCTTGTGTGATCAAGTAAATTGTAATTAGATTCATAAGTTTTAATTTTTTTTATAAATTTTTTTGATCTATCCCGACTGAATTGCTTCCTTTAGACCAACGGGGTTGGGTCTAGTGCCTAGACTCCCACAACATGCCGAACAAAGATTTGCGTCGGATAGTGGCTCAAATAGGATTCCCTCCTTTATAGAGGGAAACCAAAAAAGTACTTCTTTTAGAATCGATGAAAAACAAAATGTACTAAATTGTGTCCTAATATATGATTAGGGTATCACATAACATAACCACAAGTCCATAACTCCAATTTAAAATCATGAAAATGCATTTGTTTGGCTTGTGAATATTTTGCTAGTGATTTGTTAGTTTCCTACCATAACTTGGATCATTTTGGTTCCTAGATATTATGCAGACAACCCCATTTGGATGAAGAAATCTACAACCAGCTTGTTGAGAAAGCTAAGGAAGAAGGGTATGATGTGAGCAAACTGCGCAAGACTCCACAGAGTGATACTCCACCTGAGCAAGAAGGTCCTGAAGACACCAAAGGAATTTGGTGGTTTAAATCACTTTTTGGAAAATAAAGAAATAAACAAACAAGTATGGTTATGAACAGTGTTATGTAATCACTTCTGAAGTAGTGTTTATTTCATGTAATGAATAAAGGTCTTTAGAACTCTAATCAGATCAATTTAGTTTGGATTTCTATATACATCATCATGTATTTGCTTGTTCTGTATATATAGACTAAAGATGTGAACTTAAACAAAGTTGGTATTTTAATGTTAAAATTCTGTCTGTTCTTGCTGTTTTTGTGAGATTCAGTATGTGTTATTTAACAGCATTGTTTATTTGTTTACTTTTTCTCTGCTGAATTTGGTCTAAGCAATGGCCAACAAATGTTTTCTTATGAAACATTCAAGTTTACTTGAGTTATTGGAGTGTTTAAGCCTTAAGGATGATAATTCTACTGGGAAAGCTCTTCTGCTATGATAGGAACTTATAAACTGTCACCATCAGTATGTGTTAATACGGTATCGTTAACTAATTGAATGGTAAAAATCCAATGACCTTCAGTAATCTGTTTAGTGTAAATTTCATATTCATGATAGATGGTGGTGTACAAGAAGATTTCTAACTTCATATTAATAGGCAAAGGCGTGTGAAAACAAAAACATACGTCTAAATGATATAATTTGCTTAAAGGAGAGGAATATTTCACCTATTTCAAGTCTAATATTCAGTTCTCTTTGGCAGTCATCATAGTGAAAACTCGGAATTTCACCAAGGAATTGTTAGAGATAGACAAGTGTACCTGCAATTCACTTCAATAATTTCATCGTAACATAAAGAGGTTTTGATGTTCATTTTAGTTTGCATTCAATAATCATACATTGATAGATGATTTATTGTGGTATATACCACTTTAGAACTTCTTTGTGCAACTATTAACAACGAGCGACGGATCTTGACTAAAATATTTAGGTAACAAGTGAATTAGAGTGAGAAAATGAGAATAAACATGATCTAATTTACTTTTGTTGTTATTCATTTGAGGTCAAAGCGGTGGGACGAAATTTTTTTCACTGTTGCAATAGTCAAAGGTCAATGACAAGAGTAATTAGTTGTTAGTTGTTAGGTTGATATTTTTTCTTTCGTCTTAATTAGAATCCATAACTACTAATTTTAGTAATATTTGGTTCAAACTAGTTGAGTTATCCAACCGTCTATCTTATACTAAATTTTAAATTTTTGTTGCTATTATTTGTACTCCAATAACAATTTTGATTATTAAAGATGATATTTTTTTAGTCAAAAATAAAGTTAACATTTTTTTTTATCAAATCTTAAAAAAAAGTGTCACATTGTACAAA
>Ga0228710_1003156_pt1 | contig 26269 bp, 15 predicted proteins | sample MedpolnodulmetaG_FD_177995 | JGI IMG/M metagenome (GOLD analysis project Ga0228710, IMG submission 177995) | Root nodule microbial communities from Medicago polymorpha collected in Santa Monica, California, United States - pink nodules | ecosystem: Host-associated > Plants > Roots > Nodule...
CAATAATTGGTGTGACATAACCGGCCACCAAAAAAATATTTCATTTCATATATTTATATAATATATAATATTAGTTACATATTGGCCACAAATATCCAAATTACATAACCGGCCACACAAAAATACGCCGGGGTGTAATACCACCAAAAAATAGGATGAACATCGACCGACCAAAAAGTGTCATAACCAATAACCTATCTAAGAAGTCTAGTGACATTCCTAAATTTTCCTCTTCTTCCATGTATTCCATGACTTCAAATTCTTGTTCCTTTTTTTCTTCGGAGTGGGAGTATTATCACAAACAATTGGATTGTGCTTATTTGTTGGTTTCTTTAGCGACTTTGGCTCCTTAGACATGAGCTCATTGAAGGCGTTTTGTCTATCCAAAAACGCAAAATGTCAATTCTCCGCCTCATCAATCTTGTTGTTCATCCACTCCTTACAACTTGGTGGTAACGGACAACCTTCCTTCAAAATAACATGAAGATAGTGGTCGGGAATCAAGCAAAGACACATGATGTTGGCATGTAGATTAAGTGGTGGAGCACTTCGGATTGAGAAATATGTCTCACATACACCACCCATTTCGGGCAAAGTCAATAGAACAACGGATCTTTTGTAGCAAGAAGCAATAATGTGACCCATATTTGGAGTGGTCAACCACTTATCTACCGGCGCAATACCACTTGTACATTTTGGAGGGTATAAACCATTCAAGATTTTGTTATAACGCTCCTCCGTGTCATATATCGGAATGTAGTCACTCTTATGATTTCTCAACTCTTGAATAAGTGTTTGACGAACCAATACATAATCTTCCTCATCCATCCCCAAGTGCCTAGCTACCACCCGAAATCCACAATGACCATCCCCTTTAACATTCACAATTTCTTCAACAAAAGGCCTCATGATATTTGGAATTTGTGAAATGTATGGGATATTCCGAAACGGTTTTGAAGTAGAGGATGAAGCTTGTGAGCGGGAGTAAGTGCCAAGGCGTGCATCTTTCCTTTTTGGAAGTGACATCTTTGGTTGTGAAGGTTGACTATCCGGATTATGAGAATCAATAGTCTCCCACCTAGAGGAGATTCGACCCATTGATGACACTTTGAGTGTAATCCTCTTCCTTTTAGGTGCTCCCTTGGTTACCGCCTTTCTTGAAGGTGGACACAAATTTGTGATTTCCGAAAATGCTATTTGACGCATCATCTCTTTGATGTAGAGTTTCATATTCTAAGGGCTTGTCTTGAGACGTTCTTGAATGTCATTCCACTCTTCCATCACGGAATCATCATCAATCTCTTCTCCTTGTAGACTTAACCTTTTCTAATGACGGTATATATCATCCAAGACAAGAGGCAATTTTTGGTTGCTCTTCATGGAAATAATACACGCACAAAGTAACACGTACGATGTCTTTTGCACACAAACACAATCTTCCTTATCAAAGGCGAATGTCTTGGAGCGTTTTAATTCATCATAGATAAATTTAAATGCCCGTCTAGATACATAACCCTCCAACTCTCTCATCATCTTGATGTTTTTGTATTTGTGTTCAAGACTGTTTTGTTCCTCCCAAAACTTCCTTGTATCTCACCAAATTGCACGACCAACATCTTGTTTATTTCATCCCAACATGATGCCAAATCACCAACGCTACTCCTCAAATATTTTTTCAACACTCCATGAGCCAATTCAACAATGTTGGTGGTTCTACACCCTAGATGCAAGACTTTATTCGTCCATGCCCTCACGAATTTTTCGTGAAGGTTCAAAACCGTGGTTTCAACATATGTTATGAATTCCGGAAATGGCATGCATACCTCTTTGAATTTCAATAAATTACTTGCATATGATTCCTCCGTAGGAGATTCGACCAACTCTCTCAAAGCGATCACGACTTTCTCAACAACCTCTCTATTCTTCACCTTGTTCTTCTTCAATTCTTTGTTGTCAACTTTTGCATCCTTAGGAGGCTTTGGGTGAACTTTACAATCCGTGCCAACATTCTTCCCAATATGAAAAAAACAAAGCATGGTGTATGTTTCAGGGAAAACTGTGCCAACGGCATTCATCAAAGCACCATCCATGTCGGTGACAATCACCTCAGGCATGTTGTCTTTTGAGGACAAAAGACCTTTCACCATCGTAAGTGCCCAAGTAAAGTTATCCTCTAGTTCAAAGTGAAGAAAGGCGAAACCAACGGAATACGTCATTTTTGTAGAGGTCCAACCAACTATCTCAAACAACGGCATTCGGTAGTCGTTGGTTTTGTAAGTGGAGTCTATGACCAAAACGGTCGGAAAAGTGTTGAGCAATTTAATTGACTCCGGATGAGCGAAAAATATGTCTTCAAGAGTGGTTTCGTTACTATTGCATCTTGTGTAATAGACGTATTTATGCTCCACCAACTTCGAAATCAAGTATTGCAACTCCGTCATGTTACCTCTTTCCCCTTTGCGCTATCTTGTTCGCACATTGTACACTTGCTTGATAGTTGTCACACTTTCTTTGTTATTTTGCTTCAAATTGGTGAGAATATTCTGAGGCACCGTCAAGCTCTTTGTCATGTCGATAACTTTTTTCTTCTCCTCCGCACTAAGTCTACTCGCAATAAGGTGTCCTGATAACTTTTCATCCAAGTCATGGTTGTGCATTCCACAAAGCATTGCAATCCACCAATCATTTGTATCCTTATCAAAGAAACCTTTCAACCTAAACGGACAATTACATTTCCTTGAGTCGATGCCTTCAAGGTCCGGTTTCTTCCTCGTCTTAGGTGGCTTGTATATCCCACTCATTTCACATTGCATCGTCAAGCACAACCTTTTTATAACGGATTTATCTATACAAACACTAAATCCGGCCCTTACCCCTTGTCGACGAACCCAATCAAGCAACTCTTGTCGCTCTCTCCATCTTGCATTTGTTGTTAAAAATGAGGCGGTGTCACGACCTTCAAAAACAACACCGATAGGTACGGGTTTAGGTTCTTCAATTTTACCAATGCGAGCTTGAAATGGAATTTTGACTTTAAACGGTTTCACATTAACAGTTGGTTTGACATCGCCGGAACCTTCGCCGGAAGCATCACCGAAAGCTTCATTTTTGGCCGGTTTCGGTTCAACGTCATCACCCGCTGCATTGTCAACCATCCCACTATATATCTATTGAGAAAAAAAATAACAAAGGAAGAATAAATAAATTACTTGTGGAACAAGCTAACCTAGAACAAAAGTGGCACAAAAAATTCAAAAAACAGGACCCTACAGTGGCGTGACTTAAGTCACGCAACACTTTAACTCATGCGTGACTTAAGTCACGCAACCTTTAACCCTTGCGCAAGTTAACGTGCGCACCAAGCCCTACTACCTACGAAAACCAGACGAACCAAGCACAAAAACCAGCAAAATGAGATGAGCTTTGATGATACAATACCTGATATTTGATGCTTGATGAGCGTAGAAACTTGCTTCCTGACGATTTGCAATGGTTTGGGATGAGGATTTTGACCCAAAAATTCGCACTTTTTGGGTTTTTGAAGGTGGAGGGAAAGAAAATGGTGCTTGAAGTATGAACTGATGGGTTTTGTACGAAAACAACAACTCTGCGTTACTTAAGATGCGCATGGGCAATTTGGACATGGTTGCAGGGTGCGAGTGTTTTGTGCTGGGGGAAGAGCAGAAATCTAAAAAAAATTGTGTTACCCACCTATATATTTGTGAGGGGTGCTGAATGTTTGCAATGGGTAAAGCCTTATGAAAATCCATATTATTCAAAAAGAAAATCAAGCGTCTTTCTCAGGGGTATCCGAAGGTTTTGCCCCTTGCAAAAGCCTGATCTTTTCCATGGGTTCATATCCGAAGGCTTTTGCCCTTATGTTAGGAGACGACGACAATTTATTTCTGGGGTTGTTGCTTTTACCTTAATTAATTTATACACTAATTATAGGGATTAATGTTTGGAATTCAACCAACCTTACAACATTTTATTGAGTTGTAACGGGTATATAATCGATATATTGATGAATGAAGACATACAAAATTTGTGGTGAATGTTAACAATGTGCAAGTGTTTTTTAAACAATTTTTTTTTTCTTGAACTGAGACACTCAAAATTTTCTTTTCGAATAGGCTTAAATATGATTTTCGTCCCTGTAATTTGTGTCAGTTTTAGTTTTCGTCCCTGCAAAAAAAAAATTGAAAAATGTCCCTAGCCCCACCAAAACGCTGAAGTGGCATGGGTATGCACACATGACAATTGCTGATGTGGCCGGCCACATAATATTAATTTTTAAAAATCTGGAAATTGTTTTTCAAAATTAAAAAAAAATCTGAAAATAATTTAAAAAATACAAAAATCATAAAAAAAATCCGATTATATAATTTTAAAAAATATAGTTTTTTGAAATATGAAAAAAATGGAAAATTATATAATTATTAAGAAAATTTTAATTTTAAAAAAATTATTTCATTTCTTTCGAAAATTTATTTCCAGATTTTATAATTTTTAAAAATATTAAATTTTTTTTTGAAAATTATAAAATAAAAGTAATTTCAAAAAATTATTTTATATTTTTTAAATTTATTTTCAGAATTTTTAAAATGTTTTTATATATTTTTTTGGATATTTTTAAAATTTATTTTCATATTTTTTAATTTTAAAAACAATTTTTAAAATTTAATATTACGTGGTATGCCACGTGGCAAAAACATGGCAAAGAAGTGGGGTCAGGGACCTTTTTCAAACAATTTTTTTTGCAGGGATGTTATTCAATTTTTTTTTACAGGGACGAAAACCAAAACTGACCCAAATTACAGGGATGAAAATCATATTTAAATCTTTTGAATAATATAAAAAAAGAGAGAGAAACTTCCGTATGAATAAAATGTATTAAGTTTGTTAGATAAGTATAGATATAGTTGGGAGAAGATGTTGACATGTAAAAAGAAAATCTGAAAACATATTAGAAAAAGATATGATGCAGCTATAACCACACTATGTCTTATGCCTTGTGGTGCATCCACCTCTAGACATGTTCTATGAAGTATGAACTATGAAATACACTTGAAATCGGACGACTCTAATTAAATTAAAAACGAGGACTCCAGCATGTGTTTTATTATATTGTTATATTTTATATAATTTTTATTTTTATACATGTAACAACTATTATCATCAGCTAAAGAAAAATTTGCCTCAAAAACAAAAATCAGCTAAAGGAAAACTGTTGCAGTAAACGATCATGGTCCCCAGTACAGAACAAATTAATGTGGTTTAAATACCAACCCATGTTGCAATTTACCCATTCTTAACTCAACACACTTGGATGGGACAATAAAGTCTAAGGGTCTTCGATTTAACTAAATGTTTTGGATTCGAATTCAATCTTAAAAATACAATAGTGTATCCCTTTTTTTTAGATTATTTTGCTGCCTATTATAGTTTTATCTGGTTCAATGAATTAATGCATACAGTTGTGCTTAGAGATATCCAATGTATACAGTTGTGCGTAGAGATATCCAATACACACCAATATTTTTTTTCCCATTCTGATCATCAGAATTAAAATTTCTGGCCTTTATGATGTGAAAAACAAAATCTGACCAATATAATTTATTAAGTTAACGATTTTCCTTTAAAAAAAAGTAAATGATTTGATTTTTCTTGATGCAAAATGATTCATGATAAATAAATTACTATTTTAAAAAAGAATAGTTATGATATTTTTTGCAAAGCATTAATATATATGAATGAATAAGGCAATAAGATTATGCACATGCATTAATTTAGGCACAAATGTATTGTTTTTCCTCTTATACCTGTTTATTCTTTGGATGAGTGGGTACACAAGCAATCCCTTCTGTCATTCGCACATAACCCTACTTTTTTAAAATTAAATTATTTAATTTTTTAATTGAAAGTTGATGGAAAGGTGTTGTTGTACAGCAACCACTCATATTTTATATTATTATTTGTGCCCATTCCAACTTGTTGCTTGATTTTGCCGATTCACCTCAAAATTCATAGCATTTCCCAAAATAGTCCAATTTACCATGATCTACTTGTTCTTGTTCATCACATATATTACATCACATTATCATCATAATCTTTTATTTCATCTAATTTCTGATTTCTTTGACCTCAAGCAATGGTAACAAAATTAAAATATCTATATTTGTTTCCAACCAATGTTACTACCATTACTGCCCAATGGCAACATTTTGCCAGATGAAAAATTGGACTATAAACGCTGACTTTTTGATCACTTAGTTTAAGCATTCACATTTTGACTCAGAAATTTGATTGTTTTAAAAAATTAAGATTAATTAGTATTATTTTTCCCCATACACCTGCTTCTTAATATCATAATCATATTTGATTTAGATAGTTATAGAGTACTACCCCATTAAAATGACACTAATCATCAAAGAGATTGATTAGAATACTTGAGATTATTAATAATAAAGACTATATAAAAAGCAGTTTATCAATAAAAAGTAGTCATTAATGATATTTTAGCATAAATTTATCTCAATTTATTCAATATTAAATTGATGTTTCGAAATCTTAAGCTATTGAAGTTATATAACGGAAGAAATAAACTACTATTTACTTGCTAAAAAAAACTACTATTTACAATACGCGGGTATAAGTTTGATTTATGACCAATACATATAGAAAATCAGACACGCGATGAAAATACCTTACTTGTACACGTATTTATTTGGAAAAGAGTGCGAAATTCTCTCACAATATTAAATTGATGTTTTGAAATCTTAAGCTATCGAAGTTATACAATGGAAGAAATAAACTACTATTTAAAATACGAGGGTATAAGTTCGATTTCTGACCGATACATATAGAAAATCAGACGCGTCACCAAAATACCTTATATTGTACTTGTATTTATTTGGACAAGAGTGAGAAATTCTCTCACAATGTCTAAATATAATTTTAATCACAATGTCTAAACATTTTGTTTAATTTTTTATGAAAATAAATTTTGATTTTTCATAAAATCACAAAAGAAATTAAAAGAAAAAATAAAAATCAAATTTTCCTATTTTCTTCTATTCTCTTTTGCCTCTAAAAACAAAAATCAAACTTGAGAAATGGCTAATGGGCAGTCACCATCTTTCAATCCTTTGGTATTTCTTGCACAAGAGGATAGACATATAGATCAGAAAGAGAAACCTCTCCCTCTCTCATCTTTCTCTAAATTAAAAAATATATAAAAAATTATACAAAACTAAAAATAAAAAATAAAATAAAAATTATATATAAGGTGATACAAATTCCCTTTTTCTCATTCATATATCTCTTACTCATTCATTGTGATACACAACTTTCATTCATTCATCCATTCATCCATTATATATATACATATTTATCTTCTTCAATCAACGGTAATTGTTGTTTGTTAGAGAAAAAATAAAGAGGGCCTTTCGCCCTCTCTCTTTCTTCTTATGCTTTCTCTCAGATCTTAGATTTCTTCAAATTTTCTCATCTGGGTTTGTCTTCATTTGGTAAACTTTCTATCCTAATTCTATGACTTTTGTAAAAGTTTGATGCTTTTTTCAATTTTGAATTATGGGTTGATCTTATTTCGATCCATCAAACTAACCCAATTCAGTAAATTTTGTTTTTTTAATTTAGACATCATCATAGTTTTCTGCTAAAGCTGTCTGAAAAAACATAGATTTGGTCTTTTTTGTTGTTGTTGCTGCATGTTTAATCAGCATTATGTTGTTTTGTGTTTGATGATTGTTGTTTTGATGAATTTAATGTTGTTTGGATTTATAGGACATAGATACGAGGTTTTGTGTTTATTTGGAGATTGTATCATGTATGTAACTGATTGGAATTTGGATCCGATGATGTCAGATGTTTTTGTTTTTTGTTTTGATTTTGATGTTACTACTTTTGGTATTGGTTTGTTTCAATGATTGTTGGAAAAGAATTATGCATTTTTTTTTAAAAGATTTTATTTTATGGATGTGAATTTTTATGGTTACAAATAGAATTTTGATTGGATTATGTGAAAGTGCAGGTGGAAATGGACCCGGGGAAGCTATTCATTGGAGGGATTTCCTGGGATACAAATGAAGACCGACTCAGACAGTATTTTCAGAACTTTGGAGATGTAGTTGAAGCTGTGATAATGAAGGATCGGACCACGGGACGTGCTCGTGGTTTTGGATTTGTTGTTTTTGCTGATCCTTCTGTTGCCGAACGCGTTGTTATGGAAAAACATGTCATAGATGGTAGAACCGTGAGTTTTCTCATCTCTGTTATATCAATTTCTTTATGTGACAAAGTGAATTATGATTCATTGTCCCCCCACAGAAATGATTGAGATGCATTTTTCTTGGTATGATGCAACTTCAGTTTAGAATAAGAGGTTCTGAAAATTACACATACAATATCGGTTTGTAAAGAAATTTAATTATTTGTTTTTTTTAAGTTGACTTTCTTGCAAGATACAATTGAGCACTAAATATGTGATCAGATTTAATATGGCAAGTTCATGGTGAATCATGATGCTTGTTTAAAGATCTTCAATCATGGAAGCAATTGTAATGTGTAGTTGGCATGAATGATAGCAATGGCTCGACAAATATTGTATGAGACAGATAATTGATGCTTGAGATGTTAAGGCAATATGCAAAAGTTGATGAATATAATAGTTACATTATGTTGTTAATTAAATCTAAGTTGTTAATTATGATAAACCAGTGCTCTAAACAATTCTGATCTGCTAGGAAGCTCTACTAGTCTTAGTTGTTAATTAAATCTCCAAGTACATTATTTGTGTTTCTCTCTCACTCTCACGGAGTCCTTGATTTCCATAATTCCTTTCTTATTTATAATTATGTCTATGATTTTGTTAAGTTAAGTTTATTGTCGTGCATTTAACATGCAGGTTGAAGCAAAAAAAGCTGTCCCTAGAGATGATCAGAATGTGTTTAGCAGAAGCAACAGCAGCAGTCATGGATCGCCTGCTCCTACTCCTATACGCACAAAAAAGATATTTGTTGGAGGTTTAGCATCCACAGTTACTGAGAGTGACTTTAAGAATTACTTTGATCAATTCGGAACAATTACTGATGTTGTTGTAATGTATGATCATAACACTCAACGTCCTAGAGGTTTTGGATTCATCACATATGATTCTGAGGAAGCAGTTGAGAAAGTGCTGCACAAAACTTTTCACGAACTTAATGGTAAAATGGTTGAGGTTAAGAGGGCTGTCCCAAAGGATTTATTTCCAAGTCCAAGTAGAGGTCAGCTAGGTGGATTTAGTTACGGTACTATGAGTAAAGTTGGTAGTTTTTCTAATGGTTTTGCTCAGGGATATAATCCAAGCCTGATTGGAGGACATGGACTTAGATTAGACGGTAGATTGAGTCCTGCTAATGTTGGCCGTAGTGGATATTCTCTTTTCAGTCCTAGTTATGGGACAGGACTCAACTTTGAGCCACCATTGAGCCAAAATGAAAACGAAAACTTTGCTTCTAACTTTATCATGGGCCGTGCATTGAGTTCTCCATACAGTGCAAGTCCGAGCAGGTACAATAATGCCATGGCATATGCTGCTGGTTCAAATGTTGGGAACAGTTCAGCCATGAGTTCAACAAATCAGAGTTTGTGGGGTAATGGAAATCTTAATTATGCTCATAACCCTGCAAGCTCTGATGCTTTCTTAGGTTACGGAAGTGAAAATTCAAGTATTGGTTCATTTGGCAATATTGGATCACTTTGGAGTACCTCCGTTGGTACTACTAATCAAGCTGGAACTATTGGCTCTGGTTATGGTAAAAGCAATCTTAATTATAGGCTTGGAGATGTGATTTTAGGGTCAAAAGCGGTAGGTTATGGAAAAAGCAGTGAAAGCAATGTTGAATCAGATTCGTCGTATGCTTTCTCAAATGGCAATTATGGTGAGGCATATAAAAATACCTTTGAAGCTGGGCCATTTTATCAAGACCATACTTGGAGATCAACCACTTCAGAACTAGAGGATTCTGGTCCTCTTAGTTTTGGCCTTGAAAATGCCGTTTCAGATTTAATGCGCAAAAGCTCTAGTGGTGGTCACATTGGGGCTTATGCTGTTGCTAATAGACAATCAAACAGAGGTAGAATTTGTTCTTTTTATTATCATTTGAAAATAAAAAAATTTATTCATTGCTAAGTTGATTGGTGTTTAGATTTTATACTTGATTATGGCTCATAACTTGATGTTAATATTGTAAGAAAAGTTCCACATTTTTCTTTTATATTCACATACTAATTTCTGCATCCCGTAGAGTCTTGTCAACAACACCAGTGTGTGCGTGAAATGCGGATAAACGAGTTACTAGTGAATTAAGTAGTTTAATTATATCATTTTTCCAAAATGCTGGTCCGATGAATAAATTCTAGCCATGTTATGACTATAATTTGAGTGTGTCTGAGCACAGGGGCTTCAAATTGCAATATATAAATTATGAAGTTCACAATCTTGAACTTTTCATGTACAGTGTGATATGCTAAGAGAGATACACCTTACCATGAAATGGGAAGAAAATGAAAGACAATATATTATCGAGTCTAGAATTCAAATTGCTTTTCCATTTCCATATGATTATTTTAGATGCTTAATTATATGTTCTTTTACTTGGATCAGAAAGTATGGCGATACAAAACTTGCATGTATTAATGTGTTTTTGGCCATGTTTTACTTCAGGAATTGCTGCTTAGGAAGGTTATGCCATGTATGATGCTAGCTTGTGTTTCGAAGGTGAATGAATGTGGAAAGCATAAATCTTCTTCGTTTCGTGATAGTTTGAATGATTCTAAAATTTCGTTAGAGCCAATTGGATTGGCAGTGTTGAATAACTTGCAAATACACAGACTTACAAGGGATTTACTATATAAGGGTTGAGTTGAGTGTGAATTATAGGTTTTCTTTCTTTGGGATTTTGAGACTTGTAATCAAGTTATATGATGGAGTTTGTCACAAAATGATGCACACCTCTCATGACAAAGTAATACACAAAAGAAGAAGACCTTCTCCCTTTTATTTTCTTTTGTTAATTTTTTTCCCCCTTTTCAAACTGTTATTCCTTATTCCTCTTTGGACAAGTAGAGTTGGACCATGTTGCTAGTCTTGGTTGGTTGGTATTTTTTAATTTTCTTCACTTCAGTGTTTTGATTTCTCAGAATCTGTAAAAGATACACGATATTATCATTGAAATGTTCATCTAGGTTCCTTAAAATGTTAGCTGATTCATCTTCTACACAATACAATTTTCTCTTGTGCTATTATATGCTTCATTTATGAATTATGTATGATTCATCTCTTGCTTACATTCCAACAATTTGTGTGTATATCATTGTCATTCTTTCATCCCATTCTTAGTTAAAACAATAAAAATGAATTTGATGTTATAGATGACTTTTAGCTCTTTCCCCTCTAAAGATGTAAACAAGGTGGAGAGTATTCTCTTGCTCCGCGCGATGGAGGGCATGATCCTTGCCCCTGAACTGCCTTTCGGGTTGCAAATTGCATCCCTAGAGCGATGGAGGGCATGATCCTTGCCCTCGAATCTGAACTGCCTTCTGGGTTGCGAATTGACATCCCTATTCCTATCTTCATTCTTTTTGTATGATTATATCAACATTTTAGGAGGTTATTGCCTCTCAAACAATTGTAAAAAAATTGTACACACTTTTCTATTTCATGTATTATCTTGACTCTATAACACTGTTTTCTTTTTTCATAAAAAGTGATACAACAACTTCACAACCTGTTACCTTTTTTTTAAGGAAATGAACTTCGTACTTTCTTAACATTGACGAACAACCAAGCCTTATTCCGGATCAAACAACAACACAATATTTTATCATATATGATATGTTTATGCAACTCATTAATCTACATCTCCCACCTTATAGTTATTTTGAAGATCTTCTCTCACCTTTACTGATTTGACCACTTTTTATCTGACCTACTCTCCTTAGTCCTTACTACATAGTTTATATGTCTTCTTCATACATGCTCAAATCACTTAAGTCGAGTTTCCACTATCTTTTTACTCTAGCTCTCTAATGCTGTCATTTATAATCATATCATGTCTAGTCTTATCACACAATCCAACAACAATATCATCTCTGCTACGTTTATTTTATTCTTGTGTCACTCTTTATTGTCCAACACTCTATCCCATACAACATCCCCGATCTTACAATTGTATGATATAAAATTTCCTTTAACTTGAGTGGTACTTTTGTATCACATAGAAAACATGAGACCCTCCTCCATTTCAACAATCTCATTTGTATTTGATGATTTACATCTCTTTATATTTCTCTGCTATTTTATGCTATAGACCCCAAATATTCGAACCATATAACTTGAGGTTTGACATGATTTTCAACTTTCAACTCTAAACTATCCTAAAAAAAGAAAAAAAACTTTCAACTCTAAACTAGGAAGTAGTAATGCCTTACTTATTGGTAAAATTACATTTGGTATACCTTATCTTACTTCTACTTACAAAAAAATCGCACACTTCTAAGATTTATGTTCAAGTCTCCAACCGTCCATATACTTTGTCATACTTTCTAAACACCATTTTAAAATGAAAAGGTTAATAATGTATCTAGCACCAGCCTTAAAGGAAATTCGTGTAATTATATTCCTTTTCCCTTTTAGTATTGGTTAAAGATGCCATTTCTATAAGAACAAAAATTTGAATATTTTAAATTTTAAAAATTGTAATGATTCCATCATTTTTGAAATTACATGTAGTATTCAGACAGGGAATTCCTATCCCACTTTATTCTAGAAATGCAAGTTCCTTTATATCCAATAAATTGACATGACATTTTCAATGTTCATCATTATTTAATTTCTTTTTGTACTTCAAGTATAAGCATGAAGCATTTGGTCGAAGAATTTTCTTCAACACCAATGTCACACACTGACCAAGTGTTTTCCCTATTTATTTTTGATTAAAAATACTTGTACGGTTTATTATAAAGTTAGTAGACAATGCAATGGAGCCAGTGATTGAGTGCAAGAGGATGCTTAAAGAATGTTTGAGGGGGTCACACATACAACACAGGTAGGGTCGGATCAAATTCTTCTTGTTCCATTTCTAAAACAAGCTTATTTTCAAAATAGATAATGATAGTTGTTAAATTAAAGTATTCAAAATAAATGTTCTCTTTCTTTAAAAATATATAAAAATAAATGTTCTCTTGAAACATAAATATATAGTTTATATTTATTAATTTATATAATCACTGATTTTATACTTCTATAAAAAAATTCACTGTGTTTGCACTATAAATTAATAAATGTTCTCTTTAAGCATTTGAATATTGTTTTGCACATTATTTAAATAAAAATAATAATAAAAAAATCGTTAAAATAATTGTGCACAACGATTTTTTTGCACAACGATTTTTTTTTATTTAAGTAATTTGCAAAACAATATTCAAATGCTTAATTTTTATAGTCATTGAAATATTTTTTGAGGACTTAAATGCTCTTTATTTTTTGATCAAGATTTAAATGTTATTCTTATTAAGATATATATGCATAAGTATAATACTGCAATTATTTGAAACGTACCAAAATAATGATTGAAACATTCAAAATCAATAAATATTAATAATGATAATTTATGGATTTTGTAAAAAAGAAAAACAGGTTTGAAGTTTCCTCGGCAGTTAACTGCCGAAGTTTTCTTCGGTAGTTTACTGTCGAAGTTTTCCTCGGTAGTTAACTGCAGCCGGTTCCATAATTCAGCAGTTAACTGCCGAGGAGCATTTGAGTAATTTACATGTGTTTTTTGGCCTAAGCAAACGTGTATAGAACAATTTTCATTTATAGTTGTATTGTGTGTGAATTTTTGACCGTATTTATCACATCACAGTGAAAAGGTCAAAAATTTTGACCCCTGTTGTTGATGCTTGGACAGACAGTCAACCACGTTCTTTAGGGAAAAGAAAGTCAAAGAAGTTCTGCAATTTCCATTTATCATTTTTTGTAGGGCTGGCATCTCAATCGAGTTTCTTTCACCGGGTTTATTTTTAAACGGGATTACATTATTTATTTTTTATTTATCAGTTTTATTACTTCTTTTATTTGAAGGAAGGAAGTTTTGTTACTTTTTTGACACTAACTTTTGTATTTCCAATTTTTTTTAAGGATTGTATTCCTATTTTTTTTTACGGAAAACTTTAGAATCTCATTCGATTTTGAATATAAAAAATATATTTATAAGTAGTTGCCTTAGATATAAAAAAAGTATAATCAACTTGAATATATTGATTCCTCTCTTACACCACCAAAAATTATGGATTCCTCTAAAAAACTTGAATATATTTATTGAATTTATTTCAAAAATATCTTTAAATTAATTTATGTTCTATTTTTCAACGAGTCTTCTAATTTTTTATGGAATATATTTCTATGAAGAATGTGTTTGAGAATGCCCATGATATTAATTGAAATTTAAAAATTAATTAGACTCAACAAAATTTATAGTATTCAGTACTCTTTTATATTCTATGATGTTTTTACTTATAATCAAGTTTGAAAGAAACATAAATACTACTTCGGTCTTAAAAACAAAAAAAAATCAAACAAATAGTTATATTTAATTCAAATTTTTAACAAAATACATAAATTTTGTTTGACCTTTTCTGTTTGTTTATATTTAAAACAGAATAGAGTATATGTCTTAGCTTAGACACTTTGGGTTAGCTCTAAATTGGCCATTGAATCAAGGTCTTTAGCTTAGACACTTTGGGTTAGCTCAAACGGTATCTCTCAACAAATGATATTGGTAACATTGCTTAGCCTTAGAAGCTTTTGTTTGGGGTTGCCGTGAATATGCTTTGGCTAGATGGTAACATCCTCATATTTGATCATCATATGATATGGATTGCATCCTCAGTCGAGAGATGCTTACATAGATACAACTCTAAATCAAAATGATTTGAGCATACTCACAAAACATAGAAAAGTTTAAATGAGAATAAAATTAAATGATAATAATTGATGTGACTAATTTATTTTTGTTTTAATTTTTTCATTTTATATGAATGTGCCTAAATCATTTTAATTTGAAGTTGTGACTATATTAGACTTTCTCAACTTGGTCTAAGGTTATATATCAGGTAGAGGAGATACATAGTTCGATGAATGCATATTTGAGAACGAGTAATATTCCTACTTCTCATGTGTTTTGGTTGAAATTGTCCTTTGAAAAGAGTGTTAGTAACATAGTATGATACAAGTGACATATACTTAAGTACCTTAACTATTTTAATCTTTTAATCTACGGGGTTCGATTAGTTGCGCATAGAGAACACCTTTTATTTAAAAAAAAGTAACAAAAAATAAAAAAGCAGTTTCTATGATCAAAATTCAGAAATCAGATAATGTCAACTTTGGCTGCAATTCGTAATGGGCAAGGTTCGAAAATTGGAAAGAAAGATTATTTCCATATTATTCATCAAAATAAAAATATTTCCATTATGTTGACCTCTTTGAGCAAAAAGCATTGAAGGAACATTTCCACACTTTTGAGCAAAATTCTCATTTTCCAATGAGTTCAGATGCCATTGAATGTCAGCCATAAAAAATAATCCAACGGTCTGAAAGCAAGATACGGTGGTGTTAAAGGGGTACACCGTGAAGTTAACGCCACCTTACGTCTCATTTTAATTGGAAATAAGATTTTGGCAAAAAAAAAAAAATTTAAAATGAATTTATAAATATTTTATAAGAATAATCAAATTATTTTTTTAAAAAAAGAATAATCAAATTATTTATCAAGCTCAAGGAAAATTTGCCCAAATCCCTTAAATTTGTACAATGATAAAATGAATTTATAATTTTTATTTGATTACAATGATATTTGTACGACGTGTCCACCGTTGATTTACAATATCTCTATCAGAAAATATGTGAGGTGTTTAAGATAGATTCTCGCCTCTCAACTAGATTTTCTTTACGAGGCAAAATTGAATCCCTAATACATGCTTAAGAAGTCTATGTTCTTATCAACCAATTTGTAGGTAAAGATATCATAATTCTAACCGTGGATGAATTTAGTTTTTATTGAAACTTTATTTTTTTACGTATATTCTCTTTTGACAACTTTTAGTTTAAAATTATAAAACGTTTAAGAAAAAATTACAAATACTAACTGTATTTTATTTTACAATACATTCAATCCTATTTTACCATTATACGCCATATAATTTCGCAATATTTCCCTAGAAAAAATATCGTAATATTTATAAAAAAAAAATACATATACAACAGTATCTTTTTTTCAATTGAAAAACATGTCTACAAATTTAAATTAGAGGCAGCAAATGAATCCAATTGCCATGTCCATGTCTATCCTATTAATTTATTAAAGTTAAATTCAATGAATCCATCCACTCAACAACCAAAAAAGATAAAACAAGTAAGTGACGGAGTTGAGCCTAACAGAAAAGATTACATTCTATGACGATATTTTGAAGTGACACTAAATTTTAGATCTAACACATCTTAAATAAAATTATCTTTGATAGAAAGAATTCAAAAAACCATAATTTATATATATATATATATATATATATATATATATATATATATATATATATATATATATAAATAAATAAAATTAGCTAATGCAGTCCATTTATTTTATTTCCTAAATTCATAGGACCACTTAAAATATATAATTAAGTTCATAAAATAATTTCCTAAAAAATCATTCATTAAATATAAAAAACTATCAAGTATTGCGAAAAGAGTTTCTTAATAATAATAAAAAAAGTTTGGGGTCATAAATAGCATTTGACGGGCACCATCTCAGTGAATATCTGATTTTAACGATGAGAAAATTTACTGTTGAGATACCTATAATAATGTGGGTCCTTTGGTCGGTTAGAAATGAGTAAATTTTGAAGATACAAATACCCCTTTTATGACCCTTATGAATAATCCCACATCTCTTAGGAGAAATATAATTAAGAGATTTTAGGACTATCTGATCATCTAGTGAGGCAGGGGTGTTCTTAGGCCCAGCTAGCCTGGATACACGCCGAGCTCAACCGATACTTTATTTGTATCGCTATAAGAAATTTGTAAGAAATTTGACTTATAGTGACAGCCAAAATCCGTCACTATAGGGCAAATTTCCGTAGCTAAATTTGTCTGTCATTGCCAAATAGTTGTCACTACATGTTTTCCACATTTACCTTCGAAAAAAACGTAGGTAATTCTAAAGAGACCATTTTAAAATACATTATGGACCTCTACCTACGGTTTGACTTTCACTAAAACTTATCATTGTTTTTTTTTTATTTATATTTTCTATTCTACTATAAATTTTAAAGATGAACAATTCATAAAATTACCACTAAAATTAATTCATAAAGTTATGTTTTATCTCTCTTATTTAAAATTGTATTTTTATCGACAAAATGATGAGTCTCTTTTATTTTGATTTATGACTATTTATATATTATGTCGCATGTGAATTTGCGATCAAAATTTTGCCTAAGCTCGATAAAATTCCTAGCTCCGTCACTGCAGTGAGGTGCATCAAACACACATGATTGCTAGACAAGGTCCTCATAAAGACAAATGTCCTTAATGTTGAAGGGAGCTCTCTAACGAACTATGAGATATCCGAATTTGATGGTCTAACTAGATATGCCAGGGGAGACTTTATTTGAGGATACTATGAAAATATTGGTGCTCAAACATGTGGTGATTGTAGCCTTGATGTAGGGCGTTCACATGTGTTTTGAAGAAGGTTAATATAATATCATATGCTACATTGATTTGAAGCATACATTTCGATCGTTCAAAGTGCTAACATTACTATACATCATTTTGACAATAGATAGTTGTTACTTGTCAATACATGGCTACAGATTGAAGTCTTAAACTTCATCATACGTTGCGTGAATGGAACACACATGTTAATTTTATTGCCAAGCTTGGTGTTAGATCCAATAGTGAGTTAATGACTATGACTAATTCTCAAGATGAGCGTCATTTGCTTCTCATGAGAGACGTTGCGGGGGTTGCCTACAAGCATAGCTAGTTTTTTTTGCTGTCATTTTCTTCATCACTTTTCTCATGTAACTAAAAAAAAACTTTAGGTGGTAGTTCAGTGATAAGAGTTTAACTTTATAACTTCAAGATGTTGAGTTCGAATCCCCTCAAAGACAATTGTAAAATGGTCATTAATAAAAATGAAATGATCATTACAATTATAAAATGACAATTGGTACCGCTTAAATTTTTTGACGTAGAATTTTAAATGGACAATAAATAAATCAAGATAATTTAACTAAATTTTGAATAAAGTTAGAGTTTAATTCATCATATAGATTCTCGATGCAATTTTTTTAATAACACTTTATATCAATCGTAACAGTCATATTTTTTAAACATTTAATTTATTTTTTTTTTAAAATTTAAATTAACTCTCTCAAAATTAGATTATGAAGAAGATCACATTCCAAGCTCCGAAACCAATACCACCATTTAAATCCATTCTCAAGCTCCCAAACCAACACCACCATAAAATTGAGATTACGACGAGGATTACACTTCAAGCTTCCAAACCAACACCACCATAAAATTGATTATGACAAAAAATTGTTCTCGACTAGATTCCTTTTAAAAAAAAAACTAAAGTAGGCCACTTAAATTGTTATTGAAGAGAATCAAATATGAGACCTTGCAGATGAGTGCATTTCAAAGTCTCAAATCGACATCACCATTTAACTTTAATTTTAACATAGTCTTTATGTCGATAATGAAAGTTGATCTCACATCATTGTTTTGTAGTGCGAGTTAACTTCTTATCAAAGAAATAAATCTTTATTGAAAATGAATTGAATGATTTTTAAATAGCCGAGACTATTTTCTTCTTATCCCTCTAATTTTCGAAGAAAATGAGTCACGATGATCTGAAATTTGATTTAAAAGAAAAATAAAGCTTGTAAAGAAATTATTCTAATCCAAATTTGGTCGATTCGTTTTTAACTAAACTTTATTTATGAACCAACGGATTTTTTATAAAACAAGTCAAATTTATTCCATCTAAGATGATAAGAACGATGCATTTGGTGCGGAGTCTTCACGAGATATCAGTAATAAGCAGTTACTTATGACCAAACCCGTCATGTGGGGACACAACATTAACTCTTGTTTTCACTCAATTCAATAACCTTAAACTCCGATATTCATCTGAACACTGCATGAAACAAAAAAACACAATCATTTCACTCTGTTTCAAACAGGTTTTAAGATTCATCAAATTGTTCAAATCTTGTGTATTTTGATTCAAGGTACAAAAAAATGGCTGAAGGTGGTCATCAATTAGCAGACAAAACCGAGTTCACAGAATGTTGGCGAAGAACAACCGAATCACCATATCTTATGCGTCTTGCTTTATCTGCTGGTATTGGTGGTCTTTTATTTGGTTACGACACAGGTTAGTAGTTATCACCCACACTTATGATCAAGGTATGTTCCAGTGTCCGACACCGATACCAACACGATGAATTTTATCAAATTATTATCAGTATTGACGTGTCAGTATCATGTTGTGTCCGTGTTTCATAGGTTGTTGTTGTTACTGTTGCTGCATGTCATAAATCCTAACATAATTGATTTTTTATTTTTTTTGGGTGCAAATTCTTTCACGTGTAGGTGTGATTTCTGGTGCTTTGTTATATATCCGTGATGAGTTTGATCAAGTTGATAAGAAAACATGGCTTCAGGTGAATTTTTTCTGTACTATTGTACTTATTTTTTGTTTCTTACTTTTGGATTGGAACATGATTTGGTGGGACCCAATTTTTGGGGGTCACATAAACCATGCAAAGCTGCAAAAGTCAAGCAGATGAGAAAAGAAAGTTCAAATTTTGACTTTACTAATAGAATTTTAAATATACAATATGAGTTGTTCGATCTTCATCTAATGGTTAAGATCCACTAATATGATTGAAGAGAACTCGTGTGTATGTTTGTTTTCAACTTTTGATGTTTTGAAGGAGACAAAATTGATTTTGACATAAAATTGTTCTCAACTAGAATTGTTTTTGTGTTTAGAATTGTTCTAATTTGCAGCTGAAAATTTAGAGATTTTGCCTTGAGAATGGATTTTTAGTTTCAAGATTTTTGTTCAATTCACTTATTACCAAAATTATCCAAACATGAATTATTTTACACTCAATTCACTTAATTTTACCAAAATCAATTCATTCAAAATAATTTTGCATAATAGTTGAAATAAACACATATCAAGTCATCATTCTTGTGCATTTCAAGGGAATTGGATTATGTGTGGGTTCAACGATGACAAAAAAAATATTTTGAATGATTTGATTTTGTAAAATTGATTCAAGTTAAAACATTGTCTGTTTACACGTTTGTTTTGTGCGGCTGCCCACCTCTCAAATTTCTCGCACAAAAATCATGGTTGTGTAGTGCACCGGGTTACCAAAAACATGCTAAAAATGGTTGTTTGTTTTGGCGGTGCCCAAAAAGTGGAAGTGTGTCTACTTTGAAGGTACAAGCTTATGTATTTTCACGGTGCAATGCTCTTTAACGCATGGTGGCGGTGAGGTAAATGCGAAAGCCGAAAACAAACGCACTCTAAAAATCAATTGTAGAGACAAAAACAACAAATTCTAGCTTCAATTTATAATCAATATTGGAGGCAATTTTGAATAAACACTATTACACATCTTAGTCATTAGATGAAGATCCAATGACCTATATTTCGAGTTATATTTTAAAACAAACATGACGAAGTGAAAATGCCAGTCTCTAGATTTTCCTCTATCGACTGGCATCACTTGACTTCACAACTTTGTGAATCTCCTCGCTGCAGAAAATCTAAGTCCAATTTCAAGATGGTTGATTTGATTGTTTTATTATGCAGGAAACCATTGTTAGTATGGCTGTTGCAGGAGCTATAGTTGGTGCTGCATTTGGAGGGTATATGAATGACAAGATGGGAAGAAAGAAAACTATTTTAATGGCGGATGTGGTGTTCGTTGCAGGTGCATTAGTTATGGCTGCTGCTCCAGCTCCTTGGGTTATCATTATTGGAAGAGTTTTAGTCGGTTTAGGAGTTGGTGTTGCATCCATGACTGCTCCTCTATACATCTCAGAAGCTTCCCCTGCTAAGATTAGAGGAGCATTGGTTTGCACCAATGGTTTACTTATAACAGGAGGTCAATTTCTCTCTTACCTCATCAATTTGGCATTTACCAAGGTATGTCCTATGCTGGATTGGAAGACGTGTAGTTATTGAAGTTCATAACATAACACTTGAATGATATTTTTTTATGTCATAAATTTGATTTCTTTTAGGCTCCGGGAACATGGCGTTGGATGCTTGGAGTGGCAGCGATCCCTGCTATGGTACAGTTCGTATTGATGTTGTCCCTCCCTGAGTCACCTAGATGGCTCTACAGGCAGGTAATACTAATTGTCATCACTGGTGTTGTCAAATTGTGCTGCAAAACAGTGCTATAACGCTGTTATTTGACTGCATTTTGCACTACATAGCGTATCATAGAATAATAACAATTTATTCAAATTCCGCTGTGCTATAGCACCACTATAACCACTATTTAAAAACATTAATCATGACATGAATAACATTTTCTCAACCCTGCAGATGATGAATTCCTTAAATGTGACAAAAGTATTCCTTCAATGTGATTGTCGTTTAATGAACTGGACTCTGATTTGCCGTTAGTCTTATGCTTAAACTCTGGGGTACTGGAGTGTTCACCTAATTACAATGAAACTCATTATTTTATTAACTTTTCTCGTATTCCTCGACTTCAAACAATAATGTTCTAACTTCTGATGGATGCCATGTATTCCGTTGAAATTTGTGTATACATTGCAACTTAATTTTTAGCTATTTAAAAGAGTCTTTAGATTACATTGAGCTTAACTTAATGTCTAAATTGTGAAGGATCAATATAATAACAATAGAAATCATTTTCTTCTCTCGCAGAACAAGGAAGAGGAAGCAAAGATTATTCTGACAAAAATCTATCGCCCCGGTGAAGTTGAAGACGAGATGAAAGCCATGCATGAATCCATTGAAGCCGAGAAGGCAGAGGAAGGTTTGATCGGTCATAGTCTTGCACAAAAACTAAAGGGTGCTTGGTCTAATGACGTAGTTCGAAGAGGGCTCTACGCAGGCATCACCGTCCAAGTTGTTCAACAATTTGTTGGTATTAATACAGTCATGTATTACAGCCCAACGATAGTTCAGTTTGCTGGAATTGCCTCCAACACCACAGCACTTGCACTCTCCTTGGTTACTTCTGGTTTAAATGCCGTTGGCACTATATTGAGCATGATTTTAATTGATAGATTTGGAAGGAGAAAGTTGATGCTAATCTCCTTGATTGGTATCTGTGTTTCACTTGTAATGTTAAGTGTTACATTCAACATAGCATCTCACCATGCACCTGCAATCAGTAAACATGATTCCCTTAGTTTTGGTGGGAACTCTACATGCAAGGCTTATGCAACGGCCCCTAATTTCTCGTCGTGGAACTGCATGAAATGTTTGCATGAAGATTGTGCCTTTTGTGCTAATACCCAGAGTGAAGTAAGTTCTACTATGTTCTTCTCTACATGTCTCTTTTTCTTTATAAAATAAGAAATTTAGGTAAGTTGGGTTGAAGAGGATTAGCATTGTTACTAGGGTCAGAGAAGACATCGAGAGTCTGAGAGTGATGACTAGCTTTTGTCATAAACCAACTATCCTATGAGTTAAAATTGTTAAGTAAAAGGACATGAATTTTTTATCTTACACACCTCAGACATTTCTCATCCATTCTCATGAATATGTACAATCCTTGATTTTATAAAAAAATTACGCATCATGATCAAGGAATAGTTAATAATATCACCTGTCTTTGTGTCATATAGTTTCAACCGGGAGCATGCTTGGCAGCAGGAAAGAATATCCGAGGCATGTGTCGTGCACAAAAACGTGTATGGTTTTCCCAAGGTTGTCCAAGCAGAATTGGAATCCTTGCAGTTGTAATCCTTGGATTATACATCATAGCATATGCTCCTGGAATTGGAACAGTGCCTTGGGTTCTAAACTCGGAGATTTATCCATTGCGGTTCAGAGGACTAGGTGGAGGTATAGCAGCAGTTTTCAACTGGTGTGCAAATCTAATTGTGAGTGAATCGTTCTTAAGCATGATAAAGGCTCTAGGAACCACTGGAACATTCCTCCTCTTTGCAGGGTTCTCTTTGATTGGCCTTGTAGCGATTTATTTGTTAGTGCCTGAAACCAAAGGCCTTCAGTTTGAAGAGGTTGAGAAATTGCTTCAGAAAGGGTTTAGACCATTCCCATTTAACAAGAAAAAGGATGATGACAAAGGGAAGGAGAAAGTGCAAGAGATGGCTTGACTGTTATGTCTTGTTGTGCAACACAAAACTTGTTGTGTTTGGATTAACCGTAGAAATATGTTATAATAAATATCAACTATGTATAAATGATTTCAATTTTCGTGAAAGTTAAATATTGTATACATGAAAGCATATTGTATACAATGTTGTATAAATGATTTCAATTTTCATAGAAACCTCCAACCTTCCTACTATCATTAACTAAACAATATTTTATAGATTCCACCCAAGGATGTTCAGATAAACATAAAACCTAATTTTTCTTTTCCAAATCGATGTATGGATGGAATGATACATATGTGCACCTATTCATATTAGTGGTGGACACAATGATAAATATTGGAGTTTACCGGGTATCTCACCATTAAGATAGAGGCCTTAATGCAAGGCATGTTGAGGATGAACAAAGCTTCCTAAGGTGTGAAAATAGACATAGTAGAACACATGGTGAGAAAAGAGCCATAGGAAGAATATGCCTCAGATCGTGAGAAAGAATCAGGAGTAGAACACATGGTGTTAAAAGTGTGATAGGAAAATATTTACACCTAAACTTATCCCATTAACCGACATTGGCAGATAAGGGATTAAGGTTTAGGCAAGGAACCTCCCAATCGATGGAGGGTTAGAAGGCTAAGACAACCGAGTAAGGGAGAATTGCTTCTTTCTTAAGTCCACCGACTAAGAACGTGGGTCTAGAGAATCTCACACTGCGCCAAAGCTCAATAGGACTAGACAACGAGACTTAAAATTCACACTCCATGTTTATAGAGCACTAACCGATGTTGAGGGCTTTGCTGACAAACGATGCCGTAAAGGAGGAAGCTAACAGCCAAACGTGGGGTGCCACAACCTCTTCAACGAGAGAAACCAACACACTGATAGGCCATGGTAATCTAAATTCACTTGGACCGTAACTAAAATCTGACAATTTATTATTCTAGCAAAAATTTGAACTTGGTTCCTTTTAACTAAATATATTAGTACTTTTTGTCTCAAATTATAATCCACTTTGATAATTTCACACAAGTTAAGAAAAATAGTTAATTTTGTTTGAAAAAGAGATACTACAAATTAATATTTTATAAAATTATAATTCATTAATAATATGAAATATATTTGTTAAAAAAAATATGGAAAAGATAAATTAAAGGAATGAAAAATAATAATAAATTGTATGTTAAAATTGATTTATTATCCAAGTCAAAGAAACATTAATGTTATCTAATTTTGTAAAAACAATATTCAAAGTTATCTAATAATTAAAAAAAAAGGTGACTAGCAAAAAATAAGAAGTAAAATTTATCTAACTATTTATCAAATTGTGTGTATTTTGATTGAAGGTAGAAAAAAATGGCTGAGGGTGGTCATCCATTAGCAGACAAGACAGAGTTCACAGAATGTTGGCGAAGAACAACTGAATCACCTTACCTCATGCGTCTTGCTTTGTCTGCTGGTATTGGTGGTCTTTTATTTGGTTACGACACAGGTTTGTACTAATGTTCTTCAATTAATATATGCTTTTAGATACAAATGTTGTTCTTGTTGCATGTCATAATTCACATTTTTTTTGTGTATAAATTTTTTCACGTGTAGGTGTGATTTCTGGTGCTTCGTTATATATCCGTGATGAGTTTGAACAAGTTGACAAGAAACCATGGCTTCAGGTGACTTTTTTTGTTTCTTACTAGATTTTGTGGGACCCAAATTTTGGAGGTCACATAAACCAAGCATATTTGACTTCACTAATAGAATTTTAAATGTTAATTCTCTAATGTGATTGAAGAGAAATACATGCGTATGTTTGTTTTGAAATTTTGATTTTTGAAAGAGATAAAATTGATTCCGACATAAAATTGTTTTAGTAGAATTGATTTTAGTGTATTTAAAATTGTTCTAATTTGATGTTAAAATTTGGAGTTTTTGTATTGAGAATTGATTTTTAATTTCAAATTTGTTTATCTTATTTCTTGTTTATACCGAACATGTTTAAATATCAATCATTTTAAGTATACATAAATCATTTTGCATTCAATTCAATTAACTTTAACTAATAATTTCAAAATTAATTTGCATGATAGTAGAACTAAACACACAAAAAATAAAAAGTAACCCTTTTGAAGTAGCAATAAACGTCACAAGAAAGGGGGGGTTTGAATTGTGACCTTTTTAAAAATTATTCCTGCAACTTAAATAAGTATATATGCTCAAGAAAATATTTGGTTAGTGTGAGTGGTAATAAAATATTAATATTAGGATCAGAGAACTCTGGACAATAAAATAAATAAAAGGACCAGAAAGTTCTGGAATAAAAGACTGAAATAAATAAAGCAGTAAAGGACTAGAAAACTCTGGATATATAACTGAAATAAATAAAGCGATAAAGGAGCAGCACACTCTGGAAATATTAAGAATAAAATAGTTAGTTAATAAATAGGACCAGAAGGTTCTGGATAATTATTAAGTAGTGGGTTAATAATTTAATTTTAGTTTAAGGACTAGAGCACTCTGGAAAATTAATATAGTTAGTTATAGATTAAATGTGACGGCCAGAAATTAAGAGATGGGAGAAGAGAGAGAACACAAGAGATTTATCCTGGTTCGCCTAACCGGCTACGTCCAGTCCCCACACTACGTGTGAGATTATCCACTATAGTATCCTACTATCAGAAACTTCTGAATAGCACTATAATTTGTTGATCACACCAGATCAGTCCGATTACAGTCTGTATTATCAACCTCAGCAGGCTTCTACGATTCTTGATCACACAAGAAAAGTTCTATCCCAAA
>Ga0228710_1003158_pt1 | contig 26255 bp, 10 predicted proteins | sample MedpolnodulmetaG_FD_177995 | JGI IMG/M metagenome (GOLD analysis project Ga0228710, IMG submission 177995) | Root nodule microbial communities from Medicago polymorpha collected in Santa Monica, California, United States - pink nodules | ecosystem: Host-associated > Plants > Roots > Nodule...
TTTTTTTTTTTTATCAATTTCCTCCTTATTATTAATTTTTTTTATATTTGTGTGACCAAACACTATTTCTTTGGTCTCATGACCATATTAAAATTTCTCGTTCTTATGCGGGGAAAATCAATGTTCTCTCTGACATGGGGCTTCTTTAGCGACCGTGAAGTCACCTGATGAATTGCCGAGTAGATAGATCAGATCCGGAAGGTGTATATTGTCAATCCAAATTGGCAAGAAACACTTAGGCCCAACCTCCGTTATGGGTGGATTAGGTACCAAATCACTTTCCAGTTGTCTACTTTTTTCCCAGAAGTTGTTGTTGAGGATTTTGATTCAATTCACTAAGAACATTGTTTTTCTTGTATAAGAAGTCGTTTAAAAATACATAAAAATGACCAAAAATTTTCCGTGATAGTTAACTACAACTCGTTTCAAAAGTGAAAAGCAAGCTATAGTTAACTATTGCTAGAGTTTTTTTTAGTCATTTTCATGTGTTTTTAAGCAAAATCTTACGTGGGAAAACAATTTCCATACACTAATAGCATTTTTTATGAAAGAGCATACACAAATAGGATTAGCCAGTTATCTATCTCGAACATAATTTTTTTATACGACCTTGAACATTAATTTAAAATAGAATGACTCATATTATAATTTTACTAAATTAGTTTTTCATGAATTATTTTCTAATATTAGTTTAATATTGGAGTTGAGATTGGTACTACGTAAAAGGTTATCACAAGCCATAATAATCAAAATCATAATATAAAGGCTTAATACATCTCCCAGTCCCTTAACTTATTTTAATTTCTTAGTTTGATCTCTTAACTATTAAACGTTTCAATTTGGTCCTTATCTTGGTCCTATTTTATTAATTTTAAATCCGTAAAAAGAAGACCGTAGGATAAAGGAGGATCATCATATCTAACCGTGTATCACCAACACCTAATCCCCAAATTCCCAAATTCTGATGATGATGTTTCAAACCCTAAATCCCGAAATTCTGAAATCAATCTCCTTATTTCTCGTGAACTCTCCATTCATCCGTGATTTCTTTATTGAATTTTTAATTGTTGTTAACAAGGAAGAAGAGGATGCGAGTGATTTTTTGAATGAACCCTTACAAACTCAACTGAGTGAAATTGGAGAGGGAGTATTAACCGTTATGTGAGTTTTTGTTCTTTCATGTTGGGTATAGTTTATGGTGCCTTAATCAAAGAAGTTGGATGCAGAAGAAACAAAGACAAAAAAAAAGAGAAATCAATGATGATGGAGAAGAACCAGAGAGGAGGAAGAAGTAATTTGGGGATTTCAATCCCTAAATTGAAGAAACAATGTATGGAACCAGAGAAAGAGAAGTTAAGAAGTTTTGAAGACCTCCATTACTAGTTTCAAACCTCTTTTGATTTCAACTGTAAACTCCATTACCAATTTCATTCAATTCATCACAAACAAAAAATATTACAGAAAATTCAGCCTTGTAATTTTCAAATAAACGATAATGTGAACCACTTTTCTGTTATTTTTCTAGTGGAATAGCGAGTAATTTTAGGAAGGGTGATGATGATGACAGTGTTGGAAAGATGAAGATGGTGATGAATTCTTGAAATTTCTGATTGATTTTGGGTCAACAAATTCTGGATTTTATTCTCTAAAAAAAAACTTTGGATTTAATTTTTATGGATGGATGACTTCTGGGATTTCTTTTTTGTTAATTATTTTGGGGTTTTAAAATGAAAGATGTTGATAATGAAGATGTTGTTTGAAAGATGATGTTGATGGTGGTGTTCCATAGATGATGAAAATGATTTTTTAGGAGATAATGAGTGCGTTTGTTTCAGCTTTAAAATAAATATATTTTGTGTCAAAAGAATCTCCAGATTTTATTTTAGAGATTTTAAAAAAAATCTGAAGTTATTTGTGTTTGCCTACTCCATAAAAATCCATTTTTTTTTTAAAAAAATGAGTTCTAACATGCACATTGTTATCTCCTTGTTGTTGAAAAAAAATAGATTTTGAGAAAAGTTAATCCTAATAGCTTTTCATTTTAGGGCCAAAATAGATTTTTTTTGATAAAATGATTTTTCTAAAAATCCTAAACAAACACTTAAAAATGAAAAAAGTGATTTTTTTAAGGGAAAAAATAGTTTTTTTTTGGAAAAAATCTGAAACAAACGGGCCCAATATTAGGTGGAAGATGAAAGGGGCCTAATATTAGGTGTTGGTGATACACGGTTAGATACGATGAGCCTCCTTTATCTAACGGTCTTCTTTTTGAGAGATTTAAAATTAATAATGTTGTAGAAGTGACTCAAAATTGGATTTCTGGAAGTGCAAAATCGGGGCCCGAATTGGCAAAATTGGGGCCCCAATTTGGCTGTGCTTTTCAGCATTTTGTTGCGGCTTTTTTCGGCGCCCGAATTCACGCAGTGGGAAAAAAGTGAAACGTATTTTTTGGGCTAGATTTTTTACAGTTTTATGGGGGTTACTTTTACTATAAATATAGACATTATATCAGTGTAAACCTGGAGATAGAGGGGGGCTGAAACAAGGGTTTAGAAAGGCAAAAACAAAACTAGGGTTTGTATAGAGTTTGTCTCTTGGCAACAAACACTAGGGTTTGAGGGTTGATTCACCTTGGGAAACACTATTAGGATTGAGTCTCTTGGTCACGGGAAGAGATTGAGACTTTGGATAGAATTAGGCGGGAGACTTATTCTTGTAACTCATTGATATCTCTTTTGTAAAGTTACTCATCATTATAGTGAAACGGAGGGCTGCTCTCTCCCCCAGACTAGGTCAATTTGGACCGAACTGGGTAAACAGATTCTTTTGTGTTCTCTCTTTCTTTTCTCTTGCTGTTTTCTACTTTACTTGTGATTATAATTGTTCCATACACTTTGTTTTGGATGCTTGATTACCACTTGCTCCACATATCAAGTTTGTTATTGGTGTGATTTTTTATCGAGTACACAACAATTGGTGCCCACCGTGGGGCAAGGATAAAAGGATAATCAAGTACCATGGTTTCGAAGTGGGATATTGAGAAGTTTACCGGAGACAACGATTTTGGATTGGAAGGTTCGTTGCCGGTCACCATGTCACGAGTAGAGAAGACCGAGATGGTGGACAAGGCCAAGAGTGCCATTGTCTTGTGCCTCGGAGATAAAGTTTTGAGAGAAGTAGTGAAGGAACCAAACGCGACATCGATGTGGGCAAAGTTGGAATCTTTGTATATGACAAAGTCTTTGGCTCATCGGCAATTCCTAAAGCAACAACTCTACTCATTCAGGATGGTGAAGTCAAAGGCCATCATGGAGCAACTTACGGAGTTCAACAAAATTCTTGATGATTTGGAGAATATTGAAGTGTGTCATACCCCAATTTTTGACCTAGCTGTCACCGACACATGTCGTTGAGCCCTACGTTCGTACGCAGTTTAATCTGATCGATCTCTGACGTTTTTAGTGAAAAATTCGGCAGAGAGGTATTTTAAAATACCTCATGTTTGATTCCGAGTCGGGCCCTCTTCTCTCTGTATTTTTTTCCGCTTTTTATCGTATTTTTAATTTCCATCTTTTATTTAAGTTTAATTAACTTTAATTTTGTGTATAAAAGTCCTTATTTTTCTTTTTTTAAACTTTCAACTTTTTATTTATTATTATTATTATTTAGTCTTCATTTTTTTTAATTTTGTCCATATCCAAGTTTGTCCCAATCCAAGGTGGTGCCAATCCAAACAACACAGCCTCAATCCGTCCAAATCCCCAATTCACACGCCTATCTCATCCAAACCCTCATCTGTAGCAAACAACAAAAAATGTATTCTCCTCCCCAAGCCACATAATTTCCTGCATCTTTAACAAACCCTAAGTCTCAACCCTTACACTATAAATACCTGCAAACACAGTCAGAAAGGGACCGAAAAATTGCATAACAAAAACCTGCAAAAACAGGCAGTAACCGTAACACAACAACACCAATACCACCACAACTTTCGAACCAAAACGACATCGATCCAAACGACGACGAAGCCGGAATCAACAAACAGACCCAACAACACCGTCGACAAAGCCAAGCGGTACCCGAGCCGTGTTCTCTCAAGCGTCACAAACGGCTTCAAAACAGCCCAGGCACCGTCACTATTTCCAGAGAAAGAGAAGGTAAAGTTTTTGATTGTTCTTTATTAGATCTAGAAATTTAGGGTTAGTATTTGAGGATTTTGGGTTTAGAATCGGGTAGAGGGGAAGGTGTAGAAGAGAAAGAGCAAAAATTAGGGACAAAGCCGTTAACAGCGGCGGCGGCACCGCCGCTGGACCACCCTTACCTTGCCGTCGGAGGAGAAGAACATAGGAGGAGAGAGAACAGAGAAATATTTGAGAGGAGAGAGTGAAGAGAGAGAAATTTTTGTTTAAAATGAATAAAAAGGGTCTTACACCCTATTTATAGTGGTCCAAAAACCCGACCCGGTCACAAGAACCGAACCGGCCCAAAACCAATTCCTCCAGGCCCAACGCGAGCCTTCTGTCTTTTTCTCATTTTTATTTTCTGCACACCCCCCCTGATTGCTGTCGCACCCCCCTGCTGTATTTTATTTTTCTTATTTTCTTTTGCGCATTTTCTTTCCATTAGCATTGCATTTTGTTAATTCTCATGCATTTTAATTAGTTTAGGATTATTATTCTGCCTTCGTTATATTTTATTTAATCATTCATTTTTTTTATATAATATGGTTTAATTTGTACATTAGGCTTGAATGTAAATAATTCATGCATTTTAGCTTAGTTTTAGCATTTTACATTTTAATCTAGTTTATAGTTTTAGGCATAGAACTTAGAATGTAAACTAGGCCTAATGTAAATAATTTATTTTGCTTATCATTTATTTTTCGTAGATTTTAGAATGTAAATAGGCTTAATGTAAGTAATTTATTTTTCTTGTCATTTATTTTCTTCGCAGACCATAGAATGTATAATAGGTTTTATGTAATAGTTTTAGGTGCATGTGTGCGTGTGTGCGTGTATGTTTACCTTTTATGCTTGGTAGTCTAGGTCAAAGGCCTTCGTGGTGGTCCGACACCACCACCAGGTACCTACGCTTTACTTTCCTTGCTCCGTTAGTTTAATTTTTAGTCTTATCGTTCAAAAACAACAAAAAACATGCAAATAACAAAATCACAAAAACATTTTTTACAATAAACCTTGATTCAAAAATCAAGTGATCCGTTATTTTTTATTCTTTCGTAAGTCAAATTGCAATCAACTTTAATCATACTTTAGCCATTTTCTTTTAACATAAAAAACACAAACAAATACTCATTTGCCGCCTTGGCTTTTCTTTCATTTTAAAACCTTTTTTCAAAACTAATAAAAAACCCCAAACAAATCAAACGTCAATTTTTACCCCGAACTACGAGGTTTTGATCCCTCACAGGTACGTAGGCAAAAGACACTTGTCCTTCCAAATCAATAAAATTGTAGATAAATAGGTCTCTTTTCTTTATCACTTTAAAGTCATTTTTTTCCAAAAAAAAAAAGCAAGCAAGTTTTATAGCACAAAACGTTAAATAAAACCAAGAGGTTCCCGTAGAGTACTACGGACATAAAGGGTGCTAATACCTTCCCTTTATGTAACTAACCCCCGAACCCTAAATCTTTTCAAAGGGGTATTTTGAACTTTTTTTTTCCCCTTTTTCTCTTAAAAATTAAATGTTCAATCGTGAAATAAAATAGTGAGTCAAACGCTAATCAAACAGCCTTGATCTCCGAAAAATGGCGCGACATTAATGTTGTTGAGTTATTGTTGTAAATGATTTAATTAGGTGTTGTTTAATCACTTGAATTTAATTATGCCGTTTATTTTCATTGATTATACTTGATTATGAATTGTGGATTAACCCCTAGTGGTCATTTGGTCGACACCCGTCCTATTTGTTATGAATGGGTAGACGTTGTACATGATTAGTTTGCTTAGCTTGTTTGGTGAGTTGCTTGAGGATAGCGAGGATTTCCTCCTTTATCTGCTTTGGAGTTTAGTAGTGTCAGACTCTGATTAGGATATCGAGTCTTAATTCTGTCGTTGCTTTTGTTGAATAACCATATTAGTTATATAATCAATCATACTTTGTTATATAATCAATCAAGAATAAGTTATTATTTCAAGAGTATAGTTAAAAAGAGGCATTGATCTAATCAAGAGTATGGTTTTAAGTATAGTTAGACTCATATAGAGGTGATCCCAAGAACTAAACTCAAGTAAACAAATAGCGACCGAAATAGCAATGGAAAGACACTAGTAAAAAATAAGTCAAACATTTGTGACCAAAATAGCGAACGAATGTAAATTATATTTAAAGTCGATCGAAATATTAACAAATTTTTAATATTTTATACTTTAGAGACAAAAATTTAAGTCATTATTTCAGTCACTAAACAAATTAGCAAGAAATTTCAATCGCTATTTCAATCTCAAAAAAAAAAGAAATTTCTAATAGTACTAGTATTATATTTTAAAGAGAAATTTATGGTTATTATATAGTCACACCAAACTTTAATGTAGGTCCGCCCTTGCGTGGAGCCAAGCTTTACATTATCAATTTTTAAGGAGTAACATCTAGCCTTTGATTGCAAGGAGTAACATTATCAATTTTTAAGGAAAAAAAATTCAAAATAGGTAATAATGTATTTAGTTTTAATATTTTTCCCATTATTTTTATATTTTCTAGTAAAAGAAAATCGCGTTTTTAGTTTTTGAAGTAAAACATCAAAGTGAGAGATTTATTCATCTAGCGCGTTAGTTTTGGTCCATCTTCACTAACATATATCCTTTTGCCTTCGTGACCCTTTTCAAAAAAAAAATATATATAATTAAGGAAAAATAAGTAACCATAAATGATAAATCTCTATCTTATGGTCACTCTCAAACTTAGCTTAACAAAAGAAAAAATAAAGACATCTACAGAAAAATAAAAATGAAGAAAACACATTTCTCCTTGTTGGCATATCATTTTCCTTCTTTATTCATAAGAGAACCAAAAAACATTTGATTTTTTTTGTCTTATTCCTTGCTTTTGCCAATAAGGGTACAACTTCACCTACCAACTCAAGAGTCTCCACAAGCAAGAGCAGGAGGGTACATATTGTTGCTTTTGAGTGCTCAAGTTTTGGCATCATTCTCAACTAACTAGGACCTTAACCATCTTGGAATTTATAACAAAAATACTTATAAACACTAAGTTAGACAATGATACATCTGTATATACGATTTCTAATTTTAATATTGTTTCTCGCTCTCGCTCTTGGTTTTGACACTACATATATTGGAGTTGTATGTTATATAATGTCAAATACGGTGTTCAAGTTTTGTGTTTAAGTAACACACCTCTTATAAAACAAAAAGACAGTCACAATGTTTCTTTTTACGCCTCTATATTCCTTAGTTCATTTTTAAGGTAAAATTTTTATTATCACCAAGCACAAGAATAATATTTCCGATAGAAAATATAAATATTTTAAAATTAATTCAAATTATTTTAGTGTTGGCAATTCCTAGTTGGTTGCTTTTCCACATATGAGACATTGGATGCTTGAAGTTGGTACCTTTTTGTTTACAATCAGAAAATAGGAATGGAGTTGGTAGACTCACATTAGTACTCCAATATGCATGCCTTACATAGACCCATTGGATTTAAGCCTAGGATCCATGAAATGGAAAAATCAACGGTTAGAAGAAAGTGAAGTAGAGAGAGTGTGCCAAAAAGGTGTATAAGAAGGGTGCAACATTACTCTTTGACATATATACAAGCCTTCTCAATACTTATTTTCTTTCTCGTTTTCTTTGTTCTTTGTTTCACAGTATTCCTTTTCTCTATCTACTTCTTCTATTGTTGAGTGATTCAAAGATTTCACCTTTTAGTTCTCTCTTTATATTATAAGTGTTTGAAAAAAAATGCAATGTAACCTTTATTGTGTGCATTTTCCACACTCTATAGTTACTAGCATCAGAAAAATCACGTAAGAATGTGCTAAGGATATTTCCCTCTCATCGCCAAACCAAACAATTTAAAGACTCTTTTCTATTTGGGGGGTGTCTTCATCCATCTAATAATAACCTAAAACGAACTCTAAAACCGAGGCTTTATAATAAAATTAATATTTTATGTAAACTTTATTTTTCAGGCTTTTTAAGATGTAAAATAGTTTATTAAATTATTATAATATATTTCATTTAACATTTATAATCTATCACATCATCTTCATCCATATAATAACCACAACCAACACACCTTCACCGAAGCCAACACCACTGAAAAATGACCCAAACGCTGCACTGCCACCACCTGCAATTGTGGCCATGTAATGTATTCCCTATTTTCCCTTATGTTATCTTTTTCCTTGTCCCCGTTATTTTCTTTCTTATTTTATCCATTTTCTTTTATTTTCTCTTAAGGGCACTTGTTAAACAGTATAAAACAGAAAATTTATTTTGTAATTTGTGTGTTTCAACACATTAAAACATAAAGGAACTACTTTTTCTATTTAAAATTTCTCAATTGTTTTTATTTTGGATCCTTGACAAATGTCCTAAAAACTCTTCGTTAGTATGACTTTTTACTTGATTACTTTCTCTTTAAGTGTTCCGGTTAAATATTTGTGTGTTGAAGTGTCATGCCATGTGTGTGAAGTAACTCACACCTCTTTTTCTTTCTATATAATTTATTTGTGTTTTTTTTATAAGTATTGATATTTATATTTTTCTTACTCCCTGTTTTAAGTTTTATTTTTACGAGTTTCTTTTTTAACTCATTCCACTTTTGGTATGAACACCGCAAGTCGTAAATCTAAAATTTAGTTTCAAAGACCTTTTATAAAGTCTTTCTATTGTTTTTCGCAATAATTTAATAAATGTGTGTGGCGATTTCATTATTTTTTAGTAATCTTTGATATGAAAATATCTTCTACAACACTCTCTCTTCAATATTCTATTAATATGAAAATATTATTGCTTAAATGTATTTTTGACCCATTACTTTTTGAAAAGTTGCAATTTTAGTCTCTAACAAAAGAATTAACAACTTTTTGGATAATTTTTTTTTAGGGGTCAAAATTGCAACTTTTTAAAAGTTGATGTAAAAATGCATTTAAGGCAAATATTATCCACATTACTCTTTTTGAGAGGGAAAGTCATTAGATGGTTACACTAGTGTTTCATAAAAAGCTAATATTCAAGCATATGTAATTTTATGACCAAACTGTGAAGAATAGGACAACGGAAAATAACTCATGATTAAGAAAAATCTAAACGTTGATTGACGTCAAATATTTACATTTGGTAATATATCTATGAATGAAAACAATCCCTTTATTGAAAATTAAAATTTTCTAAAAATAATAAATTAATTGGGCTAAGTTAGTATTAAATAAAATATGACAGCAAGGAACTCTCGGAGTTTGTTGGATTTTGTTGTAACTGACGCAATTAAAATTAGGGTCATGTTAACTTGTGTCCTTAGGGCACATGTTAAACAACCAAAAAATAGAAAGATTATCTTAAATTTTTGCGCATTCAATTAATAAAAAGTGATTTTTTTAATTGAAATGCATTTATTACAACAAAATATTTTCACTTTTAACTCATTAACTTATGTCTTAAGAGCACAAGTTAAAATTTCCGTTAAAAAACTATTATTAAAATAAAAACAAATATCTTTGTGAAGCTATCCAAAGATTGATGTTCCACCAGAGATTTGAAAGGAGGGAAATTTACCATGGCTTAACACAACATAAGATAAAATAACATAACATGATTACAAATATGATGTGAAAAGTGGGTTGCCTTGTAGAAAAATGTCAATATTTTCGTATTTGCATACAAAGTTTTGATCTTTAATAAGTTGATATATTTTTTATTTATTAAAGCACTATTAAATTTTATTTCTCTAGATTAGAGCAAGAGTTTCCATCTTATGCAAAAGTTGACACGTGTGAAGGCCAATTGATTAAAGAAGTATTACAACAATCGATATTAGTTGTGTGCCGAGCATCAATATGCCACATACGAAAAGGTTGGTTCACATATTCAATTAATAACTTTATATCAGATGAATGCATATAACAATTTACTAATTGAATATATAATTTTTTATTAATTGAACATGAATCAATCTTTTCATAGGTGGCACCAATGCTCGTCAACTTTTATCGGCTGCTACAATATTATTTTCATCAATTGGTGTCTACGCATGTCATCTTTGCACAATTTTTCTATGAAAAAATAAAACAATTTTATTAAATGTTTATACATGGTACAAATAAGGACACAACAACATTATTCAGTAAGGCAATTCAAGGATCATCATCCTACTTGATATCTTGTTCAAATGATACACCATTTTTTTTATGTGGGTCTAATCCATGGTTAATTTTCCACCTTTCAAAACTCTCTTGAAACAACAATCAAGAAATTCTTTTTAGAGAGCTATAGAGAGATCATTATTTACATTTTAATAATTGCATTGATCGTGTGGTTAAGGCAAAAGTCCAACAGTCTTTTGCGTTTTCTTAATGTGTTACTTTATCCAATACTTATTTCATAGACCAATCAATGTTTTTTGAAAAAAACTGGATATGCTGTAAAAGGGATTATTTTCGTTAATCAACGTCTTACTAAGTGCAAATGTTTGATGTTAATGTGTTTTTGATTTTCTTCTCTGCTGAGAGTTATTTTTCGCTTATATGTTTTTCACTCTTTGTTCATAAAACTATGTATGATTAAATATAAGCTTTTTATTAAACACTTCAAGAGTGTAACCACCTAATGACTTTTCCTCTGGAAAACAAAAAAGAATAAACCAACAAAAGGAGAAGAATTCTTCAAAAATTGTAAAGGACAAATTTTGGAATAATCAAACATCTAAAAAATTGAACAAATCATTTTATAGATGTTTCTAATATCATTATTTTCTGGTAACAACCATTATATTAAACTCAAATCAATCGTTGTTGGCGCTACATATCTATAACTATGAATAAAGGCAAAACTTAGTTTTGGTGTAGCCTATTTTTTTCCCAAAAATAACCCTTAACTTGAAAAAACACAGTTGGGAATTGAGCGGGTTTAAATAAAACCAAACAAATAGAAAGATTTTGTCGTCGCCGTGAGTTGGTAGGGACATTGCATAATTTATGCAGGGGCTGGGTTCGAACCCCGCACACCCCACTTCTCCACGTTTAATTGTGTGAACTCCAGCCCAAAAAAAAAAAAGATTTTGTCAATTTTCAAGAAAAAAAAACAAAGCATCGACATGGCAATCGCAAAAGAGATGGAGGGATATGTGCAGCGGGATCCTTTCATGGTGGCAATTGGTGTGAAACATCAAAGATTGGTAGTTCTTTGCAAAACTCTAATTTAGGAAATTACATAAGAAGTCATTCTTTAGTTTGTTGTCATTTTTTCATCTGCTTTCTCACAATCTCTTCTCTTTCATTTTCTATCTATTCGTCATTTTTTCAATTTGTTAATTATCACTATTTTCGGTAGATCGGTACTTTCTTCTTTTTTCTTTGAAGGATGGTAATTTCATGAAATTAACTATTGTGCATGTGCTAATATCTTTAAAGGGTAGAGGAAAATATAAGATTGATAGTGAATGGATGAAGCTGTTACTTATCAGCCCATGTTATTAAGGTTAGAGCACTAATACACCATCACTTCTATCTTCTAACATTATCATAATTAATTTGGGTACGTATTTGCTTCTGTGATATGTAATTGATTTTGCTTAATTGGAAGAAGTCTTCATATTTGTTGCATGACCAAAAAATTCTGTTGGAGTCTATTCTTTCACATGAGTGAGGGAATATTTATGAGTCTATTCTTTCATTTTCCATTGTTCATGTTCAAGACAATATAGCAGATTTAATATAAGCTTTTTGTTGTTTGTTGTTTGATAAAATCTTGAAATGTTAATCACTCTATATGCATGTTTGGTTTTATGCTATCAATGATGTTTACTTTGGACTTCATCCTCAAAGAAGACAAAATTCGTTAAGGCTTGTCTTTCTTTCCTTTCTAATGATATGATTTTTTATTTTTTTTAATTTCCCTCTTTACTTGAACACATCATTCAATGGAGTTGCGGAGCATTGCTTTACAACAGAAAAGACTGTGATTGGGATCACGGCGGCACCACTACAGAATCCACATGCAACGTTGTCGGTGCTGGAAGGTCGAGGCTCTCCTTGATGATGGTGGTGAGTAATGCAACATGCTAGTGTACTTGGCGACGAGAAAAAATTAGCTCTGCTCTATTTAATTTTCCCAGTTTTACTTGCATATTTGAATTTGTTTTTTTGTGGGTTTTCAAATACAATTTCATGGTAACAAATGTATCATTATTGATTTCTTGGCTTTTCAATGAATATATGGTAGGCTGAATATATAAAAAAAGAAGAAAGGAATGTGTGAGGGTAAATTAAAGGCATAAGGATTGCATGGACCAGTTAAGCTTTCTTTTGGGGCCTAAGTGAAGGTAACTTTCATTTTCTCTATTGCTTTGGCTTTAGGCATGTAGAAAAATAACTATAGATGATGACTAAATGAGCTTTTATACCTTTCATCATTTACAAATTTTTGGTAAAATCTTCTTTGTAATCACATGCAAAAACACTTTCATACCTTCCATCTATTCTATAGTTTAATATGTTAACATTCCTGTGGTGGTAGACTAAATTCATCACCGAGTTATAACATAATTAGTTGTGATTGAAAGATAAAATCAACATTTTCTTGGCAATTTTCACTTAGGACATTAGCATTACTTTTCTTCAAGATGTTGCATTGTACACTTAAGAAAATTAACAGGTTAAGGATGAAATGATGCAGGAAATTTGAAAGGAATAACAATGAAGGGGAAATTATCTTGCAAAAGCTTTCAAACTAGAAACAAGGAAGGAACTCACTGCAAAATCAGTGCTACAAAACTACTTTAATTGGAGAACGATATGGAATAGTTCCTTTCAGATTGTGTGGGCTCCTGCCTGATAAAAAAACTTAATTTCATTAACCTAAAAAAAATACTTATGATTCTTAAAATAATTATTATATTGATATTGAGTCTATAATTGATATTAAGTTTCATAAAAAAATTTGATAGTTCAAGTGATTTATATATTCAAGTTTACTCATACTTTACTTTCTTATTATATATTTTCAATATGGATTTAGTCTTATATATTTACAATTATAGTGATTATTCTTCCATATAATGAAATATTGATATATGATTTTTAAAACGGTTATATATTTATCTAATTAAAGACAGGTTATTTTTTATTGAAATATATAAGACTAAATTATATTCTAATATATTTATGAAACCATATTTACCAGTCTTATAATATCTGTAAGTTACAATATTTTGATATATTTAAACCATATTAGTCTATGATTTAGTCTTATTATTCCTATGTTTAAATTAGTCTATATTTTAATATATACTCAACTTATAACTCATATAATTTCAACTTAATTATCAAATATATAACTTTGCAACGTCTAAGTGATTCAATATAATTGAAAATATTGCAACTAATCGATATAATTATAGCCTTTGATAAAATATTGATTTGTTCCCTTTCAATATTGTCTGTATACACTCAACTTCCAGTTTTACTTTCTTATTATATTGAGTGCCAAGTTTATTTTATCAAAGGCTATAATTATATCGATATCGAGTCTTAAAATTATTATCATATTGATAATGATTATTCTCTAATTGTCTTCTTGCTTGCATATATTAAAGATTTTTAATTTCATTAACCTAAGAATTATAGTTTTCTTGAATCAGATCAAACTTGAGAAAGGAAGCATTAGATAGTTGTAGTTTTCATGAGAAGATGCTGATAAAGAAAAACAAACACATGGTGAGGGATAAAGGCCTAGAAGTGATGGGATGAAGATGTGAATGATCAAGTATTATGACACAATTTGGTACAATGCCAAAAGTATTACTAATATTTATACAATATATTGAATCTGTTGATTAATCGTAAGATAAGCTTTCCATTGATAATTGCTTTGGAAAGCACTAATATTTGTAGTATTGATTAATCAAAATTTATTAACGGATTACTACAAAACGTATTGAAAGTAGACATGTATCATCTTACCTTTTGTATCAAGTTCGACTTTTTATATCAACTAAATATATGATATTTCTTTTAATTCTAATATTTTTGTCCAAGATATATCAAGAAAAGAGTAAACCAACATCAAACAAAAACATAATGTTTATAAGTTACACACGTTAGCGCAGTAGAAAGAGCGGACAGACGGGCACGGAAGTGCCCATCTGAACGCTAGTATTTATAATATCATTCTTTTCTAGGAACAAACCATTCTATTAAGCCTAATACAAGCAAGTGTTGAACTTTATTTTTGGTTGAAGAGTAGTAGTCAAGGTAATTTTTTTACTAAAGTAAGAGCATAAAGAAAGTTTGGTTTGGGAACTTGACTTGACTTGCCCTAATTTACTCTTAATTTGGGCAACAAACAATTCATTTATTTATTTTTCTAAATATAACCATATAGTACTAATTTTCTTGAAATAAGAAAAATAAATATTTAACACATCTATAAAAAAAGGGAAAATTAGTAATATTGTTGTATGAAATGTGAGTGTGTGTGTGTGAGAGCGCGTGCAAAACACTCAATCTTGCGTGAGAGTGAGAGAGATTTAGGGAGAGGGGTAAGAGGTGGGAGATCAGCCTAATTTTTCTTTTGTATACTTGTTTCGGATTGCAGAGATTCTAGAAGTGGAAATTAAAGTTCACTTTTGCAATTTGAATGCTTTGGAAGATCAGGAACCACCAACACAACAAAATGTTCCTACAACTTCAAATTTTGTAAAATAAAAGTAAAAATTTGATATGGTAAATATAACCTTTTATGACTGTGAGAAGGAGACGGTTAACGACCTAGATGATGAGTTTGGTGTAGAGGATGATAACAATAGTGAATTTGAAGTAAACGGAGTAACCTTGTATGACATTGAAAAAGAGACTGTTAATGACCTAGACCTAGACGAGGGTTTGATGTAGGAGATTTACTTAAAGAGGCGGTATTAGATTTTTGGTGATATTACACATTTGTTCTCTTAACTCATTTTGTACTTTCACTTTAATCCTATAACTTTGTTAGACGTCGAATTAGATTTTTTTTGGCTAAATTACACATTTGTTTACCCAGTGATGATCAAACTTTTTTATTTTTAATTTTGTATGCCTAAGCACCCTCTGATGTATCACCAGTGTATAGCGCATAATGTGACAGTGTTATTTGATTCCTAATCATAAAAAATAAAAAATACCCTCTAAGGTTCACATACCATTGACATATGGAAAACTCAAATCCTAAGTTTAAACTTCAACCAATTCCACCATAGTATTATGATTATCACCTCCTCCACAATTTCATCAGCAGCAGCTCCATTGTTTGAAAAATCATCGTGTTTCTCGTTTTCCAAATCACAGATGTACAAGCATAGCATACAAATATAATCCTCAACATTTGCTCATAAACTCTTCCACAATTCATAATTCCTAGAAATTGTTGAAAATGAACAGAACCTTCATTATGTAATAAACTTTATTTATAATAATTCAAAGTTCAAACAAAGGTTCACTTTCTCTATTAAATATAAGCTTTAGTAATATACAAACATATTATTATTTTATAGCTTATTAAAACTTATAGTTTCTAGTATATTTTCAGTGTCAGCTCTCAACTTCCAAAACCAGTGTTTGATCTCCTTGTGTATTCTGCAACTAGTTGAGCAAGAGATGAAGATTTATCCTTAAGAAGCTTCTTTGGGGAATCATATTCCTCAATAAGCCCTGTAGGATCAGTACGAACAAAAGTTATGTTCACATTTATTAGTAATAGACAAAATGATGACAAATAAAGAAGGGGGAAATAAAACAGATTCTTGCCTTCACTGAGAAACAGAACCATGTCGCTGTCGAGGATTGAAGTTATTCTATGAGCAATGGTTATGACTGTGCAATCCGAGAAATGTTGCTTAACTGTTTGCTGAATAATATTATCGGTAGCTGTATCAACTGATGCAGTTGCTTCATCGAGCACCAAGATCTTGCTTTTCTTAAGTAGAACACGTCCGAGGCAGACCAACTGTCTTTGCCCCATGCTCCAATTTTCTCCATTCTCAGTAACTGCCAGAACTCATGATGGTTAATGAAAATTAGTGCATATAAAACTGTCTTCTAACAATTATCAACTTCCTGTATACTAAGTGACGTTTACGTTTTGAGTTTAATGTGTTTAAAACATATCAGTTGTCATATTCATTAATTGTTATCACAACGGGTTAAGAAAATAAATAAATTAGTTTCTTTAAGCAAAATTCGCATGCAACGCCATCATTCTAGAGACAACAATCCCAATTAAGTAGTACATAAAAATGTATTTAAAAAAATACTAAAGAAACATGGGGGCACAACTGAACCCATGGAAACAAATTAAAATCAAAATTAGGAAGACCGTAACTATTTATAAAAAAGTCGGTCCTTACTTTCAAAAATACAAAGTCGGCCCATATAAAATCAAAGATATAATCGCGCCAGACTAAACCGGAGATCGAGATACCGAAATTGGCAGGCTTATCAGCACAATGGTTACCTTCTCTGATGAGTGTCACAACTTTATTAAATTATCCTTATTATCATTAGAATATTGACCTTTGTCGTAAATGTATATGAAATATAACGACTTAAGTTTGAAAAACTAAAACGTTACCTAGTATGGAATTTTTTTCTTTGGTCAAAAGGTCACTTAATCAGGAATGGAGAGAGTATATATATGCTTAAAGTTTTGAGAAGTCAAACCTGCAGAGTCAAGTTTTCCTTCTTTCTTCCTCACTTCATCTCCAAGTTGGCACATATCTAGAGCCTAAAACATTTTATATAATATTTAATTTTGTATAACTTGAACTAAAAGGATCATTTATTTCTTATTTTCAAGCAAAACCAAATTACCTCCCAAATCTGTTCATCTGTGTACTCTTCAAGCGGGTCGAGGTTACTTCTTACAGTCCCTTCAAACATCGTTGGATCTTGAGGAATTATGCTTAGTTTGGATCGCAAATCATGAAGTCCAATCAATGAGGTGTTGATGTTATCTATCAATATTTGTCCTGCAACAGGTTCAACAAGTCTGAAAAGTGCTTGCACTAGTGTTGATTTTCCACTTCCTGTTCTTCCCACGATGCCAGTTTTTGCTCCAGCAGTAAAAGTGCAAGTAAGTCCGCGTAAAACAAGAGGCAAGTGAGGAGCATATTGAACCTGTACCATGATAGACACTTGAGCCCTCTCAGATAAACAACTTAATTAAGCGCTTATAGCATAAATATTTTATCAGTATAAGTGCTTATGTTCAAGCTACTTCTATAACAAAAATTTATAACCTAACGATACTAATTTCATGCAATTTACAAGTGTATATGACATTAGTGTTAATAACACATCTTGATGACCAAGAATAATCTATATGATGGTAACTTTTGAAAGAGCTGAATTGTTATTGAACACTGTAGTACCTGTAAATCCTGAATATGAACCTCTCCGAATGACGGCCAAGAATGATCGGGTTGGTTGTCTTTTATTATAAGAGGTGCTTCACTTGGGATGGAGGTGTACTGAAGTATTCTTTCTACAGATATAATTTTGTTCTCCAAATTGCAAAGAAACCAAATAAAATTATTTTGTACAGCATTTAGGTTAATCCCATATGTCACAGCCAATCCCGCAATACCTGGAAAGGAAAGAAGTTTTATGCCTAATGTAACGTTGAGCGAGTATGACTAGTTAATGTATGTAAATTAAACTTGAAATACTCACTAGGATCAGCTATTGAACTTGGAAAAGATACCAAGAAAACCAAGCAGAAAGCAAATACTATTGTGGATAAAAGATCCAATCTGAATGTCAGCCATTCCATTGCACTGGCACTGTATAATTTAGGTTGCGAATATTTGTCTATCAACTGCATATTCATTTCATGAAATCTTGATTCTTGCTCAAAACTTCTTATGGTTGTTGATCCAGAAATCGTTTCAGAAAAATGTTGTATAACTGGAGCTTGGCATATACCAGTTAATCGTGCCAATTCACGTGCTGATGCAGAGTAGTATCGCTGCATTTAAAGAAGCACTTTGTTACTTATAAAGTAAGCATACAAAATGTTATTGTTTGCATAATAGCAATCAAATATTTGATCAATGAGAGTAACATCGTACATTGAAAAATGAAAAGGAAGAGTGAAATTTAAAGTCAAACACATTTGATGACATGGCATTCAACTTGAATGGCTGGAATGGTATGTTTTCATAAAAATTAGTATACTCGATGATTTTATTAAGAAATGTGCATAACCATAAACGACACTTAATATGACACAAGGAGACTACCTGGTACCATATGCAAGTTGCCATGACAGGAATCAATACTATAAAGACCTGCCACGCAACTTGAGACATCACAGCAACAGTTCCCAAGACCTTAACAACATTGAAGGTAAATCCCCATGCTACATTTGGAATGCTCATATCTACTGCACTTTGGTCTGTTGAAACCTATAACAAAAATTTAGACAAGAAATTTCATTCAATATGGTCAAAATGATAAAAAAGAATTATAGAGAAATCAAACTTTCACAAATAATGTAGTAAGCCATGATGAGATGTGGATTGCCTGCAGTAATAATACCACACAATTTCACACGGTAATCAATCTCAGTCTCGGCCATTGGTTGGAGATCGGACGGATCAGCTTCATCAATTTTAAACAATTTCTACCATTGATTTAAATCGGACGGTCGATATCAGTAATTGTGTCATGTAATTACTGCAACGAAGAATTATAAACATGTAATTACATACTCTATTAAGAATTCTTCCACTTGGTGTGGCATCGAAAAACGACATTGGTGCTCGAATAAAGCTCATATGCATTTGATTGAAGAGCATTGTGGAGGTCTTGTATCCAGCTATCACAGCAAGAACTGCTCTGGCAAGGGTGGCAAACGAACTTCCAATTGCCAAAGAAACATAGACAACCATAAGAGTAAGATTTCCAATATCAGGTTTCGCGGTTGCTGAAACAGGAGTTGCCAAAGCCATCCAATAATTGCTTGCAATCTGTAAACCCTCAGTGAGTATTTGTGAAAGCAATATAAAAGGTACAAGAGCTCCTCCATAAGCTGTTGTGATGTATTTCCAGAACACCATAAACCCAACTCTACCCTTTTCTCGTTCTTCGTCTTGAACAAGTTGTCCTTTCCCGTCAGATGTGCCGTGTAACTTTCCTTTTTGATCATCTATGTTTTCAACTTCTTGCTCAAGTTCAGAATCACTTAATAAAACCGTGTCTTCCTCCGTAACACTCGATTTTTTAAATGTATTCCTTCTCTCTAAGGACTTAACTGAAGACAACGCTGCTCTATGTGCGCCTACAAGTTCCATAAAGTCTGTTCCCGATGTAAGAATGTCATTGTATTTTCCTGATTGTGTTATCCTTCCTTCTTTCATGACCTAAATGGATTGTAAGGAAGATAAAAGTACTAATAAAACAGTAAGCTATAATGGTTGAAACTTTGAATTCATGAGCAATGATGATAAATATGAATCACTCACAAGTATCAGATCAGCATCAGGTAAGAACTCTACTTGATGTGTTATATATATCACAGTTTTTGTTTTCAAAAGGCCAAGCAAACACTCCTGAAACAGGACAGAAGTAAATGTACAGTTAGATAACAACCTTGCCATCTTGTGCACAACAAAATTAGTGTAATTCTATTAGAACATTGAAGTGTATCATATATCACAGGAATAATGATGTTATAACGGTATCCATCTGCATAATACGATATTGGAATTTATATGGACAATAAGCTAAGAAATAAAATTCCACGAAAGTTTCTTGTCACAAAATAGATGAGCATCAACAGCACTAAAGGGATTGCCAAGAAGATTAAAACATAATACCTTAAAGAGATGGGATCCTGTATGAGCATCAACAGCACTAAAGGGATCGTCAAGAAGATATATATCAGCATCTTGGTAAAGAGCACGAGCGATTTGTACTCTTTGCTTCTGTCCACCACTCAAATTGATTCCTTTCTCTCCAATAATGGTCTGATCATCAAATGGTAAAACCTCGAGGTCTTTCTTCAATGAACATGCTTCTAGAACTTTTTCATACTTTTCCCTATCCATCTCTCTACCAAATAGTATATTATCTTCAATCTTACCACTCTGTATCCACGGCGATTGAGCAACATAAGCCTTTGTTCCACAAACCTTCAAGTTCCCAGATATCTTCGGTATTTCACCAATTATACAAGAAAGTAAACTAGACTTGCCTGATCCTACAGTACCACAAACCGCAACCCTCATTCCATGAAAAACTCTAAGATTTATGTTTTTCAATGTTGTATTGACAGAAGAAAAATCCCAAGAGAAATTTCCATCTACTATTTCAATCGCTGTATCAGAACTACCTCGCGGAAGCTTCTCCACTACATCCGTCTGCAAATCATCTAAACGAAGAAATGCGACAATCCTATCTAGAGAAACCTTGGTTTGTGCAATCATTGAAATTGTATCAGGAAGACTATAGATAGGAATTTGTAGAATTCTGAATGTTGCAAGAGCGGATAAGATCTTTCCTGATTCAAGCGGAATGCCTATAAGAACACAAGCACCAAAAGTAACCACAGCAACAAACGTCGGGGCATTAAAGAAGAGAAATCTAATAATTGCTGTACCACCAAGAAATTTCTTTAGCCATGTCTCCTCTAACTTCCTAATCTGAATAATCTTCGATAAGAATTTCATCTCCCATGCTTGAAGTTTAAGAATCCTCATGTTCATTAGAATCTCAGACGTCGCCTTCATTCTTCTATCTTTGAACTCCATTAACTTACCTTGAAACTTCTCTTGCAGTGATGCCAAAGGATGGTTTAGCAACATCACAACTACGGTGGCGGCAAAAGCAGCTACTGAAGCAACCCCTACACTTCTATGTAGAATAAACAAAGCCAAAGCAACTTGCAGAACAGCCGTCCATGGATCATGCATGTACCAACAAAATTCACCTATCCTTTCAGCATCAACAGTCATTAAGTTGATGATTTCACCGCTGCTGTGTCCCTCTTTCGTTTTCGATTGACAGGAAAGTGTCAAACCTTTAGCATAGATCATTGATACCAACATTGATTGCATCCTAACACCAACCTGTTGGAACTTAAACATCCAGTGCCTCTGCGAAAAACACTCGACAAGCTTTGCCGCAACAAACATCATAGCCAAAATATAGCCTTCACTTTGAGCCTTGTTTTCATCATTTAGGTATTGAACAAGATTGTCTATAAGGTAGGGTCCTACATAAGTAGCACATGTGTACACCAATGCAAAAAAGCCAGATAGAAGAATCCCTTGCCATGTCGAGAAGAACAACACCTTGGCGAGGTTAATAGTGGTCACATTCCGAGCATTACCACACTCCAACTCAAGCTTGTTTTTAAAAATTGAAAAGGTTCCATTGGCACTGTCATTGGTAGAAAGCAATGGAAGGTCTTCATGGTCTAAAGTCTTTTTACTTCCTAAGGTTATTAGTGGAGTCATCCATGAGAAAGTAAGAATGCTGAAAAATCCAGCATTTGTATAACTGGTTGAAATTTCATTTCTTAATGTCTTTTTGGAATCTGAATTGTTGTGGCTTACATTAGCTTCACCATTCAAAAGGGACTCTTCAAGAGGGGCAAGTTTGGTCATATTGTAAACAGAAAATCCAACATAACAAAGAAAGAGACCTGTAATAGAGGAACCTTTAGCAAAAACCATATTATATATTTATATGCAAATGCTAGTATATTCCGGGCCAGCTATCCCTCTGTGCAAGCTGGCCACAACACAGTGCCTCAAAATTTTGAGGCTCAAATTCCCCCAAAAACATTAAATAAAAATGTTTGAGGGCCCAACTTTTAATCAAATCTGAAATTATGAACTTAATTATGTCAATAAATCTTAAATTTTGAGGGCTTCCAAAGTATTTAAGGACCAAACTCGTGTATTAACTAATTTTGAAGGGTCCATGTTCCTGCTGTTAAGAGTCTCACATCGGATAGGAGATGGTCTGACAATGTGTTTATAAGTGGGGGTAATCCTCACCTTACAAACCGGTTTTGTGGGGTTGTGTTACGCCCAACCACGATTTCTAAGATGGTATCAGAGCCTATCCAAGATCCACTAGGCCACCTATTATCTCAGGTTTCCACTATCAGATCACCCACCATTTATGTCCACGAACCAAGCCCAATAGTGCTAGTCGTGAGGGGGTGTGTTAAGAGGCCCACATCAGATATGGATACGTACTCCTACAAATATCAATTCCGGCGTCTACAATTTTGAGGACCCAAATTACCTCATATACCAATGGCATAAAAAAATTTGCGAGCCAAAATTCATACATATACATACTTTTAAGATTAAAACTTACCTTAAAAGTGTTTAATATGACTCTTAGTATATTAGTTGTTATGCTAGTACATATTTTCTCTTTCACCAGAATTTGAACATGGCCCTTTAACTCCTACAAATTATTTAACTCTTAGCTCGAACCTGTTGAGCTACCCGACCCCCTATCAGATACAATATGTTATTGGCAAGAAAGCATAGTTTCCATAGATTACACAGTCAGTAAGAAGGCAACATGAATACACAAAATATAAAACTGTGATAAGCTCTTTGAAGTTTGAACCATCGTGTTGATACCAGTAAAAACAGCTTATTAAGTACTTACCTTAAAAAACGTAGCCACCTTGGAAGGAGAAGATAATGGTTGGCTTGTTGACTTTACTCTAAAGAGAGAGTTGTGTTCTTTGAGCACAACTGAGTGAGTGATGGAGGGAGTGAGATACATATGAGTGGGGTTGGTAAAACAAAATAAGAAAAGTCATGTAGTTAGAAAACGGGAAAGTTACGATGTTGATTTCAAATGCAACACTTTTCTGCCAGAGTTCAAGTGCTTCACGTCTTATACTTTTCCTTTCTTTTTGGGTTTTTTAGATTTTGTTATTTGAGATATTATCCGACACTAAACGATTTTGCGTGTGTGATTGAGAACTCGAGCATTTCTTTTTAAGAAAAATGGTAACAAATGTTTTTAGGGTGTTGTTTAAACATGTAAGAGTTGTAATTTTTGCATCCTAAATTATGTAGTTATGCTTTTTACATGTGTTTAACTTATATTTTCAAAACAAAACTTCTTTTTTTGTTTCCTTAAGTAATGCTTTTAAGACACTTGTTAATAAGACTGTTTTTTTTAATAGGCTTAATTGCAGTTTTAGCCCCCTAACTTTTTCAAAGTTGCGATTTTGACTCCCTAAAAAAAAAACTACAAAACAGCCCCCTAAGTTTTGCAACTGTAGCAGTTTTGGCCCCTCAAGGCAAAAAATAAAATAAAAAAACAACACGTGGCACCTCATTTAGGGTGCCACGTCAGCTTAGACCGAGTCAATATCAGTCTTGGGGGCCAAAACTGCTACAGTTGCAAAACTTAAGGGGCTGTTTTGTAGTTTTTTTCTTAGGGAGCAAAAATCGCAACTTTGAGAAAGTTAGGGGGCTAAAACTGCAATTAAGCCCTTTTAATAATGAGCACTTGAACATTTGTCCTGTGACTATGGTTCATAATCCATGAATGTCACGTCCACAAGTCCCAAAATATCAATCAATCTTAATGTAATATCATGTTAGTGTTTGGTTTAGCGTCAATTTTGGATTTTTCTAGATTACTCTCTTGATTAGGGGGTAATTTATCCCCTCATGATATCAACCAATCAAAATATAATATACATAGGCAACAATAAATGTCTAATAAATGAGTCAATTTTTCTATAAAAAAAAGCCAATTTTAATCCTAAGTAACTTTTAATACTTTTATTTAATTATATTTATGTGTTCAATCTTAATTCATTTACACTATTGTGCTTATAATAATTAAAATTTCACATCAAATTTCTTTCATCTGGGTATCCGTAAATCCATCGGTTACATTCATAAAATTTCTTCCATTCCAAAATTCAGAACACCCAGAACGTGAAAACAAAAACATCACCATTCATTCCAATTTCTTCTTCATAATTGTTCCCTATCGATCAATTCATGTTTCTTCTTCATTATTCTTCCATATCAATCACTTCCTGTTTCTTCTTCATTATTATTCCCTATCGATCACTTCCTGTTTCTTCTTCATTCTTCTTCCCATTTTGACTGTTCAATTTTGTCGTCCAAACTGTCGTCGTTTTCAATTATCATGAGAATCACCAACGTCCGTTTAATATCGGAATCGTGAAAGGCGACGCTCCTTATTCTTCATTTTGATCGTCTGACCAATTAAAAATATCAAAGATTTTGATATAGAAATGCCAACATAAGTAAGATATTCTATTAAAGATCCCTAACGTTCAGAAAAATTCTTAATTCACAGCCAATGTAACGTACCCATATCAATCTAATAGTAGTGAGAAAGAAACAAAAATGAAAAATCAAATCAAGAAGAAAAATCAAGTCATGATACCTGACGCGGTTATGAAAACAACGAAAATTCTCACGATACCGAAATCAAACGGGCAGCGGTGATTCTCACGATAAGTGGAAACTACGGTAGTTTGGAACGGCATAATTGAACAATCAAAATGGAAAGAAGAATGAAGAAGAAACAAGAAGTGGTTGATAGGGAAGAATAATGAAGAAGAAACATGAAGAGATCGATAGGGAAGAATAACGAAGAAGAAATTGGAATGAAGGAGATATTTTTGTTCTCACGTTGGTGTTCTGGGTTCTAGAATTGAAGAAATTTTATGAATGTAACCGATGGATTTCAGGACATCCAGATGAAAGAAATTTGATGTGAAATTTTAATTGTTATGAGCACTATAGTGTAAATTAATTAAGATTGAACACCTAAATATAATTAAATAAAAAATAAAAGTATTTCCCTAAAAATAAACTATTAAAAGCTACCTTAGGATTAAAATGACTCTATTTTTTTTTTAGAAAAAAATTGACTCATTTATTTAACATTTAATGTTGCATATGTATATTACATTTTGATTGGTTGATATGAGGGGATAAATTACCTCTAATCAAGAGGGGTAATGTAGACCTCACCGTCAATTTTACTAAACGTGAGTTTACTAAGCCAAACGTGAGTTTACACTTTCCAATGATGTTTGGATAAAATAAAAATCAATTTTAGGAATGTACGTTTGGTCTTTAACGTGAGTTGCATAGAAAACGTGAAGTTAAGTCTTTTAGCGTATTTCCTTAAAAATAAAAAATAATGAAAAACATATATTTCCTTTTTTTTCTTACAGCGAATGAGGTGGTGGATGAGGCGCAAAAGTCGAAAAAGGAGCTTATGTTGTTTAAGGTTGGTTTTGAGAAGGCGTATGACTCAGTGGACTGGGGGTATTTGGATGCAGTCGTGGATAGAATGTCTTTCCCGACCTTGTGACGTAAGTGGATTTAAGAGTGTGTTAGTACGGCTACTGCATCTGTGTTGGTTAATGGTAGCCCCACTGTTGAATTTTCGCTTGAAAGGGGTTTGCGTCAAGGCGAGCATCTTTCACCTTTTTTTTTGTTGGCAGCGGAAAGATTGAACATCATGATGAAGGCCAAGGTTGATAATAATATCTTTACAAGTTACAACATTGGCGCTTCTAATCCGGTGGTCATTTCCCATCTTCAGTTTGTTGATGAGACTTTATTGATAGGGGGTAAAAGTTGGCCAATGTTTGTGCTTTGCGGGTCATTCTTCTCCCTTTTGAGTCGGTGTCTGGTTTGAAGGTTAATTTTCATAAAAGCATGTTGGTGGGGGTTAATATATCTGACTCTTGGATGAGTGAGGCAGGGTCTGTGTTGAGTTGTAAAGTTGGTAAGGTCTCGTTCGTGTACTTAGGGCTGCCTATTGGTGGCAATCCACATCGGTTGTTGTTTTGGGAGCCTGTCGTTAACCGTATTAAAACTAGATTGTCTATTTTGCAAAGCCAGTTTCTCTCCTTCAGTGGTCGCTTGGTTCTTCTGAAGTCTTTCCTAACCGCACTTCATGTATATGCTCTTTCCTTCTTCAAGGCTCCATCAGGGATAATCTCTTCCATTGAATCTATATCGAATAAAAAAATGG
>Ga0228710_1003159_pt1 | contig 26255 bp, 10 predicted proteins | sample MedpolnodulmetaG_FD_177995 | JGI IMG/M metagenome (GOLD analysis project Ga0228710, IMG submission 177995) | Root nodule microbial communities from Medicago polymorpha collected in Santa Monica, California, United States - pink nodules | ecosystem: Host-associated > Plants > Roots > Nodule...
GAGAGAGATTCACCTTGGGAAACACTGTTAGGATTGGTAGAGATTGAGACTTTGGGTAGAATTAGGCGGGAGACTTATTCTTGTAACCCTTTGATATCTCTTTTGTAAAGTTACTCGTCATTATAGTGGAATGGAGAGCTGCTCTCTCCCTTAGACTAGGTCAGTATTGGACCGAACTGGGTAAACAAATTTCGTGTGTTCTCTCTTTCTTTCTCTCGATGTTTTCTACTTTTGCTTGTGTTTGATTGCTATCCACTTTGATATTGGTTGCTTGATTACTTTGCGCCACACATCAAGTTTTTATTGGTGTGATTTTTCAACGAATTCACAACAAAAGTGTTGCACTCTGCATGATTTGTCATACAAGTATATGAGTATGATGAATCCTTGAAAAGAAATGCAATATGAAAATTTAGGTTTAGAGTTAAAATTGAATTGGAATTTGAAACCGATTACGCTTTTTGGTGCATAAATTTGGGATTTTGAGAAGAACTCAATTGAGATTTTCCCCCTAATTTTTTAGGTTATTTATCTGATTTTGGTGCATAAATTTGGGATTTTGAGCCGAACCCAATTGAGATCTTTGAATATGAAGTGTGTACGCTGCATAATTTGTTATTTTAGAAATATATGAGTATGAATCACTGAAAAGAAATACAGTATGAAAATTTAGGGTTTTGAGTTAAAATTGATTTGGGATTTGAAACCCTTCTTGGTGCATAAATTTGAGATTTTGAGCAGAACCCAATTGTGATGTATGAGTTTGAAGTGTGTACACTGCGCATGTATGAATCACCGAAAAGAAATACAATACGAAAATTTAGGGGTTTGAGTTGAAATTGAATGTAAAATGGGATATTGCTACAGGAAATGTTCAATGTTGAATTGATAATTGGTTCTTGGTGGGATGAGTTCATTATTGGTTTTGTAGGATAAGTGTTTGATTATTTGACGATTTCAGATTGATAATCTGCAATCTACTTTTGAGCAATGGAAACGCACTTCTGATGCTGCAGAGAAAGTACGTGTTACGAAGGAGGTTCTTTCTGGATGTGAAAGCATAGAGTGGCAGGTAGATTCATTGCTTGCATATGTAGAGTTGTTGAAAAAATGGCTTATCTTTAAATGAGCTTTTCCGTTATTATTTCACAATGTTCTTGCCCTCATTTGCATGAGCGCTGACTTTTGGATGGTTTCTGTTGGGAAGAAATTTGAATGATTTGTACTTAACCCTTTAAGTTATTTTAAAGCTTACTTTTCTAAGTTCATCTAATTTTGTTTAATATTTCAAAAGAGAAAAAAATAAGTGCACTTCAACATGTTTCCGAGTTTATGAGTTTATTATTCTTAATACCACTGTTGGGATATAATTTAAACTCTAATATGACTGATTATTAATAAATTTGTAAAAATATATTATACTTAATTCATTTTTTCCATTTAACTCTCTTTTTCCCCCTTCCCCTTGTCTATTTAACACATCTGAGTATAGTTCAAGGATAGGAAAACCATTGTCTATCCTCTTACTCTTACCCTTTGCTGTCCCATCCAAATCCAAAAGATTCCCCGGTTGTGCTTGCCGGGGAAGCTGTAAAATATGAAATGGAGTTAAAATTTAATATTAAAATATTGATTTTCATTCACATTTGTTGTTAAAGCGTAAAGAATTGAGAATTGATAGAATCTCACTTTCTGCTTATTTTTATGCTACACAAGAGTCTAAAAAATGTGGGTGGAGTGAAAACAAATCACACTTCACTTTTGATCAAAAATAATTCCCTAGTACTAAGCTTGTTTAATGTAATTTTCAATTCAAATTTTCTACTTGTTTCATTTCAGTTCTCAACAAAATTAAACTTACTCTGTTTTCCACCTTAGGCTACTTCCATTTCACATGATACTGAGCTAATCTTTGCATTGATTCTTTTCTTTGTCCTACTCGGTTTTTTATTTCTGCGGCCTAATCTATAAACAAATGCTGAAGTATTTTGTTTTGATAGAAAGGTGGATGAATTGGAAAAAGCAATTGCTGTTGCTGCTAGAGAACCTTCTTGGTATGGCATTGATGACGCTGAGATTGAAAATCGGAGGAGATGGACAAGCAGTGCTCGTACTCAGGTATTCAAAATGTATGCCCAATTTTAGTTGGGAAGATGGAACCATATTTTTTTTCCAACTCATTGTGTAGTAGTTGTATATTTATTTTTATACTCTGTACTTGTATAATGCATAAAGATTAATGATTCTTTTCTTGCTTAATAGGTTGGCACAATGAAGAAAACAGTGGATGCTGGAAAGAGTTCAAGTACAACAAGCATTAATGGGATGCACCGAGAACTAATGAGGTTACCGGATTCCTATCAACCTTATGCATCCAACCAGAATGCTGCCAATGATAATGATGATTTCATTCAATCAGAATCAGATAGACAGACGCTTCTTATAAAGTACTTCTCTCCTCTCTCTCTAAATCTTATGTAACTGGATTTTGCATCTGTCTTTTCTTTACTTTGGTATAACATTCCTCATTTTAAGTGACTTTTGCTCATCTTCATGAGATTACACCGTGTCTGTATGTGTGACTCATTTTTTTTTTACTGTAATAATTTCAATAGTTTGACATTTTATCATGTGCATCAAAAAAATTCTCATTAGCATTATTTGCTAATATTTAGTTCATGTTTGGATCTATCCTCATTATTCATTAAAACTCATAACTGAGATGGTTGATTTCCTTTTTTCTTTCGTTATGGAATCAGAAAAAAATACAAATCCACCTTACGTAACCATAATGTAAAAAACATGAAAATACAATGCTCAATAGTTTAGAAATTTGTCTGGACATGCTTATGATTTCTGGAAATACAATTAGCCTTTTTGGTTGATATTTTAGTTTTGATTTATTTTATATCTATTTGGGCTGAAAGGCAACAGGACGAGGAGTTAGATGAACTTAGTTTAAGTGTACAAAGAATTGGAGGCGTTGGACTCACCATACATGAAGAACTCCTTGCCCAGGTTTGAATCTGAGAGCTTTTACATTTTATGATTGTTAATATTTTGCTTCTAATTATAGAAGACTAGATAAAACTTGTGCTCTCTTTCATTTTCTTAGATAAATGTAGTGTTCCTATGACTTTGTAATTTTGTCTTTGTCAGAATTTCCCATTCTAAAATTGTCAAATTCTTATTGCTTCAGGAAAAGATTATAGATGAACTTGGTAATGAGATGGACAGTACATCAAATCGTCTAGATTTTGTCCAAGTGAGTGTTTCTTCATCTAGTTTTCATTTTCTCTTCTAAAAGTAAGAAATTTGAAAGACAATTTTCATTAGATTACTTTGTGAAATAATGGTAATTAAGTTGAAAAATTATAATGTTTATTTTGATACTTACTCAGTTACTCTTGTAAAGAGGTAAAATGTTGCTCTTTTATTATGCTTGCAGAAAAAAGTGGCAATGGTTATGAAGAAAGCTAGTGCAAAGGGCCAGATCATGATGATATTGGCCTTGTTGGCCTTGTTCATTTTCCTATTTTTCTTAGTCTTCCTTACCTAGTCAGTGTTACTGTGCTATTTGTATATGGAAAGGGATCACATTTTTTGCTTGGAAATACACGTTTATTAAGTAGTTGGAAGCCTTCCTGTCCATGGTTTCTGATAGACAGTAGAAAATTCTTCTTGTAATGGAAAGGGGCATTGTATTTCATGATTGATAATAGTTTTTTTTGGAACCATTTTTATAAAATTTTGATTCTGGACAACTTGGATTGCATAAATGATGTTTAGGGGATTCCTTGTTTAGACCATTTTCTGGTACATGTGATGTTTATTTTTAATTTTGTAAAGACAAAAACAATGTTTAACTCTTATATTTTATACATTTCTTACCCAATTATTTCATATATAAAACCAATATTTATTACAAGCTCGCGCACAAAGTTATACAAATCATAATAAAAAAAACATGATCGCTCATCCCCAGGAACAAACGAGGTTTTGTTTATGCAATGTTTTTTACTATCTTATATCTAATACTTTTTAATTGTGCAAGAAAATAAAATCATAATTATCCAATTCCCAAGTTATCTATTATCCAAATGATAGCGAAAGATAAATAACAGAGTCAAGAGATGATAATAACTGAATGAATGAATTTTAGACTGGAAAATAGAGTTTGTTATATTGTATTATATTGAATTAACCTTTAAGATATTACATTGGATATTTATAGATGCGTCTGAGATGTATGGAATAAGAGACAGATGTCGAACAAGCTTAGTTTAGTTACTAATAAATTTATTATACTCTTAACATTCCTTGACGAACAGACTTAACTTATCACAGATATGAGAACACCGACGAACAGACTTAACTTATCACAGATATGAGAACACCAAAACACATCGTCGGGTGTTCTGATTCTAACATAGGTCTTCCAAACACCTCTAGCTATACCCACGACATTAACAACTTTAGCTAGAGGTTATTGTGGATATACTTTAATTTGTAGTGATTAAACACTTTTCGTAAAGCCGTTAAAAAAATTTCTTGAAAAAACATTTTAAATATTTACTCATTTAAATGTTAGGGTAAAGATTCATAAGTCAAAAAAATATAAAATAAAGGTACATAGTTAGGGGTCTAATGAGTTGGTTTTCTTCAATTTTTTGGGAAAAAAACTTGAACCAAAACAAAACGATGAAGAACGAGTTTGTTTGGCACATTTAAATTCGCATTTTCAAATATTAACAAATTTAATTTATAAAATCTACAACAAAAAAAAATTAACATTTTTAAACATTATTTTTATTTTTAATATTGTGTCTAAATAATTAAAGTTGTCCCAATTTTTGCCTTAATACTAGTAAGATACACCGTGCTTGCATAAATTTCTTTAATTTAAGCGCATTTGTGCAAAAATGGGAAAGTAAAAGAGAAAAATGCAATTGAGTATGTGAATAGCGATGAGAGATTAAAGGGATACTTTATATTGATATTGTGGTTGGTGATATTGGCCAATGTCACCAACCACAATGTCACGTACTACCCGTTAAAAAAAAAGGATTGTCACAAAAAATGGGCTTTTGCAAAAAACTTAATTATTTTTTTTTTGACGTAAAAAAATATTAATTATTTGATAGGCTTAAAATACACATACATACGTATATACTATTTATAAAGAAAATAGGCTTAAAATACATGAATTTAGGCTGACTTTTTCATTATCTAAAATATTTTATTTACTATTTTATCTTTTATAATATTATTTTAAATTTTAATCAAAATAAATAAATCCCATTAAACATTTGTACTTATAATATTAATCCAAATCTTTGTCAATTTTCTTTTAATCCAAATCAAAATTTTATATAAATACTGTTCATAATTTATACGCGTTACTATATATAATGCAAATATGGGTTAGAATTTACAATGACTTTTCATTTATACTAACATATATAATATGCAATGTCACATGACATGACATGAATGACTCCAAATACAATTAATAAATGAAAAACAAGGGAGAATGAATTCTATTCCAAAATATATTGGATTTGTCATGCATAAGTAGTTGGTGTTGTTATTGATGATTGACATGCATAGCTACAAAAATTCATATTTAATACATGTAAATGAGGGAGAATCAATTATCTATGATCTATCTAATATTCTAAATTAATCTTTTTAATTTTTTTGATTGCTTTGTTTAATTTAAACTTAATGATTAATAAATTTTTTTTCATCCTTTGTTTAATTAATATTCCTAAGCTTAAGTTTCTAAATTCAAAGTAAACTTAATTTTATATAACATTCAAAAATAAATTCTATTAGTATCCAAGTTTGATAGTTTAAATGATATATAATGAATTTTACTTACCTCTTAACTAAATTTTAAATTATCAAAGTAACTTTTTCCGATGGGTGAATTTCAAGAACTATCCTGCTTTAGATAAGTCATTATGATATTGTGATCTTTAAAGACACTTCATTGTTTTGACATTGCATCCATATATACTTTATAAAATAATATTAACTATCATTTTTACTACCACATGTGCTGAGAGACGGTTTTTTAAATTGAAATTATTAAAATTTCATTTGCAATCTACCAAGTCTCATGATAGATTAAGTAGTCCTACTTTGATTTTTATTAAAATATTTTTTTAAAGAACATTAACTATAAATAGATTATTACTGTCCCATTCCCTCATAGGAGTATTTTTTTTTTTTTAGAACACATGAGAGTGATGTAGGGCTTGCAACAACGACTTTGTGGTGGCTGCTCAGTTTTGCAAAGCGATAGGTTGAGCGTCACCATCTCCGTCCCAAATTATAAGGAAAAAACAAAAATCACATTTATTAAGAAAACCAAAGCATGAGAATTTGTAGCATAGTTTTATGTGTTTTCTTTAGAATAAGTTTCATGGGAAAATGTAAAAATAATTCTCATTGGCTATTGGTTATGGAAAAAATGGAAGAGAGAGAAAATTAAATGTAATTTGCATTTAATTTCATGAGAATAAGAAAAAGTTTTTATTGGAAAAGATAATTTTTAAAACAACAAGATTAAATAGAATAAAAGTTTGTCTTTTTTGCTTATATTTTAGAACAAAAAAAAGAGTTTTTTTGCTTATATTTCGGGACGAAGGGAGTAGATGAAAGTTGCAAACTCTTCCTTCTAAGAATTTAATTAAAGAGTTGAATTTTTAATATTACATGTAAGATTCGCATGAGTTGTAATCTATTTTCTTGATGATGAATCAATGGTGAAATTGATTAGAACGTCGTTGCCAGAAGTACATATAAAGCGACAATTAAGAGAAAGAATATGACATGGAAATATAATTAAGAGAACTTAACAAGTAATCTCCCCCCACCCCCCAATTTTCCTCCAACAATATTTTTTTTTTTACAAGAGTTATCCTTCAACAATGATTGCTTGTTAATTATATTTGTCAAACCATTTTTAGAATACATATCAACACCAATCACATTTAGCAACAAGTGTTGGTTCAAGTGATAGAGTACTTAGACACTTTAAACAAATGGTAAGAGCTCAATCATCATCTTTCATTTATGGATGAAACTCAAATGAAACGAGTGAACCTACCTTACGTGTTTAACAAGTTTTGTACCATATATTAATTAGTAGTAAATAGTAGTAGATAATCTCATATTTAATTGAAAAATAAAAACATCTCAACGAATATTTTTCTTTCTTGAGTGATAATGAGGAGATAAATAAGTTGATATGATAAGTTACTTACGAATTCAATAGTCTATTAAATTCGCAAACTTAGAGCCAGAAGGAGGTTATGATCATGAACAGCGTGATCTCCATTTTGAAACAATAATTGTTCCTTATTTTACAAAAATAATTATAACTGTGGTCTATTTTTTTGATTTTATAGAAGAATGCTTATATCATTTTATTAATAAGCCAATGAGCTATACATATTGGTATATCAATGAAAATAATGGAGTTAGCTAAAAATGTGGCTATCCCTACTAGCACATAAACGACCTCATCCGTTTGTCTTCAATTAAACTAAACACGAGAGTTATAAACTGAGAAGTAAAAATACGCATACATTCTTGGTCTTAATCATTATTTTGCTGTTGATAAATATGGTAGGAGAGGAGGTTTAGCTCTTTTTTAGCATTCGTACCAATGACAGGTCTCTTTAGAGACCCATTGATGCAACAATACCCTCCAATTTTTTATATTATATAGAAAACTATTAAAATATCTTTGGTATAATTTTATTTAACACACTCTCTCTCAATCTGTGTAAATTAGTTTTGCATTCACCTCTAATGTTAGTTCAATATTTGGCAATTATTTTAAAAATTCAACTACAAAGTAGATTTATGTGAGTGAAAAAAACTACTTTACACTTTGAGAATGCACCTTAGTTATTATACTTATATCTTTTTATATTGTTTGACTAAAAATAAAAGATATTTATTAAATCCACCCTCTCAATTCCTTTTTTTTTTTATTAAACTTGCTTACATAAAAAAAAATACAAATCAGTTAAACGCTTAAAAAATATAAATCCATTAGAAGCGAAAAGAATAAGTTTGCTAACAAACTCACAATGTCAATGTTAATAGTGTAAAATTGAAAAACACATAAGCTTAAAAAAGTGATTATATTCAAGTGTTGAGAATGTCTATGTCCTCAAATCTATAATATCGAGAGGAGATCCTCTCCGGTGCAGTTTTTGTCGTGTGAAATCTCAACCCTATGTTTTCCTTGTAATCAATACGGTTTTAATCATTAAAAAGAAATTAATGGTGTGGATGTGCACTGGACCTGCTCCAATGAAAACTTCACATAAGAGAATTCATGCTCTATAATATTGACTCTACAAAAATTATTGATTGAATTTGTACTAAATCAAAACAGATACAACAATTTAAATTGAACAACCATCGCAACAACACAAAAAAGAAAACGTCGCTCAAAGACAAAAAAAAGTAATCCAATTGTTACGTTAAAAAAATAGCATAAATAAAAAAAATATACGTCGTGCAAAATCACTAAAAAAAATATGCTCATATTTTATTATCAAATCTAATAATTTTTTTATCCTTAGTTAATCTAAAAATAGTATAACTAAGAAATGCAAGAATAACAACAATAATCATAATCCATACATCCCGTGATTTTTTTTATCCTTCTTAATTAATCAATTTGTCATTGTGTTTCGTGTGTTATGACAAATAACATAACTAAAAAAATAAAATAAACGTCGCACAAAATCACTAAAGAAAATATGCTCATATTTTATTATAAATCTAATAATTTTTGTTGAAGTTAACCCCCCTATTCTCAGGAGAAAGCGACTTGTATTCCGTCTGATCAAAAATTGTTCCATCCTAATTGAATTGCTTCTTTTGAAAAAATTGTCACATATTAACTTTTAAACCAAATTACTTAATCCTTAAAAAAAGAGAAGCCAAATCACTTAATATTTTTTTTGGAATATTTATTTACTTGAAAAAAAGGGCACGAAAAAGAGAGGGAATTCTCCATTACTACCAAACAAAATTCTTTCATTTTTCAAATTTTTTTATGATGATTGAGAATTAAGATCTTCAAATCAAACTTCTACTTTAATTCTCATCTTCTTCTTCTTCAACTTGAATCCACCAAAACGACACCGTTTGGATCAATGGTTAAGGGTTTACACAGTCAAAACCTCCCCACCGATGTATCCCAACTCATCGATCAGCTAGAACGCCACTGCTTGGCTCCTGATGGATCTCTCATCTCCAAGCCTCTCTACAACGATCTTCAACTCGTATCATTCTTTTCTATCTCTTTCTTCAATTTCCTTACTTAATTCAAAAATGGTTGTTTCACTTTTTCATTAAAAATTCAAACTTTAATGGACCCATTTTGTTGAATTTCAGAAAAAAATTGAGTAAAATTGGAAAATGGGTACTTCATTTTTTCATTAAAAATTCAATTTTTTACTGACCCATTTTGTTGAATGTATGAAAAATTGAATAAAATTAAATGGGTGTTTCGTCTTATGATTAAAAATTCAATTTTTTACTGACCCATTTTGTTAAATTTTGGAAAAATGGAATAGAGTTTAGTTGGGTGATGAAATTTTGGTGTTTGATTTGCAGGCTAGAGAGGAAATGTGTAGGGAAAGGCTTCGTTATTTGGAAGCCACGGTATGTATGTATTTTTTTTTTTTTGAGGAAGACGGTATGTATGTATGTATATGTATGTTCGTGCATATATGATGATGTTATGTTGTGTTTGGATTGTGGATTGGATTTAAATGATATGCATTATCACTGTAAACTAGTTTTACAGTCCAGTTAAATGTTAAACGGAAAATCTGTTGATCAAGTCATAGGGCTCAAGTGGTTAATGAGATCAACTTAAGGATTCATGTTCGGGATTAGCAGGGCACCCGTTCCCCTAGAAACCTCAGGGTTAACACAAAAAATTAATAAAAAGAAGATTTGTTTTTGCCACAATACCCTACTTCTGTAACCATATTTTAGAAATGACAATGACAATATGGAAACATAATATGAAGGGCTCACATTGAATGTCAGTGTAAAACTAATTTATAACGTAATGTATGCTAATTGAACTCTTATGATATGTTTGGATGGAGGGGAGGACTTTGGAGGATTAAATCTATATATCTTGGTATATATGAGTTTTCAAAAAATTGAAAGAATAAAATGATAGATGATGATCCTATACTATTTTAATCACACTTTATTTTTAGAAATTTTCTATAGCTTGAGGGTTATACTACGGGACTAAATATTTGGTTTTTGGTATTGGTCGCAGTGTTGTCAAATATTTGCCATGGTGGATTGCGGTGGTAGATTTTTTGACAACCTTCATGGCCAATTTGGGAAGGATTGTGGCACACCATTTTTAGCTTTCCCCTATCCTCCATCAATAACACTATTTGGTTGTATTAATTAGTTAAGTGTAGTGTGAATGCCATTCTTATTTTAGTGATTTATATTTTTGATGTCGTTGATTTGGTTGCAGGCTATTTATTCTGAGGCTATTGCAATGGTAGAAGAGTATCATCAAGCCATTTCTGGGTCTAGCATCGGTGGAATTAGAGATACTGGCGGTCTTTATCCACAGTTTGGACTAAGGAACTCTCCTCAGGTTTTGAAATATTATTTCTGGAAAGTTAGTTTGATTTTGAAACAAATATGACACCTGTGTGAGAATGTTGTTGGTTTTGGTACTTAATTTGAGTCATCAACATGGAGAACAGTTACTCTCTTTACCAAATGCTATCTGTGGGAATGGTGTATTATATGGATCATCCTTCTTCATTTCATACCTTAAATCATAGGTTATATGGAGGGAAGTGATATTTCAATTTGAACAGTGTAATAACGAAGATATTGATTTTTGAACTGCAGAATAGCTTGTGTGAGAATCATGTTGATTGTTCTTACCAAGAAATTTGAGTCATGTACACGGAGAGAAAAATTATAGTCTTTACCAAATGCTCTTTGTGGGAATAACGTCGAGATTATACATTCAGTTTCTTTAACATTTTGTGATTAGAGCAGTGGCTCTGTTGAAAAACATTTAAACGCTTGGAGGAGTGTTTTCTCTCCCATCCTTTCCTATTTTCTTAATAAAAGTGTTCTTTCTATTGAATCCAAATTCTTGGTTCCTAACAGCGTATATGCACTATTATATCTTAAAGGCATACCTTACGTCATAGGTTACATGTAGGGAAGTGATACTTGAGCTGCATAATAATGAATACAGTGGGTGGATTTTAATCTAGATGTTACGGAATTGCGAAGCAGAAAGATTAATGTAATGAGCGCTTCCTGAAATTAAATTGGCCCTAATCAAGATACTTCCATTTATAATGAGAAACATGTCCTATAGACTATAGAGTATATACTCCAATTTTCTTAGCAGAAGTTGGGGAATTCCATTTCCAGAAAAAATGGTACCTATTGGTCCTGTTCAGTTTACTTATAGGTGGATAAAATTTTCAGAGATTACCTACCTGAGTGCTCTATTGGGTCTTAAAAGTTAGGTGTTGGTGTAAACATATTACCTCTACCCAGTTTCATCTTGACAATTGTGCACTGAACTGGTTTGTTTCAAATATGTTGGAGTCTAATATGTTGACCTGGTCGTATTCCCTACACTGGAAGGAGTTGGTCTATCCTTGTGCTTACAGAAACTATTCATTGTTATTAGGAGAGGGTTTAACTAAAATAAGGAAAATTTCATGCAGGTCTACATCACTCAGTATTGCTAAAGATCCGTTTCTTAGGTAGTTTCCTTAGAGAGAGGACTGTGGATGTATTTCATATAGAATTACATATATCATATTTCTGTATATTTGGTTAGAATATGTCCTGTTATCTCTTTTTTATCTTCTTGATTTTTGATATTTCATGCTTTTCATATTTATGCATTGTGCATTATGTGATTAAATGCATTTTTGGGTACCGATCGACATTGATTTAAATGAAATGTCTATATCTTGTCAGGTTTATCAGACATTAGAACATCAAATGATTGTAGCTGAAGCGGCTCAACGATTGAGACTGCCTCTTATTTCCAAAGATGGAGAAGTTCACGATGATGAAATTGAAAAGCTAAGTGTAGCATCTCGAAGCTCCCTTGACAATGCTAGCACCAGTGGCGTGGTCAACTCAAGCATAAACTCTTCTAATTATACCACTCCAAGCAGTTCTGTTAGTGGGGTTAATTCTCTGGCTTCTATGGATCCAGTGGAACCTGGAGTTGGTGGTGTTCCCAATCGTTTTCTTGGAATTACACCGGCTTATTTATGGCAAACTCAGCGTCAGCAAACACCGTTATCTGTGGTATAATTATAATATGTAATTCAGTATATATGAAGTCAGCTTAGCATATTTTTTCTTATGATAGTTTTTTTATTTTCAAGTGATTAGCTTGGTTATGTTTTTCATTATCGACACAACAATATTGTTAGGATATGACAGAATATCGTATGTCTCTAGCACGTGAGGTAGATGGTCGCTTGAAATTGAAATGTGATAAGTTATCAGAGGCCTTTGTATTGGATGACAACGGTAAGTGTGAATTGCATATTTCTGATATAATATGGGGACATAATGGCCAATTGGCGATTTCCTATGATTTATAATTTGGTTCTACTAGCTGATACCTTGTTTCTTGATTCAGATTCATTTTCATCTGGAAGTCAAAGTTCATCTTCACGGCTTCCAGAAAGGTTTGAGCTTATTCAAGTAGCCTAATTCTTTTTATATTTTGGAAATTCTCTTTTTTTTTTGGATAGAATGTTTAGGAAATTCTTATTCACTTGTAATTTGTAACTTAAAGAGATCACTTTTTATTTTTTCATTGGATGGAAGAGTAAGGATGCAACCTAGGGCTTCTACATAACAATTGCATATATTTAAGGTTTAACAGGCTACTACCTGGTTTCGATCTTTTGTCTTGAAGAGTTGAGACATGTTATTCTCTGTATAGATATCCAACTCAATTTAAGGACTGACAAAATGATGTCTATATTTTTTGATGATGTCATATTTTTAGTCATACAATTTTTGATTAGTGTGTATTGATGAAAATGACCAATTCAATTGCTGTGACTACTATACTCAACACTTTAATTTTCGTGTTTTAGTTATACAGATCAAGATTTATTCATTTTTTGTTTCTTTATGTCCACAAGACGAGGGGTATTTTTTAAAATTTCCTTTTAGTTTGGATTCTAAGTAAGGACCTGGCTTACATTTGCCAGCGCACTAATGTGTAAACTGCATGCTTCGGTAATTGTATGTCACACTAGAAATATATTTGTATACTAATGTTTCTTCTCTTATTTCTATTTATTTACCAGGGTGAAGTTGTTAATTGAGGATATCGAAAGAGAAGAAGCAGCGCTGAGGGATGACCTTTATTCTGCTGATAGAAAATTTGCTGAATATTATAATGTAAGTGCATAAGAATTTGGTACAAGAACCATCTCTCTTGCTGATGCAAACATTTCCTAAAACTCAAACACTGAATCTCTATGTGTGTGCGCGCGTGCATGTGTGTGTGAGAGAGAGAGAATGTGTGGTTTGTTATGCACATACATCATATTTCTTTTTCGGTCTCTACATTTTATGGTGGTATAATGTAGATAGTTAATGTCAATACTCTTAACCAGGTATTGGAGCAAATACTTGGGGTGCTCATTAAACTTGTCAAAGACTTGAAGTTGGATCATCAACATAAATATGTGAGTATTTATTATTCACTAAACTCCACTATTTTGATAGCTAAGACACATCTTGACTTGACTTCCCAATGTATTTGTAGGATGAGTTGCAGAAAACATGGCTCTGTAAAAGATGTGATACCATGAGTTTAAAACTGAGGTTTGTTTGTCACCTTATATTTTTCATTGTTCTTCTATATTAAAATATCGTCATCTTTTCAAACTTCAAAATAGCGAGGGCTGATAACACAACCGAAAAGGGTAGATAGACAATTTTACTTTTAATTTTTCATAGGGTGTTTAAAATTCCAAAATGGACACGCTTTCTACTTAGATGATTAATATATCAGAAAGCAAAAGGGGATTTTGGTTCTAAAATTTATATTGTATGTTAGTTTGGGATTTTATCCATCCTCGGTGTCTTGTCTATGTACCTCCCACTTTGATGCTAAGTGGAAAGCATAATTTGTGTAACTATGGTGAAAATGGTAGTCAGATCATTAGTCCGAATATTTTCTGGTTTACTTCTTCATAATTACGTAACCTATGTACATCAAATTATAGTATCGTCAATTTCCCAATTTGTTAGTTTTGCCAGGTACTGTTATCTAATACTTTTGATATCTGCAATTGCATGTCAGAGCTTTAGAATATCAGCTCCTCCACGGAACTTACACTAACGAGTCTATACCTGCGCTTCATAAGATCAGGTATGAAAGATGAAATGTCTGCAACTCTGTATACAGTTCCTGATTTAATTTTAATCACCCGTTTCCTTTTAATTTTAGGAGGTATCTCGTTGAGGCTACTGAAGAGGCATCTATTGCATATAATAAAGCGGTATGTTTCCATGTTTCCACATGCATGTTTTTGCATTTGGATGACATAAGACATGAATTAGGTTCTTCACAGGATGAAAATGTGACTGTAGTTAGACATGAGTTGTTGCATTAGCTCAGAACTTTTCATCCCTGTAGAGAGCGTCTTGTCATTCATTATCTATTGAATATAATGGATTGATGTCTTTTTAGACGGTCCTTTTCTTTTATAGATTTTCCACCTTGATAAATATGAATAATGGATTGATTCTCATCTGTGTTCAATCTCCAGTCCTGACATTTCTGTTTTAATCTAATAATTAAATGTTATTTATTTATTTCTGATATGGAGTTGAGAGTATTTTGATGGATATTGCAACAACAGAAGAGATTTGGGAATCAAAATGGGTGAATCATCAACTTAGTCATTGAAAATTTAAAATTATAGATCACTGTCAATTTAGTACCTAAAATCATTAATATTTCAAAATATTCACTAAATTGAATTTCTTCGATCATATTAGTTCTTTTGGATTAGTAAATTTAGTCCTTGATTGAGAATTTTCAAATTCATAGATCATTTTGAAATTTTGTTAACTTCAAGGACCAAGTTCACAATGGCCACTATTTCAGATACTAAATTAGTGATTCACTAATATATACAAGACTGGGGAAACTTTATAAGATGTGAAGTAACACTACCTGCATCTTATAAATGTGAATTGTTTGGTGCAAAAGATTATGAATATTCTAGTGAGTGTTAATATTTTATTTTGAATTGTGGAGTCTGTGCCAACTGCCAAAGGTTGGCCGTTGAAGTCTTATCCAATACCTGAGACATAATCTATTTTTTTGCTCTAGAATTGAAATAATTTTTAGAATATGGTTTTGGTAGTTGTTACATACCAACAGTGTAGCACTAATTTATGGTTGATATAATTACAATTGTATTTTACTCCATTATGTTGAAAATTCATCATGTGTATGTACCAGGCTACTCGTTTGCGTGAGTACCAGGGTGTCGATCCTCACTTTGACGACATTGCAAGACAGTACCATGACATTGTAAAGGTGACAATAATTTATCAAATATGCACTTCATTCGCACCAAACGTTATAGATGATGTCAATCAACTTTGTCTTGATACTTTATTTGAGATGACAAAATCGATAAAATAAGAAAATTAAGGATAAATGGACCAAACTTAAGTTGAAACTATTTGAATTTAGTGAAGAAAAAAAAATACCATGTTTTATTATCATTTCATCATCCTATAGAAATCATCTTGTTTATTGAAATTCTCACGTTGATGAAATTGTGCAGAAATTGGAGAACATGCAATGGACTATCAAACAAGTCGAAGACGATCTAAAATGTATGTGAGATAGTGCTTCAACGTAGAAGTTTTATTGTGTTTATTTAACTCGGTTTGGTTCTCTATATGTGAATGGTGTGAAAGGCATGACCCCCTCCCATAGCCCTGTATTTGTTTTGTTACTTATGATAGATATATGTATGAAACATCAATCCCTCGCGGTGCACTCGAAGAGTTTTTTTGGATTTGCCTAAAACTGTTCTCATTCCTACTGATCCATTCTTGTGTTACCAAAGTGGAGTAGAAAATCCTTCCATGATCTCCTTTTTCCAATTCCCGTATACTACCTTCAACACAAAACACTTAGACAAATTCACTCAAGTGCTTTGTATTGAATTAGTGATTACGGCGGTCTTCCAGTGATTATGTTTCATGTATGCTATCAATTTTAGGCAAGTTCACACAAGCCACAATGAACTTGTAAAAGTGTGATTCTGCTTTCGGATGAAAAATGAGAGGAATGGTATAGTTTTATTGAGTGAAAAAGAAGAAATATTCATGGAGAAAATCAATGCTAAATTTGAAGGACATATAAAACCCTTTTGAAAAAGATAAATCCTTGAACAAGATACTTGAGGATTTGAAGGATTGGAAAATTCTTCAAAGAAATTCAAATTTCTTATTAACATAACCCAAATTAAAATTGAGTTAAATGCTATTATCAAAAGAGTGGTTCGGTTGTACTGTCCTCGCGAACAACCAACATCCACTCCTATTGCAATGACAATGAGCAATGAAGTTTCTTCCATTATTGTACATAAAATATTTGTTACAATGAGTATAAGAAAGAATTCCCTCAACTATGAATCTTAACACCTAAAACTTCAAAACCTTCAATATCTTGCCAATGAGATAATTCTTGTACCCACAAGAATTCCCTTCAAATATTAATCCTAGTAAAGCTTCAACCAAGCATGAAAACTATTGAAGCAAAAAACCTCTAAAGCCCTTAGAGAAAAAAAATTCTTCCATGAAATACACAATTAGAATCCGTAGTTTGCAACTTAAAAACACCCAAATGACTTACAAAGAAATTCAGCTAATCAGTGCATCCCTCAACAGTGGTTCTTATCTCGTAAAGAAATTTAACAGTTTCTTAAGAAGATTGAGAGAAGTGTTTGGTCAAGCTGAGATTTGTGAAGCTTTAAGAGCTATAGAGTTGGCCTATCAGAATGACTGGTACAATCTTTGGTTGGAGACAGACTCATCTTTGGTGGCCTTGCTTTTCAAAAAGAAAGTCATATTCCTTGGACCATAAGAAACAAATGGCATAATATGAAGATTAAGCTTAGACAGATGAGTTGGATTATCACTCGTATATACAGAGAAGGAAATGTAGTTGCAAATTCTTTGGCTAATCATGGTCTTTACTTGTAATCTTTACCAGTTTGGAATGATGTTCCCATCTTCATTAGATTTAATTATGTAAAAATGCCTTCTTTTAGGTTTATCTCTTTTTAATGGAGTTTTGGTTTATCCCCCTCCATTTTGTACTTTTCATCTCTTTCAATATATATTTTGGTAGGTCAGCATCTTAGTTGCCTCCTTTTTGGTTTAAATAAATAAATAAATTCAAACTACATGGTTTAGGAAACAACCAAAACCATTTTTACTAATGTAATTTAAATTACATAATTGGGTTTGAGTTTGAAGATCTTTGAATTTATGCTATCTTGTCACATATAACTAAAAGTGTATTTGGATAAGGTAATTGAAAATTTTAGAGAAATAAGAATTCTAAGTGATTAACATGATTCAATTGAATTGTCATTATTTTTAATTATTTTTGTTTGGATTGACTAATAAATAATTTCATTGTCCTTATTTTTGGGTAACTTTTGTAAATTATGGATTTTTTGGCCAACTTTGAAAATTGAAAAATAAGGGTCAATTTAAAAAATTCAAAAATCGTGAAGACCAAATTGTAATTTTGAAATTTTTTGAGGGATCAATTTGTAAATTTTTAGAAAATCAAGGGTCAATTTGCAACTTTTTGATAGGGTCAAATCGAAAATTTTAAGGACCAAAATACGAAATTTGAAAAATATAAGAAGGAAGAAATTTGAAATTCGTATCTACTTGGTGTCATTTGAAATTCTCTAAATTTAACTTGTACAAAATAGTTCATAAATTTCAATCATTTTAAAATTTCTTGAAGTTATCATCAAAACAGTAGAATTTTTGTTGAAATTTGTCCTAACTCGTCTTTACAAGGCTGGCTTGTAAGATGAAGAGTGCATCATCTTTAAAAACTCTTATCAAGAGTCGTATCTATCCGATATAAAACTTGGGGTTTTCATAATATATTTGAAGTCCCACAAAACAATCCCTGAAGTTTGCCATGATTTTGCTTGATAACAACCGCATAATGGACAAATCACTTTCATAAACCCTTTAAACTTTTCCAGGTCTAGGATTTAAAACATTGACCACAAACTAGTGAATCAAAGAGGTTCTATCTTCATTAGATAATCATAAAACTATAAAGAGGAACTTATTAGAATCAATCATGTTTAATGTACATTGATGTAATATTCATAGACATTATTAGTTGACTTGTCAAATATGTAATTACATTTATTAGACTTTATTAGTTTCCATATAGAAATATGAAACAATTGTATATTAATCAGAAAACCATTCGATGATAATTAAGGGATTACATTCTTATAGAACTTGCCTTTCTGGGTTCTTTAATATAGATTAAAGATGTTTATCCATATCATAACCATGATAGCTTTGTGAAGTCATTTAAACAGTCATTAGTTTGAAAACCCGTGCCAAACACGAGTTAGAATTTCGTCAAATTTAATATATGAGGTAAAGATGTGGTATTATGCTCATTTGTGTAATTATTGTGTTTAATGAGTCGATTCACACCAGTGTTGACGCTCCTGTAAAGTCCAACGACAGTATCATAGCCCGGTTCAACTTTGTGGTGGAAACAAAAGTAGTTCATGGTGGTAGATCACAGATGCAGAAAGTATCATACTTGAGAGAAAGATGTTAATGTGCCAAGTGTGATTTAAAGTTCCACATTGGATGCAATAATAGATGTTGAACAACATATAAGTGATATGACTCATATATCTAATGCCTTAAGATTTAGAGTGAAGATGCGGTGTCAAACTCACTTGTGTGTGTGTGTGTTTTTTTTAATCTAACGTGATGATCAAACTCAATGTAGAATCCCTCAAAACTCGCTACATTATGATAAACTGTTTTTCTAGTTTTTGGATGTCATTTGTTTGATTTTGGCTTAATTGAAGTTTTGGTCATTCTATTTTCACTCACTCACATAATTTGTCCCTCCATTTCAAGATCACCTAGTTTTGGCCCCTCTTTCAAATTTTTAAACTTAAAGACGGTGATATATCATATTTAAATTGGAACTTATAGAGAGTTTTCAGTCTAAATAAAAATTTCTATAAGGGTATTGATCATTTTACATCATCAGATTGTATGTCAGGTCATTTAAAATATGTCGCATCACTAATTTTTTTGGTCTAAAGATGGGAGAAAGAGACCAAAACTGAGTGATTTTAAAATGAACAAACCAATTTTCGTGGGTTACTGAAGTCCTGAAATAAATGACTAAAACTGCAATTAAGTCTTTAATTTTTCAATCTTAAAATTTAGTTTTTGGATGTTATTCTCTTTCTTGTGAATTTTTTCCTTTAACCTCTGTTATTTCAAATTTATTTTCTTTTGGTTGGTGGCGGCAAATGATGTAAAATTGAAGATGTTGAATCTAATTTTTTTGGTAAAATAATTATCTAAATATCTACAACTCCTTCAACAAACTCAGATTTATCGATAACTCACATTATTTTCTATACTCTCACAAACAAAACACACAATACTTATTTTTTTCCCCCTTAGCTTTCCTCATGTTCAAATTCCTTTTTGGTATTTTTTTTTTGTTCTAATTTCTTTTCCCCCTTCTCATGTAAGAAACGAACATAAACCTCTTACAAAGAAACCATCACCAATGAACATTTTTAAACAAATTGCATCTTCCTTTGACCTTATTTGACCATGTCACGTAATTATGGAGATGGAGAGTTACAAACTTGAATAAGAGTTGTTAATGTGTCAAACGTGAGTTATAGTTTTATATTGGATGGAAGGGTACCTATTGGCTTATGTTTTAGGGTGAATATGTGATATCAATATCACTTGTGTTGTCTCTTAGTCTAATGTGGCGATAAAACTCAAGGTAAGATCCCTTGAAAGTCCTAAAATTAAGATGAATTATTTTGTTAACTTTTAGATCTCATTTATTATTTTTTTTTTATCTTAAATTAGAGTTATTGTGTAACGCCCCAATTGATTATTTAATTATTTTCGGTTGAGTTTAGAGTCTTTTATATGACTTATATGATTTATGTTGATTTATGTTGTTTAAAGTCTTTTATATGACTTATGTGATTTATGTTGATTTATGACGTGTTGTGATGTTTTAATATTTTATTAAGTGACTTTATATTATTATTTAGTAGAATATGTTGGATATTTAGAATAAATATATTTGAGGGGCTGGTTTGGATTTAGTTAGAAAATATGTGGATGTAGTAAGAAAATATGTGTGGGTGTAGTTAGAAAATACGTGGATTTATTAGAAAATATGTTGAGGGTGTGAGATATAAAAGCTAAGAGCCAGACACAAATTAGGTTTAGAAACTTTTGGAGAAAAGAGGAGAACCAAGAGAAGAGAAGAACTCGTAGAACCTTGCAATCATCTAATCTAAGGTAAGGGTGGGACTAATATTCTCTAATCTTAGGTTGTATAATTTTGAAATTGGATTTATCATGTAGTTTTGCTGTTGTTCATGTGAATTGAGAATTAGGGTTTAAAATCAGATTTGATGATAGAACATGTAGAATTGGTTGTTAATAGTGTAGAAAATCCGTGAAATTCGTAGATAAACGATGTTCAGGTTGTAGAATGATCCTAGGTTGAGTTTCTAACAAATTTGAGATTAAGGTTGATGAAAATTGGGTTTTTGGGTGAAAAATGGAGCTTTCCCGAGAGCTACCTCTGATAGCATTCTATGTTTCATGTTTTTGCATCGTTTTCATATGTTTCTGCTTTGAACTGGGTTTTGGTGTAAACATGAAAGTTGTAGATAATTGTGTTATCCATCTAATGTCGTTGGTTTGACATCAAAATGATTTATAGAACTTGAGTTATGGTCAAATTACTGCACGTAGGTCACAATGAATCTTTATGAATTTCAGCACAACTTTTCTCGAATTTGAAATGAAAACTGATATTGATAGGTACATAATTGGTCTTTGGTGTAAACATGAAAGCTGTAGATAATTTTGTTAGCTTTCCAATGGCTTTGGTTTGACGTGAAAATGATTTTTGGTTTTTGAGTTATGATGAAAATACTCAAAGTAAGGATTATATACGTAGAATTTATTGGTTATGTTACCAGATTATATACGTAGAATTTACGATTTTGTTGGTTATGATTTTATTGGTTATGTTACCAGATTATATACGTAGAATTTACGATTTAAACAATTTTTTTATGATAAAAAATTTAGGTTAATTGGGTTTTGAAGGTCACATCAAGGTAAGGACATGCCACATGACTCAAAGGACACTTACCAAGGAACTTAGAGATCCCTCGTCAAAGAGATCATCACGTTAATAACGGAGATTCAATCTACTCCCTTGAAGTTGAGTCAACTCATTATTAGCTGAGCAAATCTTGATTGCCAATGCTATGAAATGAGCATTTATAGAATCATTATAATTTAAAGACCACATTAATGACTCTTAAATTTTTTTCTTAGAATAATGACTCGTAATTTCTTTTCTCATGATTAAACTTAATAAAATGAAAAACAATCATAAAAGAATGAAAAAAATAAATATTTAAGTTATTCAAATTGAAATATTTGAAATATAACGATAAATTTTTTATATGCGTGAAATATTTCCTTTTAAAAAATGGATGTGAAACAATAATAAAAAACTTAAAAGATTCTTTAGTTTACTAAATAACCTAAATTATTTGAATTTCAATAGCATTTCGTGTATTCTCTAAAATATAATTGAATATTTTTTATTTCCATTAATTCAGGGTAAAAATTAAGGGTATTATTTAAATATGTTTATTTTTTTCGTCTGACCTATTAAATGGGACATTTTAACATTTTAAATGACACAATAATGCCTCTTAATTTGTTTTATCATGGAAATCCTTCAAAAATGCAAAAAATAAAATTATTTTAAATAATAAAATTATGAATTTCGAAATTTAATGACATTTTTTTTTAAATTAAACATTCCCTTAAAGAAATGAATTTAAAACATTAATAAAAAATGGACTCTTTCTAGTTTCACCCCATATAATTCTAGTTACACCCACATTTATTTAAAATTTTACGATAATACCAAAATTGCCCTCTTCATGTAAAATTCTAAACACCCTTATTTCATTATCATTCTGAACCCTCACCCCTTTCATCCACAAATCACTATAGATGTGCTATCAAGATCAAAGATTGAATCAACGTCTTTTTCATTGATCTGTACTCTATTCATAAAGGTTAGTGAATTTCATTTTCTAAAAGTTTCTATTTGTTTATTGTTTGTTTTGGTATGAGATATGCCTCTGTTAACAATAATTTGATTTTACGTAGTGAGGGGTTAGTGTAAACTCAGTTTATGTAGTTAATGTAAATTCAGTTTACGTATGTATATAAGAGGTTAACGTAAACTCAGTTTACGTATGTATATAAGAGGTTCGTGTAAACTCAGTTTACGTAGTTAATGTAAACTCAGTTTACGTAGTTAATGTAAATTCAGTTTACGTATGTATATAAGAGGTTCGTGTAAACTTAGTTTACGTAAATACAATTAGGTTATTGTAAATTCAGTTTACATATATAAGAGGTTAGTGTAAATTTAGTTAAAGGGTATATTTGTCATTCTGGGGCGTAACTTGGATTTTCTGGGGTGTGAGTAGTATCTGTCTAAAAAATGTTAAAAGATTCAAATAATTAAGTTTTTTTATAAGTATAAAAAAAACTGAATTATTTGAATTTCAAATGTATTCCATTTATTCGTTATAATTTTTGGCCTAAAAAAAAAATCATTATAATAAACTTTAATTTTTTTTTGTTTCCTTTCGGTAACAGTTTTATTTAAATAACTAAAATCATTCTAATTTTTATGACACATTAATAACTCTTAAATCGTGATTGTCCTAAATAAAAGGAAATAAAATAATATTGAGAACTTTAGAAAGTATTAAGTATAAAAATACGTGAAACTTAGAAAAAATAAGACGTAAAAGACATTAGATTGAGACAAAAGATCGAAAAGATTACAATTATCGATTGAAATAAAGCGTGAAATTGCTTCCAAATGGATCATATTTATAATAAAGGGTGGATAACAAAATTACAAATATTATTTAATAGTCCCCTCAAAAGATTATTATTTAATAGTAATTATTTAATTGACAAATTAAAGGAGAAAAAAGGAGTATATTGATTGTCAACCAAATGAGAGGAATGTAACCAAAAAGAAAAAGAAAATGACCCTTGAATGTTTGTTTTTGTTTGGTCATAAGAAATAAAAAAAATATTACATTTTACAATGAGAGATAACCATTACTAATGACAACAATATAAATAATTGTTAAAAAAAGGCATGTGAATGGTATTAACAAAAAAAAAATTGTCAATCTGTTTCATCTTTAATATATTCAGATTGGATCTGTCAACAGAAATATATATTCGTTTTGGTTATTATTTTCGGGAAAAAATGTAAATTTACACACAACTATTAATACATTTTAACCTTTTTATGTACATGTAATATACAAAATATAATAATTATAAATAATGGAAAAAGGTGTAATCACAATCCACAACACTAAAACTCTAATAGACTCTCAGAAAATATCAACAGGATTCGATATTGGATAAATATTCGAGGGCACATTATTCATGTCAGACAATTTCACTTTTATGTTGAACTGAAAATTTAGCTTGGTTGTCCGATAAAATCCAAGATTCAGAGCAACACCAAAGTTACTCATAGTGTAGACCTTTCCCTCTTGCAAATCCTTCTCAAATTTGTAGATAAGAGTTCTGTTAGAACAAAATGTGTTTAACATACATTACCCATAGAGTTTTGATGATAACAAGGTATTAAAAATTGTCAATTGGATATGCTAATATTTGTTTAAGTGTACAAGACCATAGACAAAGTTTTTGATATCTTATAAGGTTCTGAAAGAACAAAAGAGAGCAAAGGAATCAACAAGATTAAAGCTTGAAGCATCTGAAGAAAGTGCTCCTGAAGTGTTGACGTCATCAGAAACAAGTTCATCAGAAGCCATATCACCAGAAGCTGAAGTTCATTAGGAGATGAGAGACTTAAAGCTTCAAAGACTGGATAATGGATTTAATCTCGTCCAACATTGCAGAAGACTAAAAGAGTGTAACAACGGCCTTTGTGAAAGAATTTGAAAGCATTGGATGCTTGTTTTATCAAGAGTGTTGACAAAGGACAATTGTACGAACTGTACAACCACTTCCTCCACTACTCTGTTCGTGTCTCTGCAACAAGACAAGAATAACAGCTATACCTACAGTTATGTTCCTTCAAACTAGGAATGCATTTGAAATTGATCCTTCATAGGACAATAACCATATCAGGTAAAAGATCATTGGTGATTTTGAACAAGCTTCAAACGGCTCTTTAATGTGCTGACAATTTTCCAACGTATCTTTCACACCTCTATATAAGGGAGTGAAGACCTGCTAGTTGGACATGCAGACACACGCAAATACAAAACTCATACAACAATTCACAAAGTGTCAAACTCTGTTATTGTTCTGCATCTAAAGTCACTTAGAATTTCTTATCAAAGTTCATATCTTAGAAATTCTAGAGTCTTAAGAGTCTGTATCTGATTTGTATTGTGAACACCACTGATTGTATATCAAGTGTTCAAACTCAAGCAAACTTCTTTGTAATTTTGTTTGATTAGAAGTCTCTTGCTTGTGTGCTTGAGCAATAGAAGTCTCTTCAGTTGTGCTTGAGCATTAGAAGTCTCTTGACTGTGTTCAGGAGCATAGGAAATATCTTGCAGTTGTGCTTGAGTAATTTGAAGTCTCGTGCTAGTTGTAGCATTGAGCAGTTGTATTTGATATTACATTTTTAGTGAACTCTCCTTAAAAGTGCAAGGGGGACAGAACTACTTCCGGTTTGTGGAAGGAACCTGTATAATTGCTTTGTGTCTTTCTTCTCTATCTCTTTCTGTTTTATCCGCTGCATTTAGATTCTGATTATCACTTCAGAAGCTGAACTCTATCAGCTTCTGATCAGTGACTTCAGTAGGAGAAAACGAAGAAAAAGCAAACACAATTCAATCCTCCTTCTTGTGTTTTTCTCACCTTCAAATTCTTCGCACAATAGCATGAATTCAGTTACCCTCATAACAAACAAACAAAAAACAATTATAAACAAAAAAAGTGGAACCCTATAAAAAGTTACGAACAAAACAAAATTAGAAATATTCTCACCGATGCATCTATCAACACCATGTCAAGTGAAAAGGGGTGAGTGTCACGATTGACATCACGGACAAACCAAGCATGGACAATTCAAACGACAATGGTCCATGATTCCTTCACCGGATTGATCTCTGAGATGTTATAAGACGATCTCGGAGCCATTCCAACACTTCCTTTTGTTAATACCAACAACAATATGTGAAAAAGAAAGAAAAAGGCAGATGAAATGATCAAATGTAACATGGACTTTTTATAGGCAGTAACTAATAATTTAATTATTATGTGAAGCAACTAAAAGAATTAAAAAAATGTTGCAATCCGATTGGCCGACAAAGTAAAATCGACAGTTGTCATACAACCATTGGATCGGCCAACAAAATAATGCGTCAATAATTTAAAAAATGAATGGACATGTATACGTTAATACGTTAATTAGGGATGTCAATGGGTATCCATGGGTACGGGTAGTATGATATCCGTCCCCGCCCCGTTGGATAATTATGGTACCCGTGCCCGTCCCCATATCCGTGCGGGTATCTCTATACGGGTAATCCACGGGTACTTAGATACCCACGGATATTCGCGGGTACCCATGGATTTTTTATTTTTTATTTTTTTTAATTTTTTTTTTAATTACCTACAAACTTCAACTTTTAAAGATCCATACATAACATATTCCATTCAAATTTCATAATTTATACCATAATCCAACAAAAATCATGATTCTTACATAATCCCAAACAAATTTATCA
>Ga0228710_1003160_pt1 | contig 26253 bp, 22 predicted proteins | sample MedpolnodulmetaG_FD_177995 | JGI IMG/M metagenome (GOLD analysis project Ga0228710, IMG submission 177995) | Root nodule microbial communities from Medicago polymorpha collected in Santa Monica, California, United States - pink nodules | ecosystem: Host-associated > Plants > Roots > Nodule...
AAAATGGGTTTGGATTGGATTGCTTTGTGCTGAACTATGGTTTGGTTTTTATTGGTTCCTTCGCCAAGCCCTTAGATGGAACCCTATTTTCAGGCAACCTTTTCCACAAAGACTCTCTCAAAGGTATATACATATATTTTATTTAATATATAATTGTGCTTTTAAATATTAAATTTAATTTAAATAGGTATTTATTGTATTGAAAATTTGTTTTGAGTTAATTAATTTCATGAATTAAGTGATTGAGTTCAAATAACAAATTCAATTTTTAAAGGGCACAACAATTGGAAATTTGGGAGTAATCTAGTTTGAATCTTAGTTGAATGAATTTTTTAGTGATTGAATATTGGATGGACCGTAAATTAATGAGGGAAATGCTAACAAGTGTCCTTAGGACATTGTTTAAACATCCAAAAGAAGTAATTTTTACATAAAAAATTATGTAGTTATGACTTTTACATGTGTTGGACTTGTATTTTTAAGATAAAATTTCTTTTTATAGACTCCTTAAACAATGCTCTTACGAGATTTGTTAGCCAGACTCATTGATTGATCAAGTTCCTACCCATAGTTGAAACAATAATGACTCAAATTTTACTTCATCTTTCATTTAAAAAGTAGAGGGTACGGACAAAAATATTGATAATTCTTTTATTTCATAAATTTTACTTCCATAGAAAAACCCATTTATAATTTTTCAAAGTATGTATCATTATTGAGATGTCTTTTGATGAAAGTTAAGTGTACATGCTTTGAAGCAGATATGAGAACATGCTACCCAAAGTGGACATATTTGTGTGTACGGCAAATCCGGAGATTGAACCACCAATAATGGTGATCAACACAGTACTATCTGTGATGGCATATGATTATCCAACAGAGAAGCTTAATGTGTATCTTTCAGATGATGCTGGATCAGATATTACATTTTATGCTCTCTTGGAGGCTTCTAAATTTGCTAAGCATTGGTTGCCATTTTGCAAGAGATTCAAGGTTGAACCTAGGTCGCCAAGTGCATATTTCAAGACTTTAGACACTTACCCTAATAATGCTAAAGAGCTTTTGGCCATCAAGGTAACAAAGTAACCAAGTTTGCTCTAAATATGCAAGGGTGTGTTTGTTTCACCTTTAAATAAAAAAATATTTTTTTAAAAAGAATTTAGAGATTTTTTAAAAAAATTGGTGTTTCCTATCCATAAAAACCACTTAAAAATGTAAGAGTTTTAATTTGTACATGTGTTACCTCCTTATTTTTAGAAAAATAGATTTCAGAAAAAATCTAATCCTAAATGCCAACGGTGAAAATCAGCTCAATGATAATCTAAGAGCTCACCTTTAATGAGGAGGAGGGGTGTGACGGTGAAAATGATGGCAAATTTTATCATTTTTTATTAACTTTTAGGTTAATTTGATAGAACAGATTATTGTTATTTAATTTGTTCGATAACAAGATTATTTTTATTTAATTTGTTCAATAACAACGGTATGTTGTTATTGAACAAATTAAATACAATCGCAAATCAGCTCAACAAGGAGGAGGGATCTGACGGTGAAAATAATGGCTTGGAAATATTGTTATTGAACAAATTAAATACAATCGCAAATCAGCTCAATGAAGAGGATGGGTCAGACCCCTCCTCTTCATTGAGCTGATTTGCGATTGAGAGGGGTATAAAGGTTAGCTCTTAGATTTTATTTTTTTTTTGTTAACTTTTAGGTTAATTTGATAGAACATATTATTCTTATTTAATTTGTTCAATAACAATGATATATTGTTATTTAATTTGATTGAACAAATTATTACTAATAAAATTTGCCGCATAGCAACCAATGTAGTACAAGGGACTAGAGTGGCACAGTATGCGGCTAACCAATGGTCGAATTATAGCTGAAATAAATATTTACATTTAGTATATGATTCGTCTCAAATAAGATTTTTTTTTTTCGTAGTGGTCGAGATTTGAACTCAGGCCTTGCATATATTATGCATTGTCCTTATCAACTGAGTTAAATTCACAATGGCAAAAATATCTCAAATAGATTATCTACAATGATGGAAACATATACAAAGAAGAAGAAAATAAGGGTTGTATAGCATTATTAGTGATATCTACCGTTGGATCAAGACAGTATATGAGGACCCATCTTTTTTAAATGCAAAAGTTTGCAACAAAGTGAAAATTTGTCACGAGAGGTGTTATACAAGAGGCACGGATCAATGCTATATCGGGGGGGGGGCACTTGACCCCACTTCATCAAATATTTTGTAACTCCTAACTAGTCATTATAATGTTTGCCCCTTTTTAAATTTTGGTTTGACCCTACAAAGACCATTAATTAAAACTTTATTAGTTTGATTAATGTATGAGTCTTGCAAATAAATTCTTTAAGTGTAGTGTTTAAGGATCCCTCAAAAGAAAATTGTCTTGAAAATGCAAGTTAAACATATGTAAAAGTCATAATTATACAATTTTCAATGTGAAGTTACTGTTTTAGGATACTAAAAAATGCCCTAAAATATTGAAGATAAATTTTAATAATTGTTTAATCACGTACAGAAAATGATATATATGACGGTGTATAAAAACACATGGAGAGAAGTTATATTTTTTAAATGATAAGGTGTCCTCAGTTTTGAAGAAATAATGTTATTAATTTTTTGGCTTAATTATAACGGTGTCGCCGTTTAAATTATAGAGAAATAATATTCGTACAACCAATTTCTGACAACTTTTGTATAATTTTTTCTCTCATACTCACATTATTTTCTATTTCTCTCTCTTCCTTTTTCTTTCTCCATAGTTTTTGACCAATAAAAGGAGAGAAAAACAATGTTGTCATCAAAGTTGTCTTCAAATAGATGTACATATATCACTACTCTAAACAATAATATATGTACTCATATATATGTTTTGTCTAAACATAATTTATAATAAAATTTTCAACAAAATTATATATTTATAATAAATGACCTTGACTTCACAAGTTGAAATTTCTGGATCCGTTCCAGTATACAACAATTGTGGTTCCTTCGCCTGTAAAACAAAAAACAGGTGTGCTTCACATCAATAAAGACAACATATTAGACTTGCTACTTAATCCTATGAAATTGATTTGCAACCAAATTAAAGACAAACATAATAAAATTTGTCCTAATTACCTTGTACTAAATTTTTTATCTTTTAGTTTTATAAATGTACCCAAGATTATTTAATAACAAAATTGGAAATTCATTTCATTTTTGTTAGTATGTTGATTCCATTATTTGAAACTTTTTTATTTTCATGTCATAGAGAATGTACCAAGATATGGAAAGTCGAGTAGAAAATGCATCCAAGTTGGGTGAAGTACCGAAGGAAACATACTCAAATCATAAGGAATTTTCTCAATGGGATTCTTATTCATCTAGACGTGACCATGACACAATTCTTCAAGTATGTATCCTTTTCTTTTCCGACTGAATTTCCTTCACGTAGTTTAAAATATCTTCGGATTTGTCGTGGGAAATTGCTCTTTAGACTTCTAAAATTGCTCTCAGACATCCTCAAATTATCCTAATGCTTCTGACGGTAGTTAATTGTCGTTCCTGATATGCTAATAATATAATATAACAATTAGTTGGTTTGTATTAATTTGTTTATAGATACTGCTTCATAGAAAGGACAATGCAGGAGATGAAGATGGGTTTGTTATGCCCACCTTGGTATATTTGGCTCGTGAGAAAAGACCCAAATTTCATCATAACTTCAAAGCTGGAGCCATGAATTCATTGGTACTCTATATATACACACTAAGCCTATATTTGATTGTGGATTTAAATTTAATTAGGACCAAGTTTAATTTTTGAATGCATGTAGTGTGAAGTTAATTAGTTGTTTAGTAGTATGTATTAATTGTCGGTCCCCAATGCAGATAAGGGTGCCATCAATGTAATTAGTTGTTTGTTGTTATAAAAAAAATGTACAATTAGTTGTTTGGTATATAATGTATTAATTGTTGGTCCTCAATGCAGATAAGGGTGTCATCAATGATTAGCAATGGGAAAATAATTCTGAATGTAGATTGTGACATGTACTCAAACAATTCTCAATCTCTAAGGGATGCACTTTGCTTCTTCATGGATGAAGAAAAGGGACATGAAATTGCCTTTGTGCAGGCTCCTCAGGGCATTGCAAATATCACAAAAAATGACATATACGGTGGTTATTTTCGTATACCTCATGAGGTAAATATGTTAATAAAATTGAAGTGTATACAGTAAATATGCTAAAAAAAATAAGAAATGGCACTACGCTATATTAGCAAGTTTAGTCTTTTTTTTTCCTTTCCATAAGCACTATACAGTAGCTTGCTCATTGACTCCAATAGTAGCTTACTTACACCAATTGTTTATAAACTTTGAACATATATGTAGGTGGATTTACATGGCTTTGATGGATTTGGCGGACCCATGTATATTGGAACTGGTTGCTTTCACCGAAGAGATGTACTATGTGGAAGAAAGTATAGTGATCAATACAAGATTGATTGGAAGAATGCAAATGTTGAAAATATTGACCATATGATAAAAGAAGCAAGCTTGCAAGAGCTAGAAGAAAAATCAAAGACTCTTGCAAGTTGCACCTATGAGGAAAACACATCATGGGGAAAAGAGGTCACACTCTCTCTTTTTCATTCAAAATCAAAAGTAAATTAAAAAAAACTAGGTTTTTGGAAAAGTTTAAAATATGATAACTTTGGTTTATGGTTACATGGTTTTTCCTTTATTTTGGTCATTCAATTCTTAAAATAATCAAATTAGAATCTTCTCTATTTCAAAAAAGAAATAGAGGACTTCATTTGATAAGAAAAATGTGCAAAATGTAGATAGTGCAATAAATATTTTTTATCATATTTTTTTAAACCTTTGTGGGTCTTTCTCTTCAAATGTAATTCTCAATTTATTTTGAGAAATAGAAATGATAGTAACCCCTATTAGTTACAAAGTGTCATTGCAAAAGCTATTAAATATTTGTTATATAATATGTGTTTAGATGAATGCAGTATTTAGTATCTTTTTACGAGGAAACAGATTCCCCACAATAGTTGTCATGCAGTTTAATGGTAGATATGGTTTAAAAGATTTTGTTATTGCGTAACATGAGTCGTCTGATCTCAAACTAACGACACCTGAGATTGTTTACTACGTATAAATGTGTGGTTCTCTTATAGGAGTGAATGAGGATCCTTTTTGTTATGCATCAAGGAGTAAAAACATATTGAATCCAAAAAAGTATGATCTTGTACTTATATAAATTTAAAAAATGTATGAATACTTTTCATTGCAGATGGGACTACTATATGATTGTGTAGTGGAGGATGTAATAACAGGATTATATATTTTATGTAAAGGATGGACATCAGTATATTATAATCCAACAAGGAGACCTTTCTTAGGTTTGACTCCAACAACTTTACCAGAATCACTTGTTCAACATAAGAGATGGTCTGAAGGAGGCTTTCAAGTTGCACTTTCAAAGTTCAGTCCTATTTGGTATGCTTTTGGATTGATCAATCCAGGTCTTCAAATGTCTTATTGTTACTATAATCTATGGGTATTAAACTCCTTTCCAACTATGTATTATTGCATCATCCCTTCACTTTATCTCCTCAAAGGCATTCCATTGTTCCCACAGGTATGAAAATGTTACTATGTTACTATCTTATGATCTCTACTAATGTTATTCTAATTTTTGTTTTAATGAATTGATCAGATTTCAAGTCCATGGTTCATACCTTTTGCATATGTCATAGTTGGGGATTCAACATACTGTTTGTTAGAGTTTTTAAGGGTAGGAGGTACAATTAAAGGTTGGTGGAATGAGTTAAGGATGTGGGTTTACAAGAGAACAAGTTCTTACCTTTTTGCTTTTGTTGATACTATGTTGAAGATTTTTGGATTTTCAAATTCAGCTTTCATAATATCGGCTAAGGTAGCTGAAGAAAATGTTTCACAAAGATATGAGAAGGAAATTTTGGAGTTTGGAAACTCATCTCCAATGCTCACTTTATTGGCTACATTTGCAATGTTGAATTTGTTTTGTCTTGTTGGGATGTTGTTAAGGAAGGTTGTGTTAAGTGGAGCAAGTGTTAGAATATTCGAGGCAATGTTATTACAAGTTTTACTAAGTGGGGTTTTGGTTCTTATCAATATACCTCTTTATCAAGGTCTTTTCCTAAGGAAAGATAAAGGAAGATTGCCAAGGTCTGTTGCAGTTAAATCGACAACGTTAGCTCTTAGTGCATGTGTCCTATTTACTTACCTTGGTTAAATTCATGTCCTTGTCACTTTTTAGTCTTACCTTATTTTAAAAATAATAAATGTAAACTGTTACTTTTAATAGTGGATGAGTTGAATCCATGACCTCTTGTTACTCCAGTATGCCTCTCCCCCTCAAACCATCTACTTACCTTAGTTTTGATTTTTTTTTAGTTGTAATGTTTTAAATTACTTTTTATTATTTATATTATATGTAACCAATAAGCATGTGATATTTATTGGAAATGGAGTGCCTCTTTTAATTGTCCCTCTTTTAACTTATTGATTGATGTAGTTTCATATATGAGTTTCTGATCTAAATCAATGGTTGAGATCATTTAATATTAATATGATTTGAGTAGTCTGATTTGAAACTAATTGATAAGATTTATTATTGAATATAGCCTCGCGAAACTTCTCCGGCAAGAAATTCGGTCCTATGATTGTTCCTACCAACTTAGATAAGCTCACGAGGACGTTTATGTGTCTGTCTAATACATGGATATTGATTTGTGAAAATTAGTCTTGATTTTTTTATTATTCTCAATGTGCTTATTTTATGGAGAGTCATGTTAGTATAGCATAGTTGTGAATGCAAACTTGAGATTGGAAGGCATAAGACGGAGGCGTCCCAGGATGCCAACCAAATTGAGATGGCGGTGTTGCCTCCTGATGTCTGTCTGTCTCCCTGCTTAGAAAAAAAAATGCAAACTTGAACCCAGTATATGTTATAATGTATACATACGTCCATAATTTAAAATTCACATTAGCAGGACGCAATGTGATGATTTTAAAAGGAAAGCACTAAAATTAATACTATTTAAAGAAACAAAAATTATATTACTAATCATCCAAACCAACGTTATTGGTCCAACACATGTTTTGTTATGAACTCTAGTGGTAGAGGATCACAGATCTTTATTAACAACACAAACCTCAAACTTCACGAATTTATCTACAAATCAATCCATCTTACATTTTCCATTTTTCTAATTTTTTTTCCTTTGTAATCATTACTCACTTTTGGAGTAAAATCAAATCTTTGATATAAAAGGTGACATTTTCTATTCCATTCTTCTATACATGTTTCTAATTATGTTGATTTGTCCTTATGCAATCTCATGAATGATTAAATTCTTGATTTGAATTCACATTAGTAACATATATAGATTGACAATTTTTGGGAAATTTTGAAAGGAAACTATAATATTTTGTTTTACGTACCATTTCAAATGATCAAAATTAATGTGAAAATTGTCCAAAGGGACAATGTGAAATTAATGTAGATTTAAAAATCTAACTCTAGTTTTGTTGAATGTGTTGATGTAGTGATAAAAATGAAGGTGGGGCCACCCAATGTTGCCATTGCAATGGCAATCTTATTATTATTATGCAACATGAATTGTGTTATTGGGATTAGATTTGTGATTGATAGAGAAGAATGTTTCTCTCATCATGTTCAATATGAAGGAGATGCAGTACATGCTTCATTTGTTGTGATAAGCGTTACTGATTCAACTTGGCATTTAACTCAAGAAGGTTTAGATCTTATGGTAAGCATTGTTAAATGTATTTTAGATCCTTTGTTGGAGAAATTGCTTTTTTATTTTTGACAGTTAAGCTATGAAGCACATACACTTCTCAGATTAGCCGTGTCCCGATGTCGGGCACGTGTCATGTCTTGGTGTTGGACACGTGTCGTGTCCGACACCGACACATATAATTACACTGAATTATATGATTTTTCTCAAATTATTAGCAGTATCGGCGTGCCCGTATCCGTGTTATGTCTGGTGTTCGTGTCTGTATCCAGCCTATGCTATGAAAGTCATGATTTGAATAATGAATTTACAAGATAATGAAAAAATATGTTAGGAAGGAATGTGACATCATGTCCAAAACAAATTGAGGCATCTCTTGTTTGTTTTGATTCACTTTCCATTTATTTCCTCTCATATAGAAAACGTTACTTGCAACTCAAGATTTTGCTATTACACTATATATCAATATAAATTCCTATATGTTTTTCAAAGTACTGTTGTTCTATGAAATGCAAATAAAATGCTTTCTTGTTATGTGAATTTTTAGAAGCCATACAAATAAAGGAAATTAAAAATAAAAAAAACTTTATGCAAGACAAAAGGATAATGGTAAAAAAAAAATAGAAATTTCAATCTTTCCAATGTTGATAAAATGATGAATATTATAAACTCGAACATACCATGTAACACATGTAGATCTCATCACTTCATAAATGAGTCTCATCAAGTACATCCTAAGACATGTATGATACAAAGAGAGTAGGCGAATTTCACTCGATAAAAGTGTGTTGTTGGAGAAAGTTTATTATAAAATATGTTCTTAGGATTACTCTAATTGATATTATTTATCCTTATTCCTATTTAAAATTTTATTTGCATGTTGTATCATTCTTTTATAAAGACAATTATTAGTAATATTAGCTAGAACTCAAAACAGTTTACATCAAAGATAGAGTAAAACACATGTTATATTATATTTATATTATTCATAAGTCAAGTATGAATATAATAGTTTTTGATGGAATCATTAGGTTAGAGGACCTTCTGGTGATCAAATTCGTGAATTTCGGGATAAAACAAGTGAGAAAATTGACTTTGTAGCTCATACCAGAGGACCATATCACTTTTGCTTCACTAACAAGTCTCCTTATCGTGAAAAAATCGACTTTGATGTTCATTCTAACCATTTTTCAACCTTTGAACAACCTGCACAAGATGGTGAGTCATGTTTGAACTGATTAATTTCTTACACTTCAGTTTATGCTTGTCCATTTTGTAACTGTTAAGCTTTCTGGAATGATGAGTGTTACTGTTGATATTTTCATCTATGCAGAGCATTTTACCCCAATGTTAGATCAAATAATAAAGTTAGAGGAAGCTCTTTTCAACATTCAGTATGAACAACATTGGCTTGAGGCTCAAACAGAACGTCAATCAATAAGTAAGTCACATCACCATTCATATTTTTACTTTTTAGCATCCTTACACAGACACCGGATAAAATTCTCACATTAACACGTTGACACCGATAATAATTTGAAAAAAATGACGTAATTGAATGTTATCACGTGTGCTGATGTTGGCATCAGGCACGCCTTTTATCAGAAGTGTTGATGCTAATAGAGTGTACATCTAATTAAGAGTTGTGTTTATTTACTGCAGTAAATAATGCAATGAGCTCCAGAGCAATTCACAAGGCCTTACTTGAATCAGCAGCACTAATTGGAGCCAGCACACTCCAAGTTTATCTTCTTCGCCGCCTCTTCGAACGAAAGCTTGGCTTGTAGAAATCTGCAATATGTTGGTTTTGAAGCAAGCCTTGTCAATCTACCAAAATTTGTTTGCCTTTGTTGGTTAAATAGCATTCACAGAAGTCACCTGATGCAAAATTATTAGGTGGCTAAGTTATTCTTTTTAGGCACATGGACATGTATTTTTATCTCCCTTGTATGTTACACAAAAGGGTTATTTATGTAAGCATTATATCTATGGATATGTTAAGTTTGAGAAAATTGTTTTTATTTGTATTCATGATTAATGAATGATTATAAATACAAGGTTTTATTTTTCTCCTTATTTTGAAGGTAATAAGGTATAATTTAACCTTTGTATGATAAATGATAAGTTAATCTTTTTTCTTAAAACACTTGGTAGCAGTTAACTTTTTTAATTATTAACAGCTTGTCGTTTCAAGTCACCTAGATTCTTAATGACTTTCACGGTTAACAGTTGGTTAATTATGGTTAACAGTCACTCAGTTAGTTCCAACTGTTATGGAAAACGTTATTTTTACTGCGCTGCAAGTATTTCAGATTTTAAGATTTAGTGTATCTAAGCTTGACAATCAAAATACTACTAATGTTACAATATTAATGCATGTTTTTTAATTTTTGTAACGTACAAAAGGAAAAGCATAACTAATCGTATATTGGTTTCTTAAGAGAACCAAAGTTTAGAGGTAAAAATAAAAAGCTAAAAGGATCAAATATTAGGGACGGATGTAGAAATATTGTAACATCTCAACTTTTGGAGTGATCGTGGTGAAATTTTAAACTCTAAATGTGGAATAATTAGATAACAATTACTCTTAATCGCCATTACAAAAATCCGTATAATGCAAGTCATACACTAAAATACCTCGAAATATATAAAAGGTGCGGGCAAGTATAAGTTTTCATAAGCAATATATACACATCTCCAGAAAGAAATTCACCTGAGCTATGAACTACCTTCACCAACCAATATAACCATTTCTGGGGGGTCCTCCTCCTCATCCTCCAATGGATCCTCCTCTGCTATTACTACATCCTCACTCTTATCACCACTCGACAAAACAGTCATTGGAATCTCAAGCGGCGGCAACTCTATCTGAGGTGTGGTCTACCTCCAAGAAAGATGGCAAGTCCTCGTCGAGAAATGCCAAAAACGACTCTGCCGTCGCCACAAACTCTGAAAACGAGTATCTCTTCATCGGCTGAAGTGGCGATCAACAAAACACAAATACAAGGGTCACCATCCGAAACAAACATATACAATAACCACAATATATACACGCACACACCACACCACATTTGTTAAGCAATAACAACTCATAAAGCATTTAGAAACACCACATAACCCGCATATTTTCACCCAACACTTACAGGCCATAAAAATCTTATGAAAATCGGCAATAATTTGTTTTCTTTGATTCTCTTTTCAAACACTCCTTCAAGAATATAAACACAAACTTTGACTTTGACTTACAAAGTTTGTTTTTCAAACACAAACTCCAACTTTTCAAAATCATACCCATTAAAATCAACTTTCTCCTAAAATCTCTCATTTTACCCAAAACTTATAAAACCTTATCAAAATAAACAAAACGATCAAGTCTTAACTCTTAACCAACACAAAGTCATGAAATATTTTGACCTCCCACTTATGCACCCCCACGGCCTAAGGTCAAAACAAAAAGAACTTCACTCAAATATCTTTCGGCTTTGAATCTAGCTTAAAAAAATATATACCCAAGATAAAAAAGAATCCTAAGCTTAATCTTTAGTTCATAATCCAAAATATTTCCAACATAACAAAGTTAAATTCAAAGCAGAAAGAGGTTTGAGTATGAACTTTTTTCAACATAACAAACCACAGTGAGTCAGTTTAATTAAATGCATGCCTCAAAAAAAAAATGTTGAGTGCAAGATACCATTCATTAAGCATAGAAGTATGGTCTGTTTTTATTTAAATCCATAGTTAGTGTTGAAATTGAACCCAAAATCCCTTGGACGATAGAAATGTTTTTGGGTCTGTTTGTCTAAATCCCCTTCTAAATTCTTATTCAGTCTCCAACAAGTAACTTGTTCTCAATTGTCAGTCCACTTTGTTTATTCAAAATCAAAGACTCCCTCAAAGGTCAATGAATTTGTAGAGCTTGACAAAATAGTGGCAGAAGTTAAAGATATCCAACACAGTCTATAGGAAATGATTGTATATAAAAAGAAAAGACCTGATTGCTTTTTAGGTCCTCCTTTTTTATCACACTGACGAATATAGTCCCCTTTTTTCAAAATCGAACTTTTTGACCCCTCAATTAACACATTTGTTGCAATTGTGGACCTAATCCAGATTTTTGGCCCTAAAATTGATTATTTTAGGTCCCAGAAGTGGCGATTCTTTGACTAAAAAGAAAGTGGTATTTTCCATTCATAATGAAATTTGGGACAATAAATTACCATTTTTGGATCCAAAATAACCATTTTTTTGGGCCAAAAATATGGGTCGAGACCAAACTGCAACAGATGCGATACTTGAGGGACCAAAAAGTAAGTCAGGCTACTTGAACTCAGATGTAGCACCAGTACAGTTATGTCAGTTATGAATACGAGTTATTTAGATAAACATTATAAAACAAGTTATTCAATAAGAATAACTGGACATCATCATTTTCTGAAGAATGATCAATTCCTAACGGTAGAGTGTTTGTTGGGTGTTCTGAAGATTCAGGCAATTCCTGAACAAATACCCATTTAGCAAGTATCATAACTCATAGAAGCTTTTGATTCGTCAATACCCAAGAAAAGGTTGCGGAACACTACCAACTGAATGTAAAAGAATAAAGAAAAACAAATTTAAAAATACCTTTTCAATAGGGTTCAATGCATGATAATTCGAACCTTCAGTAGTTGTGGCCTTGGAAGGATCTTCGGAAATACTCTGAACACCATGAAAAGTTTATGCAAATGGAACAACAGTCGTGATCTAAGCATGAATCAGCGATAAGGGAAAGAGCTAGCCAGTGTAAAATAAAGCCTCGAAAAACTTTTAAAAATTCATTATTATGCTTATAAACTTGGTAATCAGTAATCACAAACTCTAGAAGTAATTAAAATGGAAAGGACACCCGAGGATGGTATAGATTCTGTACATTCTACAAAAATTTGATAAATGCATGCGTCAAAAAAATAATGTTGAATGCAAGGTACCAATAAGCATAGAAGAATGAAGACCAAACATCCCCTAGTCCATACACAGTTATCACCCAATCTTCCTTCTGATGTACGAGACTTTGATGTATAAGGAGCTCATTACACGGAGTTTGGACTATGATACTTCAGATAATCGCAAATAATTTCCAAGACAATCACAAAACATACAAAGTTCTCTAATTTATTTTGGTCTTTAGTTTTCCATAATGAGACTGATAGTCCTCGATTCCTATTTCCTACACAGTCCAGTGGCTCAATGAAACAACTTCTATACAAGTTCAAATATTTGTGAGGAACACTTAAGATCGAGTAATATTATATCTCTTGTTAAAAGGGAAAGGAGAATATAATATATATTCATATGCTTGACCTACTTGATCCTTAAGATTATGGAATAGAATCAATACAGAAGGGAATACATATAAACAAATACAGCAATAGCTCAAAAATCCCCCTCAAGGTAGACATGCACGTTAAAATGCTTAGTTTGTCAACATACACATTAAAACTTAGATTGCCATCCTATTGTTTCTCAGTTCGGTGGCATTTAGTAAGGGGAATTGATAAACTTCCCCATCATAGTCAAATTGGTTTTTTACCATTAGATCAAATAGATAACACAGATTTATCATAGACCCTCAACACTAGATTTTTTTTACACACCATTCTCCCCAACCTATCTGCCACTTCCCACGAACCATGGACTGTAACTGTAGATTCTTCCCCTCACGTTGATCTCGTTGCACTTATGATCCCACAAACAAATTTGTTAAACACTTTAATTGGCAGAACTATAAATTAAGTGAAAATCAACCCTTCAACGTCAATTTCAACACAAAGGAAACACAGATCTTAAAGCCAGAAATTTCTTGACAAAGTCAACGACATAAAATCCAATTTCTTGACAAAATTGCCTCTTTCTGACATAGCCGGAGCCTTAGAGGAGCTCTCCCAAATTGCAAGGGGAACCAAGAACGGTTCCAGCAGTATATTCAATTGGACAGTTTATGTGAAGTTGCTTCTCTTGTCTCCGTTCTTTTCCGTTGTCTTGGCCTTGCTTTCTGATGGAAACTTGAAAATCCATCAACACGAGGGAAGAGGGTCGAAGGGGAAGCAGTCCTAGGAAGGGTATCTGAGCAAAGGGCAGGGGATAATGGAGGAGGTGAAATATGGTGTTTATGGTAAAACTGTGTTCTAACTTTAATCTAATGGTCGAAAATCAACTTGAGCATGGTGGGGAAATTTATCACTTCCCCATGCTAAATGCCACCTCTCAATTCATTCAAAAAATATATGCATGTGTACACACAGTGAGCATTTTTGCATGTTTAAAACATGCCTGTTCAGATTGGAGAAATAATCTCATGTTTAGTTTAGACTAATTCATTCTAAAAACGTATCACACAGGATCAGCATGCCTCTTCAGATGGGGAAAAATATCTCTTTTTTTTTTATTACAGAAATATCTCATGTTTAGGACTACTTGAACTCACATGGAGCGCCGGTACAGTTACATGAGTCGGGAATACAAGTTATCAAGAAAAACATTATAAAACAAGTTATTCAATAGAAATACCTGTCCATCATCATTTTCTGAAGAATGATCAATTCCTAATGGTAGAGTGTTTGTTGGGTGTTCTGAAGATTCAGCCAATTCCTGAGCAAATACACATTTAGCCAGTATCATAAACTACTCATAGAAGCTTTTGTTTCATCAATACTTAAGAAAAGGTGGCAGAACACTCCCAATTGGCTGTAAAAGAATAAAGAAAAACAAATTTAAAACTACCTCTTCAATGGGGTTTAATGCATGATTGCTCGAACCTTCGGCAACAATGAACTTGGAAGGGTCTTCAGAAATACCCTGAACATGCCATAAATTTTTTTTGCAAATGGCCAATATAAAATAAAAACAAAAAAATTATTATTATGAGAAAGAGCTGGCCAATATAAAATAAAGACAAAAAATTAAAAATTCATTATAATGCTTATGAACTTGGTAATCATAAACTCTACAAGTAATTAAAATGGAAAGGAAACCGAATGATTGAACAGATTATGTATGTAGTACAAATATTTGATAAAAACGTGCATCAAAAAATAATGTTGAAGGCAAAATGGCAAATGGAACAACAATTGAAGATCTAAGCATGAAGTAGCAATATGTGGAAGAGTTTTACTTGTTCATTTTGGATGACAAGCAATCCTGCAAATTATATTCAGTGGATAGGATGTTTTAGGATTATGATGTGATTAAATTAATCTAATAATTTGAGCCATTTTCCCCTTATTGGGGGTTAGGTTGTTTTGAAATGCTTTTGAAGAAAAATGTTCAAAGATTAAGGTTAGAAACAATTTCAACTTATATGTTATACTGAACTGAACTACAATGTTTATTATTCAATCTTCCACAAAGAACAGGACATGAAATTCATTTTCATGTCAATGTGAAGTGTTTCCATCTCATTGTGACATCGAAAAGTACAAGCAGATAATTATTTTGTTCTTCCTTTTTTCACAAAAGTTTAATCATAAGCATTTAATCTAGCTACAAATATATTATTTGAAAATACTTGTCATACAAATCTTAAATACACGTCATAATTCTTTAATTGGTAACTTTCACAAAATACTTTATTTCATTTGTGATCTTTTACTTTGTTAATAAAAGGGAGTGACTGAGTCGTGATAAGTTAGTTAGCACGTCAATAACTTGACGTATGACTACGATACTTATATTATCCTCCTCCAACTTGTATTATTTTCCCTTGTCTGCATTCTCTACTAAATTTTATTTTCTTATCCCTGATAAGAGATTATGCTTCGTTTCCTATTCATAAGCACTTGAGTACGTTTCCTATTCATAAGCACTTCAGTACGATACTGCAAACTCAATAATTTATAATGAATCCATCACCAACACCATTTGATTTCAAATGGATTGTTAAAATTGTTTGGAAAGTTAATCCCACTAAGCTTTTTGCAACTGGCATCCATCTATAAAATAAATCATGAGAAAACATTAAATGCTCCGTCTTACATACCAGACCACTTTGATCAACAGAATGAGTTCTTCGTCTCTTACTGAGATCTCTAAGTATCCCCTGCAGAGTTTTTAAAAAAAAACGCAGAAAATAGTTATATTTGCAAACGCGGACAATAAAAGACATTGAGAATGCAGCAAACAAGTATGGTCAACAGGAATCACGAATGCGAAGTAAAAGGGAAACATAAATTATGCAACCAGCATATTATATCAAAATGCACAATGAAATATAATGAAGGACAATGGATTAGCAGAGTTTGACACAACAGTAGCAGAAGTTAAAGAAATTCATAAAAATTGCTAATAATTTATAATAAAGAGTTGATATAAAAGAAAAAAGTGTTGCACATCAGATATTCAATATTTTACTTCAAAACTAAATTACATATCCAAACTTCTTTTTTATTCTAGCATAACACAATAACATCATTTGACCTACTCCAACAAAAGTACAACAAATATGTGGTTAGCGGTTTCTGTACTTCAAATTAAGTACAGAAGCTGAACCAAGCATTTCATTGAAACCATACTTGTTAACAAAATGACTAACCTTTTTGGCCCATGTCATGCCGCATGTATTACATAGAGTACTTCTTCCAGCTGGCCCGGGACGCATTTGAGAAGTGTTATTTTCGTCGACTCCACAATGTTGACATCTACGTCTAGAAGACATGAAAACATAAAAATCTGAATCAAATTATGTATTCACAAATCTTTCTCTCACACCCACAAAAGAACCACTACGTGTAAAACTCACAAAGATGTTGAACCAGGACTTCGCTTGAAGCGTTTAAACCGCCCATCCTTGTGATGCGGCATCCTAGCAAGAAATAAAAGAGAACAAAAACATAACCAAATATATAGATAGAAATGAACGCATAAACTTCAAAAACAATTTAAAAACCAACAAACACTACAAAGAGCCAATAATTGTATTGGACCTCAATAAGTTAAAATGCAATTAGTTACTATCAATAACTATGCATTATGTCCCTCACTCCTTACTTGAGCTGCTGAGAAATTTGCTCACTGATCTGCCTCTACCAAATATTAAGTCAGGTCTAATATTTCTTAGTGTGAATGTCATAATTTAATATAAAACAAATTTATTCTCACCCAACACGAAACCCCTTTTACATTCTCATTTCTCTAAAATTTACTTCCAAAACAAAAAACATAATAAATGACAGTGTCTCACATAGATATGTCCCTTTTAATCCCATTTCAAAATCATACATTAGTAATCACAAATATTACAAAGTTCTATTTTTCTTATCACTTTCACATATTTTATACAACTTCAAGTACACAAAACATGGTGAACTTCAAAACAACTTAAAAAGGAGAAACAAAAGACTATAACTCCCGATAACACATAACTATAGGAATCGCATTCCATTATGAAGAGACATAGCACAACACAAAAATTTCAAACAACACAATTAAGAAAACAAAGATAAAGTAAATAACGTTAAGTTAACAGAAACCAGAGAATTGAAAAATTTGTTATTCAATCTATAGATTTATTGAATTGCTTGAATTGAAAATGCAGGTTACTATTGAGTTACATCCTAGTAACTGCCAGTGCCAGCTGGACAGAGATGGCTAACTAACTTTAGTCACGCGGACAAAACCGGAACTAACAACTGAAGGTTCTAGAATCTTAGATTAATAGAAACTAAGACAGTAAAAATACTTGTAATTTCCTAAATTCCTAATAGACTCACACACATGCCAACAATGAAACTTCAGCAACACTTGATTCACACACACACACACACACACACACACACACACACACAAAAGAACAGCATAAAATAAGTAAATAAATATATAAAACACCAAAAGACTTTCAATACATGTCAAGAACCATAGATATAATTGATAGAAAATATCAATTTAAAATAGAGTAGAAAACCAATTAAGAAAAAACTAGAAAAACTATAAGACAAACTGTTATAAAAAACTTGGAGATTAATGAGTCAGACCAAAATATGGTTTATGATAGAACATTATGACTAATTTGACTCGTGTAGCTGATCTCAGTTAGTAGGATAAGGTTTGGTTGTTGTTGTTAGAAGTTTAAATTTTTTGTTATAAAAAGTTTAGGTGAGTTGGATTCCGGAGCTCACAAGGGTCAGGGAAGCCTCAAGGCTCAAAGAGCGCTTAAGTAGATTCTTAATAATCATCCACCAAAGAGGTGATCCCATCGACAACAAGAGTTGAATCCACTGAGTAAGTCAACTATTTATCAATTGAGTCAACATTTATTTGCTTAAGCTTAAACAGACAAAATAATTGAAGGAAAAAAAACAGAAAATGCATATTCGACAACACTGATCACTGCAATGCAGCACAAATGAGTGACATAGAAAGAAAGAAAAAAAAGAAAAAACTATTGATGATGCAATGAAAACTTACTGGTCAATAGAGTTTGCTCCAATGTCGAAATGAAATGAGGAAAGTGAAAACCCTGAGAGAGAGAGAGAGAGAGAGAGAGAGAGAGAGAGAGAGAGGAAAGTGAAATGAGAGGTACGTTGTACTTGCTAAGCTAAGCTACGAGTGCGAAGTGGAGTGATGTCCAAACAAGGAGGGAAAAATGGGTTTTTTTAGTTGCAAAAAGGGATTTTTTTTTTTTTTAAATTGATTTGGTTAAAAAAAAAGTCTTATTAACCGGTGCCCTTGCACTAATTAAGCAGTTAAAAGTGGAAAGAAAAAACAAAGTCAACAATAAAAGCAACACTTTTTCAAATTTCAAAAAATAAAATACACAATTTTCGAAAAAAACATTTTCTTTTATAATTCTTTAACTAGTGTCTCGGGACACTGGTTAACATTTCTAAAAAAAAGAAAATAAGTAAATTAAAATCAAATCAAACTAAATCGATGATATTTCATTTGATTTGATTGATCAGTTTGTCTGAAGATACAATTGAAAAAATTATATTATTAGTTTCTCTAAATATAAAACTCTTTAGGAAAAAAAATTGTCTCTTTTTATAAAATATTTTGGTATTTCAAATGCAGAAAATAGGGTATGTTGATAAAAAATAATTTAAAAGCTTTGTATTAGTAGTGGAATTGGCCCCTAAAGGTAAAACCAAAAATTCAGAACGAATAATTTTTTGCTTAAATCATAAACAACATCAAAAAGAGTTATCTCTTTTAAAAAAAATCAAAAAGAGAAGTGTTTTAATCAAATACAAAGTTTGTAAATTCTAATGATAAAGGCATCGTGGTTCATCATCGAGGCTTGTATGACCGAAAAGATTCTTAGCAGAGATTTTGAGAGGATTTTTATGATTGTTGTTCATAGTAAGTTTCGACGTTTTTCTTTATTTTTTATGAACAGGATGTATTTTGGATAAACAAAATACAAATTATGATTTATTAGTTTAGTTTATATTAATTTAATTTCAAATAAAATCCATGTGAGACAGCCATACACAGTCATCAAGTGCTACATAAGCAAAAATGCGCCAAATAAATAAGAAAGTGGGCTTAGAGACTATTTAAAAAAACAAAAACAAAAAATTGCAAGGATGTATTTCAAAAGTTTTTTTTTTGCAGGGACCAAAACTCAAACTCGCCATATTTGCAATCAGCAATTTAACCAAAAACATATTAGTTGGTTATATCAATCTTATGTACCCCTTATTTCAATGCAATTCTCTCATTGTCAATATAATTGTCATTTTACTTTTTATATTTTTGTCTTATTAATGGTTTATATCAATTATCAAGAATAGTCATCCCTCGAACTCAAATATTTGGTCCTCCAAGGTATAGACTCAAAAAAATGATAAAGTTGGATAAGTTTAGACCAATTTACTTTTAATACATTTAGTAAAAAGAAAACTCATTTACTGCATGTTTTTTTATTTTTGTGATAGTACAAAAGCAAAAATACTGTTATTCGTATATTGGTTTCTTAAAAGAACAAAAGTTTAGGGATAAAAATAAAAGGCTAAAAGGACCAAATATTAAGGACGGATGTAGAAATATTGTAATATCTCAACTTTTGGAAGGGAGATGGTGAAATTTTAAACTCTAAATACGGAATAAAATTTATTTGAAAACCATTACTCTTAAATCGCCTTTACAAAAATCTGTAGAATGCAAGAAAGTCATACACTAAAAATACCTCAAAATATATACAAAAGAAAGAAATGCACTATATGGTGGCTCCTGAGCTCAGGCACTATGACTGAATCAGGTGACTGCTATGAATGCTATTTATAACTGAGGAGAAGCAACAGGCTCACGAACAACCACGGGAACCTCTTCACCCACTGGTTCCTCCTGAACCACCTTAGAGGTGGATGGCCCAACCTCATTCCCAGCAGCAGCTACAACACTTGTAAGAGTGGCAGGATGAACAAACGCCTCCATACTCCTTGGAGGTTGAGAATGTAGTACGGAGTGGTCTCTCAGACGAGTCCTCGGAAGGTGTCTCTACCTCACTCGCCAAAACATCCAACCATGCCTCTATAATCTGTTGTAAAGGCACAGGAAGATCCATCATCCTCCTGGTGATGTCATTGCGGACAGTCTGCCCTGCAACCGTTGTAGTCTCGAGCACAATCCTTCTATACTTAGCTCGACTCGAGGTGTAGTCTACCTCCGAGACAGATGGCAAGTCCTTATCGAGAAATGCCAACAATGACTCCGCCGTTGCAATGATCTTTGAAAAGGTGTAGCTCTTCATCGGCTGAAAGAGGCAATCAGCCCAAACACAAACACAAGGGTCACCATCCAAAACAAACATATACAATGAATTATCAATATGTCAAAGTGTTTTACTTGATCATTTTGGATGACAGGCAATTCTCTTTCAAGAACAGTAATATTGACATCAATAAGAGGATCCTGCAAATTATATTCAAGTATATAGAATGTTTTAGGACTTTCATGTAATCAAACCGATCAAACAATTTGAGCCTTAAATACTTTTAGATAAGGATGTTTAAAACTACCTCGTCACAGGAGTTTAAAGCATGATTATATGATCTTTCACCAACGATGGCTTTGGAAGGACCTTCAGAAATACCCTGGACACACCATAAAAGTTTTATGTGAACGGAACAATAATTGTAGATCTTAGCATAAATTAGCAATATGTGAAAGAGTTTTACATGTTCATTTTGGATGACAGGCAATTTTCCATCAAGAACAGTAATATTGACATCAATAAGAGGATCCTGCAATTTATATTCAAGTGGATAGAATGTTTTAGGAAACTCATGTAAATAAATTAAACTGATCTAACTATTTGAGCCACAAATACTTTCAGGTAAGGCCGTCTAAAACTACCTCGTCACAGAGGCGTAATGCATGATTATACGACCTTTCACCAATGACGGCTTTGGAAGGATCTTCATGAATACTCTGAACATACAATAAAAGTTCTATGTGAATGAAACAAAAATTGGAGATCTAAGCATGAACTAGCAATATGCAAAAGAGTTTTACTTGTTCATTTTGGATGACAGGCAACTCGCCTTCAAGAACAGTAATATTGACATCAATAAGAGGATCCTGCAATTTATGTTCAAGTGGTTTTAGAACTATGATGTAATTAAACTGATCTAACAATTGGAGCCGCAAATACTTTCAGATAAGGCTGTTTAAAACTACCTCGTCACAGGGGTTTAATGTGTGATTATTTGAACCTTCAACAGTGATGGTTTTGGAAGGATCTTCATAAATACCCTGGACAACCATAAAAGTTTTATGTGAACGGAACAATAATTGCAGATCTTAACATGAATTAGCAATATGTGAAAGAGTTTTACTTGTTCATTTTGGATGACAGGCAATTCTCCATCAAGAACAATAATATTGACATCAGTAAGAGGATCCTGAAGATTATATTCAAGTGGATAGAATGTTTTAGGACTATAATGTAATTAAACTGATCTAAAAATTTCAGATAAGATCATTCAAAATTTATGAATTTGTTTAATTTTCCCTTATAGGGGGTTAGGTTGTTTTGAAATGCTTGTGAAGAAAGTTGATAAAAGATTAAGGTTTCAAATAATTTCGACCCATAAGAAATCCGACATTGGATATGCATTATTTTACTACAAATCATAATGACATATATGAAAGACTTCGTTTTCTTTGGCATTACACAATAACATCATTTGACCTATGTAGTTACCTCCAACTAATGTAAAATACTTGTGTTGTTGTTGTACATTAAGGCTCTGTTAGGGAGTCGAGGAAGGGAAGGGAGGGGGAGCCTTTGGAAAAGAAATAAAAGGCGGAAGTGGAAGGAATGAAAGGATTTGGGAGGGGCGCGCTTTGGGGAGTTTATTTTTCTTCGTTATACAAAATACCCTTAATTTGAGGGAACTCAAAAAATGTATTGGAAGAGTATTTTGGAGGGTTTAGATAAAGTATTCAAATCCAATCTATGTTATTATAGTAATTCGTTTATCATTCTCTACAAAACCACTATCTCAAAAAAAGCTGTAAGATTTCGATCTATTTTCCACCCTTCTCATTCCCCCAAAAAGTCCTTATCTCTCTTCCCCTCCAAACTCGCAAGCTCCATTTTACAAAGAACTGTGTTTATAAACACAACTCTTGCATTTACAAATATACCACAAGCTCCATTTTAAGCTTCATTGTTAAAGTTCAAGCCAAACTACTTGAACTCATATGAAGCACCAGTACAGTTGAGTTGTGAGTCTGAGTAATTTAGTTAAACATTTTAAAACAAGCTACCGAATAGGATTACTTTGCTCATCATCGATTTCTGAAGAACAATCAGTTTCTAATGGAAGTGTTTGTTACGTGTTTCTAAGATTCAGGCAATTCCTTGTCAAATACCCATTTGGCAAGTATCATAAAAAATTCATAGAAGCTTTCTTTTTGTCACCCGAGAAAAGGTGTCTTAACACTCCAAATCAGACGTAAAAGAAAAAGAAATTAAGAACTACCTCATCACAACGGTTTAATGTATTTGAACCTTTACCCGCGACGGCTTTGGAAGGATCTTCAGAGATAACCTGAACACAACATAAAATTTTTATCCAAATGGAACAATAACTGCAGATCTAATCATCAAATAGCAATAAGTGAAAGAGAAAAAACCTGTTCATTTCGGATGACAGACAATTCTCCTTCAAGAACAGTAATATTGACATCAACAAGAGGATCCTGCAAATCATATTCAAGTCAATAGAATGTTTTAGGACCATGATGTAAATACAGATATAACAATTTGAGCCACAAAGACTTTCATGTAAGGCCGTTCAAAATTTATGAATTGATTTATTTTGCCCTGTTGGGGGTTAGGTTTTTTTAAAATGTTTTTGAAGAAAATTGTTCTAAGATTAAGTTTACAAACAATTTCAACCCAGATGTTATATAGAGCTGACCTCCAATGTTTACTCTTTGACTTCACATTCACCAAATATTGGCAGTGGCCGACCCTTTTACTAGAGGGATATTCACATTATCCAAAGTAAAATAAAGACTAAAACTTTTCAATATTACTCTAGTAGTAATTAAATTAGAATGGAAACTCAATGATGGAATAGATTTTCTAGATACTACAAAAATTTAAATACATACCTCAAAAAATAATGTGGAGTACAAGATACCATGAAGCATAGAAGAACACAGACCAAACATAACAATGCAAAAGAGTGTGTTAAGTTAAAAGCAATAGTGTTATTAAAATAGAAACCAAAATACATGACAATAGAAAGGCTTCTTTCGATTATTCTAGGTCTACTCGTGTAAATTCCCTTTATTATTCAATCTCCAACAAGTAACTTCTTACCCATTGCCAACCCACTTTGTATTTAAATTATACTCCCATTCCCCCAAAGCCCTTCCCACCCCTCCCCTCCAATCTCACAGGCAGTGCCTAAATGCATCTTAGAAAGAACTACTATTGTTTACTTATACAACTCTTGCATTTACTAATATACTGGAAGCTTCATTTTAAGCTTCTTTGTTAAAGTTTAAGTCAGGCTACTCTAACTCATATGGAGCATCAGTACAGTTCTGAGTTGTGAATACAGGTAATTTGGATAAACATCGTAAAACAAGTTAACCAATAGGAATGCCTGCTCATCCTCAATTTCCGAAGAATGATCAGTTCCTAATCGAATAGTGTTTGTTCCGTGTTCTGAAGATTCAGCCAATTCCTTGCCAAATACCTATTTGGCGAGTATCATGAAAAATTCATAGAAGCTTCCGTTTCGTAAGAAAAGAAGTCTGAAAACTCCAAATTGGATGTAAAAGAAAAAGGAATTTAAAACTACTTCGCCACAGTGGTTTAATGCATGATTATTCAATCCTTCACCAGCAATGGCTTTGGAAGGATCATTAGAAATACCCTGAGCATATCATAAAAGTTTTAAGCCAATGGAACAATAATTGCAGATCTAAACATGAATTAGCATAATGTGAAAGAGTTTTACTTGTTCAATTTGGATGGCAGGCAATTCTCCTTCAACAACATTGACATCAATTAGAGCATCCTGCAAATTATGTTCAAGTGGATAGAATGTTTTAGGAGTATGATGTAATTAAACGGATCAAACAATTTGAGCCACAGAGACTTTCAGTTAAGGCCGTTATAATTTATGAATTGGTTTATTTTACCCTTATTGGGTTTAGGTTTTTTTAAAATTCTTTGGAAGAAAATTGTTCTAAGGTTAAGGTTAAAAACAATTTCAACCCATATGTTATGCAGAACTGAACTACAATGCGTATTACTTTATATCCCATTCACCAAATATTGGTAGTGGCTGACCCTTTTCCTGTAGGATAATCACATTAGCCAATGTAAAATAAAGACTAAAATATTTCAATATTATGCTTATGAACTTGGTATTCTTAAACTCTAGTAGTAATTAAAATGGACAGGAAACCAAATGATGGAATAGATTCTTTACATACTACAAATATTTGGAATGCAGACCAAACATAACAATGGAAAATGGTGCATTTAATTAAAAGCAATAGTGTTAAAATAGAACCCAACTTCTTATTCAGAAGAAAGGCGGCTTTTGATTATAAGCAATTCATTTAGCTACAAATATATTATTTGAAAATACTTGCCATGCATATTGTTAAGAGTCTTCCATTGGATATTAAGAGATGGTATGCACAAGTATTTATAAGTGGGGGCAATCCTGACCTCACAAGCCGGTTTTGTGGGGTTGTGTTAGGCCCAACAACAAATTCTAAGACATATCGTAAATACATGTCATGATTCTTTAATTGGTAGTTTTCACCATAATACCTTATTTCATGGCATTTTGATTTGTGATCTTTTACTTTGTTAATAATAGGGGGTGACTGAATCATGATTAGATAACATGTCAATAATTTGACATATGACTAAGATACTGATCATCCTCCATCATGCATTATTTTCCCTTATCTCTACTCTCTAATAAATTTTAATTTCTTATCCCTAATAAGAGACTATGCTTCTTTTCCTACCCAAAAGCTTTTGTGTAAGATATCGCAAAATCGATAATTTATAATGAATCCATCACCAAAACCATTTGATTTCAAACTGATTGATAAAATTGTCTGCAAAGTTAATCCCACTTAGCATTTGCAATTGGCTTCCAATTACAAAATAAATCATAAGAAAACATTAAATGCTCCGTCTCACATACCAGATCACTTTGCGCAACAGAAAGATCTATTCATCCCTTACTGAGATCTCTAAGTTTCCTCTGCATAGTTAAGAGAAAGACACGGAAAATATAGTTATATTTGCAAGATGCGGACAATAAAAGGTATTGAGAATGCGGCAAACGAGTATGGACAACAGGAATCAGAAATGAAAAGTAAAAAGGAAGCATAAATCATGTAACCGGCATATCATATAAAAATGCATCATGAAATATAATGAATGACAATGGATTAGTAGAGTTTGACACAATGGTAGCAGAAGTTAAAGAAATTTATAACAGTTGCTAATAATTTATCAGAAACGATTGATATAAAAGAAAATTGTATTGCACATCAGATATTCAATGTTTTTTTTTTAACGATCTGAAAGATTTTCAATATTTTACTTCAAAACTAAATTACATATCCAAAAGACGGTGGAATCTAAGGTGAACCATCAAACAAGTGGTTCACCGATGGACCATTTTTATTCACCATTAGATCTATTACAAAGATAATCAAAGGTTGAGATGACTTAGAAATAAAAGTGAGAGTGTATCTATATTTCAACACACAATAACCAGCCCCACCTGCCATTTACCCAAGTAGAACTTTTTTTGTTGTTCGTAGACCACCACCACAACAACATCTCCTCTCTTGAAGATTCTTTAAAAGATATAATTATACCATGACCCTTTAATTTTATTCAATCTAGAAATCATTGATTGATTAAAAAAAACCATTACA
>Ga0228710_1003162_pt1 | contig 26250 bp, 16 predicted proteins | sample MedpolnodulmetaG_FD_177995 | JGI IMG/M metagenome (GOLD analysis project Ga0228710, IMG submission 177995) | Root nodule microbial communities from Medicago polymorpha collected in Santa Monica, California, United States - pink nodules | ecosystem: Host-associated > Plants > Roots > Nodule...
AGCTGCTCTCTCCCCCAGAGTAGGTCATATTGGACCGAACTGGGTTACCATCTTGTGTGTGTTTGTTTATTTCCTTTAAGCTTGCTTATCTTTGTGCTTGGTTTGTGTTTGTGTCATTGTATTAGCTTTTTTGTGTGTGTTATTGCTTGAAGACACTTAGACTTAGGATTACCACTATCTTTTGCTCCACACATCTTTGTTTTATTTCATTGGTGTGATTCGATTAAGGTTGATTGACACAACAAGTTGAATATTTATAGGAATCACAAATTTATTTAACTCTTTATTAATTTTATGAAATATTTTTTCCGATGATCCTTGGGCATTACGAAATCTCAAATTTCCTTGCAATTTGGCTATTATGTTATATTTTGCATATATGTTCTTCTTCTCAGAATATAACATGAATTTTAAAATCGGCGGTTCCTACACGCTTTTATCCAACTATGGTGGCGATATGGTCAAATATCTCACCGGTTAATGCAAATTCATAAACTATCTTTGAAATTGTTAACTATATTCCCTATTTTTTCTTTGAATTTTTTTACTAAAAATAAATTATATTCATTCATTCAAATTGATAGAGTACATTGATACAATGCAAATTCCCTAAAAACAAAAAGGATAAATCTACGAACAAACTAACAACATCCATGTTAATACCATAAAACGGAAAAGTACAAAAGCCTACACATATGACTATATTCAAGTCTCCGGAATACACATGTCTCCGGATTTACAACGTTGACAACGACAAAGTCATTGATTGGATCTGCACTAAATCGAAGCTAATCTGACAAAAGAAAAAACGAAATAAATGTGAAAATCACTTATTTCAATTAAAGGGAAAGAGAAAAACAAGTTAAAGGGGTGGTGTTGGGTCAAAAATGGACCCTAAATCCCCCCTCTTTGGTGGATATCACCCCTATGTGGTGGATAAAGAGAAGAAACTAGGGTTTTTGTGACGGCTCACAAGAGATAGAAGGGGAAGAAAGAGAAACAGAGAGTCTGGGTTCAACCTCTTCGAAAATATTTTGTTACTCGCTAGCTTCTGAAATGAAAAAACTAGATCATATTAGCAATTCTTCCAAAAAAAATAGTTAAAGTTGGACCCTTTGATATTTATAGTAAATTTGTGGACTTTGTAATAAAAATGGAAAGAAATGTAATATAAATTTTTAGTCGGTAAAGTGATAAATACCACGTAAAACTCAAACACAGTTACGAAATTTTGTGTTCGAGAACTCAGATGAAGTGTTCTGACTTGTTAATATCAATATTGTAAGTTGAGATAGGTCTTCTAAAAACTTTGAAGTCTTTATCGTTACCGGTACACCGTAATTTGCGGGTGTATAGTAGAAGTTCCCTAATCTTTATCATAATATTTATTATCAAAAAATAACAAAAACAGAAGATGATGAACAAATTTAAGGAAATATTCTTCTCGTTTGATACATTTATAAAATGAAGAAGAGTTATCATAGCAACTTTTATCAACCTTAAAAAAAAATATATATCTTTTTTCATAACAGAGTTTACAAGGAAATATACCACGTAATTGATGGTAAGTTTAAGCCACGTGTATATAAATATATTTCTTAAACCACAAGAAACAGAGTGTAGCTGAGACCGAGTCTCTAAATGTTTTAATTTAGTGTGAAACCTTTCTTTGATCACATGTTCATATATCCTATCCAGAAAATTTCTGTTTGCACATTTTTTCTCATAAATACACAGAAAATTCATTCTCTGTTCATTAGGAATTTCATTGCATTCTTTCAATTTTGTGTATTGATAAGAAGGGAAACACAGTATAATGAATAACTTCACTACGACTTGCCAGTAAATGTGATCAAAATGAAGGAAGACAGTGAAGTTTCACACTAATTTAAATCAATTAGGCTAGGTCAGGGCATTCAAACCTTAATGTCTACACTATGTTTGGTGTGTTTTTGTGAAATTATCAAATGCATGTGATTAAACTTACCATCAATTACATGGTACATTACTCGTAAAATTCACCATGCATGCATCACTAGCTTAATATATATAATCATATTTGTCTTCAAAGAAAGGCATTCCAAAAATATACAATTATCTAGCACATTGTTTCAACTTTCAACCTAATATTTACATACCAAAATGAGTTCAAGAAATAATCATAATAATTTGGGACATTCACAAAAACCTTTAGATAAAAAGGATTCGAGAGATCCTGCTAAGAAAATTAGTCCAATCTCAAACCAGAATTTGGGCTACAAGAATGATCCTCCTCGTCCAGCGGCAGCAAAGAGTTCTAAAAAAAATACACTAAACATTGAAGATATGTCTTATAGCAACACTTGAAATGGCCAACAGGTATCAAGTCTTGATTTTCCTCTCCTATAATTAGTTTGGGTGTTTTAATATTTTCCAAAATTTTGAACACAAAAATATCATAAATATATATATATTTTTTTAATTTAATAAACTAGTCCCCAAAGAATTAGCCAAGTTGTATGAGTTGAGAACTAAAATATATAGTACTCTTATGTAGAACATCATCTAAGGTTCGATTCCTGAAACACTAACAAATATTTCTTCCTAACAAATTTAGTAGTGTAAATTTGCATCTAAAAATTTAATTTTGAATAAAATTAAAATTTTAAGATTTTTTTTTATGCAATTCATATAAGTTTTGATTTTTTTTGTTGTTGACAAAAAGCAACTTTGAAAGCGTTTTCAAATGACTATATCACAGCTTTGAAAGATATAAAATGATGACCACTAATATTATTATTATTAGGAGTGTGTATGGTCGGATATTTTGACAGACGAAACCATATCCATATATAAACCACTTATATGGAATTAGATTCTTAACTATGATCATTCTTTATTGTAAACTGGTTATGAATATAGTTATTGATATATAACCAGTTATTTTCATAAAACTGGGTTATAAATGGATATGTTTTGTTTAAAAAAATATCCGATTTTATCTTGATTCGAATTAAAAATTGGTTTTTTATTGGTTTAAAAATCGGTTATTTTCTGTTTAAAATTGGTTTTGAAGACCAAATTTTACAAACAAAAAAAAAATCAAAATTTTAATTAAAAAATTAAGAGACCAAATTTTTGATAAAAAAAAAGGAATACAAAATATTCAATAAATCTGTTATGTTTGGACTCAAAGTGTAATGTAATTAATTGTCGGTCTACATGTATTGCAGGTGACCATTCCAATGAAGATGAAAATAATAAAGAGCAATGGAAAGAAGAAACCCGAAGATAGAAAAATGATTCAAATCATGCTTTTTTTTACCTTTGTGCTTAAATTCCCTGTATGTTGTAAAATTAATATATAAATATGTTCACCATGTACATTTTTTACTCAAATTGAATAATGTAATAATGAAGTTGGTAATTGATTTTTTAAATACTAATCACTTGTTCTAATAGCATAACCCCCAAAACCAAAAAGGGTCTTACCCTGCCTCTTTAGTGCATAAATTCTTTCCAAAAACAAAAGATTAAAGTTAGACCTCTTGATATTTATAATAAAGTTGTGGACTTTATAATAAAAAATAGGAAGAGATGTAATATTAATTTTTCTGTCGATAAAGTGGTAAATATATACCAGGTAAAACTCATACAATTATAAAATTTTGGGTTCTAGAACTCAAATGAAGTGTTATGACCTGTTAATATCAATATTGTAAATTGAGTTAGATCTTCTGAACAAAGAGATGTAATATTTTGTCAGACATTTCATTTGGTTATAAAGTTCATATCTTTAAAGACTCTGTTATTTAAACTAAACTACTTTGTTGGTGATTAAGATGAGTTTAATTAATTGAGGGGTCTTGTACAATGCAAAGTGATTGATTATCTTCCTTATAGGAAAGAGAGAAAAGTGACTAGGTCATGCCAGATTTGCTACCTAACTTGTTTATATTGGAATAATAGTCAAAATTACTAGACTAAGTTGGAATCAGGTCACTCTCTTTAAGACGTTGCGTGACACATCTCAAAATTGTGCAAGCAGACTATCAACCACGACGCCTCCAAGATAAAACAACACAACTACAATTGTATCAGAGTCCTATTGTACTATATGAATCTGTTCTAGAAATACAACTTCAAATATGGTGCTAAGACCACTCTAATATGGTTTTGCTACTAATTTATTATGGTACTAAGACCACTCTTATATGGTCCTAGGACAACACTTATATGGTGTTTCCACCACTCTAATCTCTAATTTCTCCAAGGGCATAAAGCATAAAAAGGAACTATATTCTTAAAATCATTCTTATTTTCTGAAGGGACACATTATCTCGAAAGAGACTATGATCTTAAGAATACTCTTATTCTCGAAGGGACAAAATTTACCGATGGGACTATATGCTCTTAAGACCATTTTTAATTCTGAAGGGACACTATTTCTCGAAGGGACAATGGTACTCTTAAGAACACTCTTTAAATCCGACGAGGCAGAAAAGGAGGGAGCAAAAAAGAATAGCTCGTCATCACAAGCTAAGAGCATATACAATGGTGGATGCTTAACCTATTTAGCACCGAAATAAATAAGTACTACCATTGTGCAAAGAAAATGTTTGATGCTTATAGAGAAGTGTGGCTATGTAAGCACCATGCCACTCTTTAATTTTTGTGATCCATACGTAATAAATTGTACACAAATCAAGAAACTTTGTTGAAATACAACGACATTGAGTTATTAATAGGACATATTTAGTAACTTTTTTTCGGAAGTGCTGGGTTACAGAGATTGAGTGCGTATTAAGTAATATCATTGAAAATTATGAAATGGATATGATATGTACACGCATGACCCACTTAAACATCCATAATGGAGTGCTCTGTTGTAGATGGTTTAAAGGAGGGAGAAGAGAGAAAAGTTCTTTGACAACTCAATATAACTTTTGGTGTGAGTAGAAGTGAGGAATGAAAGCTTTACATATTTATTGGTGAGGAGCCAAATATAAGTTACAAATTCAACAGCTCGGATTAGTTGACCGCTACAAACTCAAAGACATGATCTCGCTTTCTTAATTCACATATTAATACTCATAGTGTTCCAACAGTTTATGTGACTACAAACTATGAATACAATGTGTAACTCGTTGCTTGATTTTACACTATTAGATATAAAATGGTTAGGTTAATTTCTTGATCTCTAACCTTCTTCAACAGTTTCACTCCCTAATTTCCAAGGTGAATCACAACCGTTGAAGGTTTAAGTATATCGAAATAAGTGTATAGTTATCCTTAGAATATGTCTATCCTAAGTATTAATTGGACTGTCTATACGACGTATCTAGGCTAGGGTTAGTAGTCCTTGAGCGAGAATCAATTTATGAATAATGGCTTAAACAAAACCAGACGAGTATAATTGAATAAAACGATAAAAGCAACCAACTAAATTCAGAGAATAATTTATAGTTACATGAATCCAACAATTACATGAAGCTCCTCTTTCATGACCTTATATAGACAGGTTTAGCTACTCATGATGTCTAAACACATAACACTAAAAACTTTGAACTCTTTATCATTAATATTCATTATAAAAAAATAACAAAAACATAAGATAATGAACAAATTTAAGGAAATATTCTTCTCGTTTGATACATTTATTTATAAATTAATAAGATAATTTGTTTTAGTAAATTTAAAATAAGATGGAAAAAAAAATGAAGAAGGGTTATCATAACATCTTTTATCGAATTTTTTTTTCATAAGACTTTAAATGGAAATATACCACGTAATTGATGGTAAATTTAAGCCACGTGTATATGATATATATATTGCTTAAACCACAAGAAACAGAGTGTGGCTGGCTGAGTCTAAATGTTTTAATTTAGTGTGAAACCTTCGTTTGATCACATATATCCTATCTAGAAAATTTCGGTGTGTACATTTTTTCTCGCAAATACTCAGAAAATTCATTCTCTGTTCATTAGGAATTTCATTGCATTCTTTCAATTATGTGTATTGATAAGAAGGGAAACACATGATAATGAATAACTTCACTAAATATGATCAAACGCATTCAAACCTCAACGTCTACACTATGTTTCGTGTGTTTTTGTGAAATTATCAAATGCATGTGCTTAAACTTACCATCAATTACATGGTACATTACTCGTAAAATTCACCACGAATGCATCACTAGCTTAGTATATATAAATCATACAAGTCTTCAAAGAAAGGCATTCCAAAAATATACAATTATCTAGCACATTGTTTCAACCTAATATTATATACCAAAATGAGTTCAAGAAATAATCATAATAATTTGGGCTATTCACAAAAACCTTCAGATAAGAAGGATTCGAGAGATCCTACTAAGAAAAGTCCAACCTTAAACCAGAAGGATTTGGCCTACAACAATGGTACTTCTCCTCCAGTGGCAGCAAAGAGTTCTAAAACAAATACACTAAGTGTTAAAGATATGTCTTATAGGAACACTAGAAATGGCCAACAGGTATCAAGACTTGATTTTCCTCTTCTATAATTAGTTTGGGTGTTTTAATATTTTCCAAAATTTTGAACACAAAAATATCATAAATATATATTTTTTGAATTTAATAAACTAGTCCCCAAAGAATTAGCCAAGTTGTATGAGTTGAGAACTAAAATATATAGTTTTATTATGTAAGACATCATCTAAGGTTCGATTCCTGAAACACTAACAAATATTTCTTCCTATATAAGTTTTGATTTTTTTTTTGTTGAGAAAAAGCAACTTTGAAAGTGTTTTCAAATGATTATATCACAGCTTTGAAAGATATAAAATGATGACCACTAATATTATTAGGGGTGTGTATGGTCGGATATTTTGACCGACTAAACCATATCCATATATAAACTACTTATATAGAATTAGATTCCTAACTATGACCTTATTTGGACTAATAATTAGAGTATTGTACTTCTTAATACTAGACTCAAAGTGTCATGTGCAAATGTAATGTAATTAATTGTCAGTCTACATGCATTACAGGTGACCATTGCAATGAAGATGAAAATAATAAAGAGCAATGGAAAGAAGAAACTCGAAGATAGAAAAAATGATTCAAATCATGCTTTTGATTTTCTTACCTTTGTGCTAAAATCCCCTGTATGTTGTAAAATTAATATATAAATATGTTCACCAAGTGCATTTTTTACTCAAATTGAATAATGTAATAATGAAGTTGGTAATTGATTTTTTACACTCAATTTGCAATATTTTTAAGACAAAAATTTAGAATCATAAATAATTGAACATGGAACTTAAATCCAACAAGCTAAGATTAATTCAATAATCAATCAATAGCAATAATCTCTAACCCCCAAAACCATAAAGGGTCTTACCCTGCCTCTTTAGTGAATAAATTCTTTACAAAATCCATATTATAAGCTATTGCTGCACACAAAAAAAAAAGAATAAATACAACTTAGACTATAACAATGATGAAGGGATCAAATATGGAATGAATTAAGGGAAACCAATAAATTAATTACCATTTTCAACATATTAATTTAGACATGAGACATAATTTAATGGTACAAGTGAAATGTTCAAAATTAACAACAATTGAGTAATGTAGTAACAATATGCATCGTTTCAAAATAGTTTTGAACTTTCATTTCTAAAACAAGGCAGAATCACAAAAGTCTATTTGGTATATAGTATCAGACATAGTCCATTTGTCACCTAAACTCCAAGACTCTTATTGAAAAATCAATGTATCAAATAAAATTGCCACTTCCAGAACCTAATTTGATGCAGTGAAGAGAAAAATATTCAACCAATAGAATTAACAAATCTTAATGGTTGAAGGAAGTTATAACAACTCACATTCTAAATTTGTATTTAAGGTCTATTTGTTGAATACATTAGACATCCAATAGCACTCTACTCGACTACAAAATTTTAACCTAAAATTAAGCATCAAACTTACACCAAATAACACCAGACTAAGCATAAAATTTACACCAAACTCACAACAAATCGCACCATATTAAGCATCAAACCGACATGATTTTGCATCCCAGTAGGGACATTTGAATGTGAAAATTCAAAAAAAAAAAAGGCACCACTTCTTCTATCAAACACCAAAGGCATAAACTAAACTACCTCTAAAAGATATACAAAAAGTTACTCCCTCCGTTTTATAATACATGTCGCAATTTTACAATGTGCATTATTCACATAGCCTACTTTGACCATATTTTTTAACTAATATATAAATACAAATGTTAGCATGTAAGATGTTGTTTGATTTGTCTCGATGAATATTTTCAAAATATCAAATTTTTATAATATGTTTTGTGCGCTCATGAAAAATATCATTATGGGAAATCTGGATAGCACTTCTATTATGATCACAATGAAATTTAGTGGCAGAAGATTGTGTAACGCCCATATCATTTAACAACCATCGTAGCCAAAGTAACTCATAAGTAGCATCAACATGAGCACAATATTCAGATTATGTGCTTGAATGAGGAACAACTATTTGCTTTTTGCTACGCTAGGAAAGAAGAGAACTTCCTAAGAAGAAACAATACCCTGTGCAATCCGCATCAGAGTATCCAGATAGGACAAAGGATAAATTAGAAGAGAACCGTGAACCATGAAAAGGAGTACCTTTGACATAAAAGATAATACGAAGAACTGCAGAGAAATGAGATGACCGAGGAGCAGCCATAAATTGACTGATTTTATGAACATCATATGCAATATCAGGGCGAGTGACAGTCAGGTAAACAAGACTACCAACAAGTTGTCGATACAAGGTGGCGTCTTCAAGAGGAGTGTCGTCAAGTGCTGCGAGTTTGCAGTTGACTTCCAATGGTGTCAATTCAGTCTTTCAGTCTGTGATGCCTGCTCGAGAAAGCAAGTCAGATGCATAATTGTCCTGAGAGAAATAATAGACTTCTAAGTCTTGGGAAACTTCAAGCCCAAAAAAAATAATTAAGAGAACCAAGGTCTTTCATTTCAAAATTTTGACTAAGATATTGTTGTAATGCTGAGATTCCAGACTTGTCATCTCCAATTATGATCATATCATCTACGTAAAGAAGCAGAATTAAATACCGTTATCACTTCTTCGAGTGCATAAATCATAATCATGTGGACTAGAGAGAAAATCAAACTGCGTAGAGTAGAACTGAACTTGGTAAAGCATGCTCTAGGAGCTTGTTTCAAACCATATAAGGCTTTATGAATCTTACAGACCTTATGAGGAGAATGATAACCTGAAGGAGGGTGCAAATATACTTCCTCTATCAAATCACTGTAAAGGAAGGCATTTTTCATATCTATCTGAAAAAGCTTCCATTTACGAACTGCAGCAATGGCCAAGAGACTACGAACAAATGTTATTCGAGCTACTGGAGCAAATGTCTCTTCGTAGTCTATCCCATACTCTTGAGTGTACCCTTTGGCTACTAGGGGAGATTTATAACGTTCTATAGTTCCATCAAAACGAGTTTTAAATTTGTAGGTCCATTTGCATTCAATAGGAGTCTTGTCTGGAGGAAGATCAACTATGTCCCAAGTATGTGTCTTATCCAAAGCTTGAATTTATTCAACCATAGCTTGTTATCAAATGGGGTTAGTACTCACCTCTGGATAAGAAGAAGGCACATGAAGAGTTTTAATAGCAGAATAATAATGGTAATCATTAAGATGAGTATGTGGATTACTTACATAGGTGGAATGACGAGTTGCAGGTACAATATCAACATCCGTAACAGGTTCAGTAGGAGCAGGTGAGGGTGTACGAGTATTGAGCTCATTAGAGTTATCCTCATTAGAACATGGAGTTTTCCCAAAAAGTAACATGACGTGAGATGCGTAATCAGTTGAAGATTGGATCCCAACATCGATAACATTTGTCTTCCATGCCATAACAAGAAAGCAACACAAGCGAGCACGCGGTTGTAATTTTGTGCGGTCATGAGGCTGCAAGAGAACAAAACATGCACATCCAAAAGGCAGCAATACAAGGCAAAGGTCAAAAATCTTGTTCTCTCTAGGGTATGGTTTTCTATTATTTTGTAACAATGTGTTGTGATGTACAACTAAACAACTTTGATTAGTGTTCTACGATGAATCCCATCTTATTTGTTAGATTCTAAAATAGTTTTTTTTATTCAATTTATGATATAACGTATGATTTAATCTGTATATGTGTTTCTATACCGTATCTCTAGATGGAGCAAAGTAGGATTGATGACCCGAATTGCATCCGAACAAGACAATAGTTAATTTCTTAGTTTCGAAATTATTTGAATCTAAGTATGAATTTAGGGCTATAACTCATATTAAGGGAACCCCACAATTGCAACAGGTTGAATTGCGGGGATATTAAAATAAACTTCCACTAATTCATCACGGGGTTATGTTCTACTTTCTTAAATCCAAACATAAGGTAAGTCATAAACTAATAATTAATCGAGTTCATTCCAAAAAACATGGAGGGGGAATTCAAGGATTCCTTAATCGCTGTTACACTTCCGAATCAACAAAACCTAATCTCGCATTGAGCAGGACAATTAAAACCCTACAACCGCTCTCAATCTTTTCTTTATTTGCTTTTCAAATATATTATGCTAATTATCATGTTGAACGACAATCCTTGTGGAGACGGTAACTTACTACTCTATTAATTGACTATGATTTGGTGCACTTTCCAACTCAAACACCATTAGTTCTACAGGTGGTCGTAATGGATATTCGGTGAGAGAGAAAAATTTATTTGGTTCGAATATGCCATTCATCCCTCGAGTGGTCATGGGCAAGTCGTGGTTGAGGATGCCGAAAGAGAGTTGTTGCAGCAGGTTGATAAGAAGATAATGTGCACTCTATCATCAAGTGTGTAAGAGGTTCTAATATGGTTAGGTTTGGTTCACATGAAGATATTTTGGTAGGGGAAGAATTAGTTATGTGTGGATTTTAGTTAGTTTGATGTAGTGGGGTTTTGTCAATGTATCGTAATTATAGGTGGGAGAGATTATAAGGAACTAATCAGTGAGTTAATGTGGGGACTAGTTTAATTTGGAAAATTAATGGGATTAGATTAGATGTAGTGATGGGTGTAACTGATGATGATATATTTGCTAAGGGTAAAGAATTCATGTGATTGGGTGAATTTTGGGAGGGTTGAGATGGTTGGGACGTGAGCTGAATTGGGTTAGTGGAGTATGGAAAACCATCCTCCACAAACTGAACATGTCTAGCTACATATGTTTTGTGGATTTTGAAATTATAGCAAACATAAGCACTTTGACTTAGACCGTAACCAAGGAAAAGACAAGGCTCAAACCGAGGTTAAAGTTGGTTGTTTGTGTAAGGTTTCAACCAAGGAAAACGTAAGAATCCAAAGGTTTTTAATTAGGTTCAATTGGGTCCTTGTTGGTTAAAAAGGATATTATAGTGTGTGTCCATGTTAATGTTTGGAAGTCATGTAACCAAAAGTAGGATGGAAGGGGAGCTTGATTTAGAAGACATCGTGCGGTTTCAATTAGATGATGATGTTTGTGTTCAGAAAATCCATTGTGCTATGGGGTGTATTGAAGAGTAGTTAAATGAGTGATGCCATGGTTTTGTTAAAATGATCGAAGTTTTATGAATTCATCGCCATTGTCGATGTATAGAGTCTTGATTTCATTATTAAAATTTATTTCCACCAAGTTTTTGAAAAGGGGGAAAATGGTTGAAATATCATATTTAAATTTCATTGGACAAAGCCAAACATATTTAGAGAAATGATCCACAAAAATAATGTAATAATGAAAACCATCAGTGGAATTAATGGGAGCATGCCCCCAAATGTCATAGTATAAATTTTTTAGTGGATAATGACTAGAGATATAGGACTTAAAAATGGAAGCTTATGGCTCTTATTGGAAACACAATCAATACATGTATGAGCGTTAGGTATTTGTTATGCGATTCACTAAAAGAAATTTTATTGGTTGCATGTATGAGCGTTAGGTAGGCAGCATAACCTACAAAAGAATACTAATCCTTAACTAATAGTAATTTATCATTCCTTATTACAATTTTGCTCAAATTTTTGTACTTATTGCATGCAGTGTTATTTATGTACTCCAATGCCAACGATTCAGTGCTCGTGATTTTATCTTCAATTCATCCTCTTCCCTTTGCATTTTGTTGTTTCATGTTTTCTTTCTTTACTATTCAAAAGTCTTCTTTAGTCTCATCTTACTAAAGCAAGCCTCAAGGAACTCATCTTTCTTTTATATTTGAAATTTCTTATAATTTTGGACACATATTAATTTTGGAAATATCATATGATTTCTTAAATTTATTGATATATATATATATTTATACAAAAGGATAAAATATATAAATAAAAAACAAGGACATACAAAACTGGAAGAACATTAGACCTGACTCAGATACAATCCAAATGGGACGTGATAAATCAAATCAAACCTAATCAATTCTAACAAATAAACACTCATCTCGAACGCAACCTAGCGAGCCCACGTACGGGCCCGAAACCAAGTTATAAAAAAAGGAGAAGAGTGAGCATCTGCAAGAGCAATCAGGTCTCAGGCTGGCGAGTGGATCGGCTGCCAACACGGAATCCAAATCCACGTACTACAACTCCCTGAACAAATCAGTAAGCATAAAGCTCTTTCGAGCATATCAATCCGAGAACAAATCACAAGGAGTTCAACGGATAAACAACCAGAACTGGAGTGTAAGCGGACCTGACGTCTTGAGACCTGCAGATCTCAACAGATCTGAAGCTTCAGAGAATCAAAGAAAACAGGAACCAAACACAACTAGTTTCAATAGACATGTATTGAACCCAAATGGAGTCCAACGCGTTAGTCACCAACCATACCATTTTGGGTTAATAGAACCAACTCTTTCGAGTTTTCCAAACCAATCACAGACTAGAAGGAGAGTCACGAGAGTCACTAATCTGAAACCATCCCATTCTCTGGTCAAAGACATAAACAAACAAAAAATCGAAACAACATCGGCGAAGAAGAACCACAAACCAACACCATCAAACAACCACAGAAAACCAAAAAGAACCCTTCCGATTTCGAGGTTCCAAGCTACAAACACGACCTACCAACTCAGGTCACGAAACGAAGCAAACCAAGGCCACACAACCTGCGCTGGTGAAATAGGATGGCGTCGGAAACAGAGGTAGAGACAGCCTCCAAAAAGGAAGGAAAAGAGATGACTAGAAAAAGCTCCTGTTACAACAACCGGAAGCACTGTGAAAAGCCTAGACAACGACCACAACAACCTCCAACGACGGGGCAGCAAGACCTCCGGAGAGCTGGTCAGGGTGGTGCGGGTGGCTGGAGCCGACCGTCACACCACCACAAGGCTAAATCTACATGGTGAACCTTAGATTTGGATTGGAAGGAGGTAGGAGTTGGAAGGATAAGGTCGGTGGTTCCAGAGAGAAGGAAGAGAAAATTTTAGATAGAGAAGGAGAAGGTTGGTCCCATGATTTTTCTTGATATATTATGCACATAATTAAAAATTTGTTTTTTCTTTTCTAAGTTATATTCTTAAATTCGGTCCCCCTAAGCTAAATTTGTAGCTCCATCCGTAGGTGTGGTGTGGGCAAGAGAGGTCTGTGGAGTGGATGTAGGAACGAACTTGTACGAATTATCTTCATTCAATCCGCGCATAAGTATCTCCCCTGTGCGTAAATCCTTCACCTCAAAATGCCAAGAAAAGAAATTCTATATTAACTTTATTAGTTTGGCATAATTTAGAGACATAAATTAGATTTTGTGTGACAAAAGGAACACATAAAATATTTGATAATCTTAAGTTAATAGAAGAAGTGGGAATTGTGGCAGAACCAATGTGTGAGATAGGCAAGTGATTACTGTTTGCAACTTGCAGGTTATCAACGTCATCGTAGTCACTCTTGATGGACAGATTTGTCATATCATTTGTGATATGATGTGAGGCGCCGGAGTCAAAGATCCATGACGAAGGGAGGAGGTGGATAAGATGGATGCGTGACATGGGCAACATGAGCAAAAGGATTGCGTAGTTTGTTTGGTGTGCTTTGGGGTTTTGATGAATTTTATTGTTTTTTGTTTTTTTAATAAAAAAAAGGATATCGTTGACATTCTATAACATCATTGGAAAACTCTCTTGATAGTGAAAGTGGTGAAAAAACAATGTCCATTGGAATGGCGTGTCGTTACCCTTATATACTGGTGTTTGATCAGTAACCATAACCGTCTCCGTGAATCCAACATAGAATGCACTAGTTTGTTGGAGATCGTATATCAATGGTCTTGATCAAAAGAGAGCGCTTATGTGAGGCAATGGATTATGTGTTATTGGGTCGATGTATATTGGGCCAGAGATATAGGTCGAAACCTAGTCCGAAACAATAATAACAGAGTCTTAATAATGGTCGGTTGCTCACATTTCTTTATGTCATAGGTTAGGAATGCACCATTTTTCCACGACGTCCCTTTTCTCTCTCCTTCACTTTTCCAAGATAAATATTTTTGGTGATATCTTTTCTTTCTCTATTGCTTTCTGTTCTCTAACTTTGATTCACTTTTATCTTAGAAAATCATTTGAAAAAGAAAAAACAATCCGACATGAAATATGGGTTCACTACAACATAATTGAGCTTTAGTAACATTTGAAAAGTATTACTAAATCAGAAAAATATGTTACTAATTATATCTAGTAGCATTTAAACAATTGTTAGGTAAAGTTTGTGCTACTAAACGGTATCACTAACATTTTTTAGTATTATTAGTAACAATTAAAAAATGTTACTTGCTTACATTTTTTGTAACAGTTTTGAATCATCATTAGTAACAATAAAAAGAACATCGCCTACTTATATTTTTTGCGACATGTTGCATATTGATAAAAAAAAATAAAAAATTAGACCTCTTTCAAATTTGATGAAGAACTCTAATTTGATTTGGCCAAAAATTGAAGATCAAACTTTAATTAGATTCTAGACTCTTGATATGTAATCATAAAAACATTTGAAATTGAATTTCATAATGGAAAATTGGAAATGAATTATGCCACACAATTTCAATTATATACTACAATGATTACAAATTTTCTTCCAATGTAGCAGATAATCTATAAAATTCATCCCTGCACAGTTCTTATTCTTGCAGCCAAGAAAGATAGGAATGTCATCTAACACCATGACTTGAACAAACTGGTTTGATTATTTTTTCTCCATATTTTAAGCCTCCTATTTATGTTTTTGCTTGATTCTTTTTTATCCAAGTTGTTGATGCTCTACAAATAGGAGTGTGCAAAAACGTGGTTAACTGAATTGTATCCATAAACTGAACCAAACTGGATCACAAAAAAACTGAACCATATTAAATGGTTTATGAACTGTACCACAAATTTAAACCAATTCAGTTAACTAAACTTATTTTAAAAACCAGTTTTAACTTGTTTTGAACTCTTTATTATTTTCTTTTGCAAATTTTTAACCAAAATTTAAATTTAAAAATAATAAAAAAATTAAAAAAAAAAAAAAAAAGATTTTTTTTTACAGGATAAACAAAACAGATTTATATATATATAAAATATGTACATATAAATCATATTGGTGTAGTGGTAAATTGATCTTTTTTTTGGTAGTGATATAATGGTAAATTGATCTACCATAGTGTTAAAGGTCATTAGTTCAACACTTTGTGAGACACTTTTTTATTTAAAAGATGGTGGATTCTAGGGTGAGGGTTCTACCAAGTCCCACACTGGTGGACCACCTTAAATAACAATTAGGAACCACTTGATTAATCGAGTGTACGGATCTAATTATACATTATACGCACACTAGATCACACTTTTTTTTTAACTTCTCTTCTATATGGTTGTTAAAAATAAACTTCTCTCTCCCAAGCCTCCATACCCATCGTCACATATCCCTTCCCTCCTCCTTTTCTCACACAATTATATTTTACGCGATCATGTGCTAACGATTCCTGCTTGGGTTTCATAGCATCATGCCTCTTGATTTTTCTTTATTTGTATATTCAGAATGATGCAAATGGGTTCTTTAATTCATTTTACTGTTAAAGAAATTATAAATTAGAGTGAGCAATGTTTTTGTTTCTATCTTTCAATTCTTAGTTCAAAAGCCCCGCTATAAATAATAATTGTGTTTCTTATAAAAAAATTTAAAACTTGTTGTTTCAAGAAGAAAAAAACTTGTAAACAAAAATTATCACAGGCAAAATCTTGATAAAATGAAAGATTGAAAATGGCCATGGACGACACGCTTAGCATAAAATGGTGTGATGACTGTGTTATGATTATAATTGTTCTAAAAAAAATTAAGATAGTGAATCAAAAGAGAAAATCACATAAATAATCATATTTGTATGAAAGATGAACAAAAACAAAGGATCTTGTTCGTGGACATGCCCATGGGTGGTTTCATTGAGAGAGTAGAAAAGAGACATAAGAGGCGAGATGATAAATATACAGAGGGGTAATGTATTATATGTAGTGTATAATAGGATATGTGGACTTGATTAATCTAACAGTCTTAATTGTTGCCTATAGTGGTCCACCGGTGAAGGATTTGATAGAGCCCTCACCCTAAAATCCACCTTAAAAGATATATTAAATTAATTGATTAGTGGCAGCCACCCCACATTCCACCGGCGCTGCCTCCAGCCACCACAGACCACCACGCGCTCGTCGGAGCGCCACTGCCAAGTCGTCGGAGAATTGCAGCCAACCGCAGGTGCGCCACCGTCCACCGACGTGGTGGTCACCGGAGCTCCGCCGCGGACCACCGCCGGCGGCCACTCTCCCACCACCTTCTTCTTTATAAATATTATATTATTAATTTAAATTATTTATATATTATATATTAAATTATTTATTTAAAAATTAAAATAAAAATCTAAAGAAAAAAAGTGCTCCAAAAAAAAAAGTCTCTCAATAAAAAATCTAAAAAACTAGCTTTAATATAAATACGGTTCAAACATATTAAACCAATTTTGAACTGGTTTTAAACTTGAACTGAAATGTTTTTAAAAATAAACCAGTTTTTTTTAAAATGGTTTTAAAAACTGAATTGTATCTATTATGTGGTTCAGTTCCAATGCAAGTTTAGAACCATGAACACTCCTATCTACTAATTTGTATTCCTTGTGCTTCTCCTTCAACTCTTCTCACATCCTTTTAGAGTATTCAACTTTTTGTTCCACATGAAGATGATACTAGATGCCAAAATAAACACTATATTGCATGCTTAAGCAGTGGTCACATATAAATTATAACCTAGTCACATAATACAGGGAACATATCTCAAAAACTAGAACTTAACAACGATCACATACAATGTAACAACAAAGATGAAAGGGATCAGGGATATCATACTACCATACACACATGCATTATATTATGTCTTAGTCTCTATTAGGAACAAATGGTTGTCTAATTTTGTTATATGCAAGGGCGAATGTATTCTTTACTTGTGCATTAATTAATGTTCTACCATAATCGAATCCTTGCCAAATTTGACTTCCTGCATAAAACACCATAACATTGAAGTTACATATTAATGTTTTGAATCGACTTGGAAAAGAGAAAGAATTGGAGGAGATAAAATTTGACGGTCATGTGTCAAGATTATAAGATAATGCAATTGGTAGAGAAAAGAATCAAACAAATATTAACATTGTCTCAAAAATTAACGTTGAGTAATTGCCTCACGCGTTTATACGTTGCCTCACAGTATTGCAAATAGCGTCACCAACTTACCTAGCTCTGGCAACACTTACAGAAGTTAATTCACGCTGACACTTTTAAGATCGATTGAACCAACTTAAAAATAATTGAACCGATCTTAAAAGGGACAGCGTGAGTTATTGGGCCACAGTATATTGAGCCGGCGATATTGGCCGAAGCCCACTCCAAATCAGTAATAATGGTACTTGCATTTCTTTTTGCTATAGGGATACACCATTTTTCTACCCGGTTCCTTCCTCTTTCCTTCCTTTATCTCAATCTTCTTTTTCTCTATGTCCTTTTTTCTCCTTATAAGTAGTGTGTAAATAATTTCATCCAGCAACATCTGTCAAAACTAAATATTTTCCTTACTCTTCCCTTAATCTCCCTTTGCATTATGATTTCAATTTGAAAAGGGAGATTAATATTTCAATTTGAATATACTTCCATATATTGGTTTGTTGAGCCACCACACCAACAACAACAATCCATCTATTATATATTACTAAAAAATCTGAGTAATTTCCCTGAACATTTATTTATTATTAATTTTATTTTTATAATATTCCTCAGAAGTCAAAACTACATAGTACTTAACATATTATTTGTTGATATTTGTGCAGGCAAGTGTGGGAGAAAATTAAAGTCATCTTTACGCATTTCCAGGTATAGTGGTTATGCTATTTAGATAAAGCGTAAGAATAATACTTGAAGTGTTCGAATTCAACTCCAAGTTCTGAAAGTAGAAAAAGAATTACTTTTCTCATTTTAGTTTCTTTTTTAATAAACAAAAAGAATTTTATTATAAATAGTAGAAATGAGGTATTCATTCTCCTTGTTGTCATGGTTAAGAGAAGAGAGTAGTATAAATAGTATCACTTTTTTCAAAATTATTTTTAATAAGCAAAAAGAATTTTGTTTAAAAACACATTACAAAGCAAAAGAAATATTGAGGGTGATAATGATAGTAGCAGTTTGAAAAGTTATGATACAAACACCACTATACACCACCAAGCTACATGAACACAAAACTAGATAGATAGAACAAAAAGAATCATGCTGCACACCTTCAATTCTGACAAAAATACACCTATGATAGTATGTTGTTCATGTGCACATCCTAGATTTTTTATTCTGCACCATTCTAATGCAAAGACTCTCCAGATACCATGGTGCAATTTCGTCTCATATGAAATATATTTATTTTTCTCCTCTTATATTAAAAAAAGTTAGATCAACAAAAGTTTGTGTATTTGGTTTCAATTTTGAATCACACATTTGTTGACCAAACTTTTTTTTTATATATAGCAAAGACTCTTATATTAGCAAAGACACTCCAGTAACATTTATGTTGGAGATATTATTTACTTTTGTTGTAATTATCAATGAAGCAAACATCATTTTCCTTTAACAATCAGACACATTTTCTGTACAACATTTTTTGAAATAGAACTTAAAAACGAAAATAAGATTAAATTTGCATATCTATATTTTTACTTGATATATATTGAGATACATTTTCTAAAAGAAAACAATAGAGATACATTTTGTACCCAAAATATTAGAAATACATTTGTCTCGGCAATTTTTTGGTTTGACCCTTTTCTTTTGAACTTTGAGATTGGTTTACTTTATGATTTTTTTAATTACAACAGTAAAAATGGAAAATAATAAAATAATTTTTTATTAATTTATACTTAAATAATAATAAAAAATTAACAGAAACATGCCCTAATTTTGTTTCACTACCTAAGTTATTATAACCCTAATTAGAGTTCACTTTTTTAAAAAGTTGAATAATATAAAAATATTTAAATTCTATAGATGAAATTATATTTTTAGTTCTATAACCCTAAACCCTAAACCACACACACACAACACGCGCGCGCGCGCGCGCGCACACACACATATATATATATATATATATATTTCAACTTACTTCATAACGCGGTTAAACTTTTTCATCATTCAATCAAAAATTATATTCACTACAATGAAAACATTTCAAAATTTAATATTTTCTATGAATGTTAAATTTGTAAATAATTGTTCTTCTTTTCTCTTTTACCCCTTTTGTTTCTTTTTAAGTATTATTTTTCAACAGTATACTTGAATTGAGAGGTGAATTTTTGAGTTTTTTTCTTTCTATTGTACTATCACTTTAATTTATCAATAAATTCTTTCAATATTGTCATCTTTTTTCCCCATAACAAACAATTGTGAGACACTTCCATTCTCTCCAATAAATTTCTATTTTTTTAATATAAAAATCTATTTTATTGCACACATTTTATCTTTATAATAAAATTGATGAACCCTCTCTCTTCCACTATTTCTTTCTTTTTTTAGAAAAAAAATTCTTGGAGTTTTTTGTTTTTCCATGAAAATTGTTCTTCAATTTTGTTTACGTGTAATTTTTTAAATTGTTACTGATTTTATTTATAAAATTTTAATTCTTCATAAACACGTTATTATATGTATCAAAGTTCTGTTTCATAGCAGTTTAAATTTGCACATAACAAAAATACAAACTTCGTTTTAAAAATACTTAAATTTTCAAATACCTAACGTTAATTAGTTCATTAAAAATGTATAGCCTAACATTAATTAGTTCATTAAAAATGTATAAGTATGAGAAGTTGAAAAAATATATAATTGACAAATTATCTTTTTAAACAGTCAAGACAACAATTAAATATAAACAACAAATTAAGCAACAGACAACACTTAAAAAAAGAAACGTACATTTTTCCTCTTTTTCTTTTAGCCATTGATATTTCTTCTTCTTTACGGTACTATATTGTCTTTTCTAAAGGAATCGTACTATATAGTCATAAAAGGTAGACATGTTATTGGGACATCCACTATTATGTGGTCCTTGGAGTAATTTGTCTCCAAGCAACTTTTTTTTTTACAAGTCTCTCTCTTCAAAGTTAAATTATAAATTCAAATTCATTCACAATTTTAAATATATATTTTTGATTTAATATGAATTTAAAATATTTCATTAATAAATCTATAATATGAATTTTATTTTTATTTTATTTTATTTTAGTATATTTAGATGTTTTCACATGTTTATTTTCTAACCATTTAAAATGTTAAATTAACCTTATTATTTATGATTCTTAAAAAATATTTGACAACTATAAGATGTTTTAAGAATTAATATTATTATTTTATTTAAGTTTGTCACATTTATTTATAATTTCGATGTTTATAAAATTATTATAAAAATGACAAAATCACCTGTGACAAAACAACAAATAATATTTAAAATAATTTATATTTTCATACTCTAAGATTAATTTATGTAATTTAAATAATATATAATATTTTAAATAATTATATTTTAATATATTTACAATAGTTTTTTTAATGAGGATATGAAAACGAAAAAGGAGACTTATTTATGCAACCTCAATCATGGTACTTCTGTGTTGGGATAAATCTAGGGCTTTATTCTTGGTTTGAGATTGGCTAAAAAGATGCTATTGAATTTTATTCCTTGGTGATAATACCATGTCTTTGTAATGTTGACTGCTTGACAAATTGAGCTCACAATGGTAGTTTTGCTTGTTTGGAGCTCTTGAGCGTTCCTCCTAAGTTGAAGGGTATCATAGATGAAGACTTAGAGTATGAAAAGAAATAAAAAAATACCCTCATCTCATGATAGAATTTTAACTAGACAAACAAGATAAGGCCGTATGAGACAAAATTGAGTTATCTTGACTTTTGGTAAAATAAAATTGAGTTATCTTTTCCTTCACCTCAGTCTCGCCTTCACATTTCTTCTCTCTAAAATTTAGATAGAGATAGATACAACTGAGTAAAGGAGAGAAAATGAGAGAATGATGTGAAGGAGATGATCCAAATCATCGTTTAACAAACTTTAAATTAAAGTTTTTTTTCAGAGAATAAAACTCTCGATTAAAAAAGTCTCATATTATTCTATAGACCTTACACTCAGAAGATGGTGAGAGCACATACAATAGTCCTACTTTGGGCTCCCATTTTGTGTTACAACCCTCTCACCTCCTAGCACCACTTGCACCCCTTTCAATTAAATGACACTTTCAAGTTGTCATCAGTCTTTTAAACACTACTTGCATATTCAACTGGCTTAATTGGAAACCGTCCATTTTGCTAGTATGGTTAAACCCTAATTTCTCGAAGCCCTCACAAATTCAATCTCCAATCGTTGGTTGTACTTAGAAGGGCAACTTCTAATTTCTGCTACATCATATATGCCAGATTTTTTAAGCTCAAATTATACTCCATTCGTTTTAAAATGAATGTTGTTTATGGTTTTTACACACAAATTAAAAAAATATAATAATAATGTCAAAAGACATGCCAATTTTACTAAACTAACCTTATTTACTATTGGTGTAATGATTTGGAAGCAGTGTACGCTCATTAATTAAAGGATACACTTGAAAGTAAAATAATGATTCTATATTGAAAAGTGCAAGTGACATTTATTTTAAACAATTTTTTTTTTTGCTAAAACGATACTCATTTTAAAACGAAGGAAGCTATAGTTAAAATAACAAAATTTTGGATCTAACAAGGAAACATACATTGCAGGTAATAACAACTAAAAAAGTTATGAATGCAACGATGGTTGAAGGAAGATCTATTTCAAAGCCACCATACTTTGATGGTACAAATTTAACTGAGTGGAGGGAACTTATGAAGATATTCATACAATCTGTTGACTTCGAAGTTTGGCTTGTGATTGAGAATGGATCAAAACTTCCAAAAAAAATAATAAATGGTGAAGAAGTGTTGAAATCGGTAGATGAATTCAATGATGAAGATAGGAAGATCATGGAACTAGAAGCAAAAGCTAAATATATTTTGTGTTGTGCCATAAATCCAGATGATCTTAAGAGAATTTTATGTTGTCAAACGGCAAAGGAAATGTGGGAGGAGCTTGACAAGTTAAGTGTTTCATAAATTCAATTTTTGTTCTAAAACTGATTTGGTTTTGCTTTTTAAGTTAAGTTTTCATACATTCAATCTTTGTTAAAAATAAAAAAAAAACTGATCTGTGTTTACATAGTTGTGAGTTGATTCATCCAAAGTGGCTTAGCATTAATGTTTGTTTAGGGAAGCATATAGTATTATTTATTTTTTTGAAGGAAAAGCATATATTAATGTTTTTTTTGACAGAAATAATGTTTTTTTTAAAAGAATATAGTATTAATGTTTTTTTTTAAAGAATATAGTATTAATGTTTTTTTTTGGGGTAAGCATTAAATATTGTAATAAATATCATTCTAAAAAAAAATATATTGTAATAAATATTATCTTTGACAGGGAAGTTACAATATCTGATGCCAATTCTACAACTCTAGTATCACCAGTAGTACATCAAAGGAGCGCATCAGCAACATTCAACAAACCTAACTCTGAGTTTTTGGAGGAAACAAGTATGTTTCTCTCTCTCACCTACTCTCCTATTTTATATATTTTTTTGCTAATAAAAATTTAATGAGAGAGAATGTTGTCAGGTTCAAAGCAAAGATGATATGACTCAAATTCCTAATATTTTGTAGAGAAATGATAATTGTACAACTATTTGTGACAACTTTTTGGACAAGTCATAAAAGTTGTATTGAAATAGATGTACATATATCACTACTCTATTTTGTATTACTAGATCAAACATTTGTGAGTTAAAAACAGAAACAAATTTTTTTCATATATATAATATTTTAGAAATATTAATTTTTTTTGGAAAAAGACTTTTAAAATTTCATTAATAAAAATGTGCTCAATACAATGTGGTATTTCTACAAATATCTGAAAACTAGCTGCTAATATATGGTCATCTTAGTTAAACTATGAGAAATCTCGTATAATTGTCTTTGCACAAACTCTACACTGGAATTTTCATAGTAATGCCTAAAGAGGGCTTTACAATTTGTAATAATGATCCCCAAACCTGTAACATTATGTTTTGGGGACAAAAATGTATCAACCACCTTCTTTGCATCAAGCTCAGAATCAACAAGTCTCAAGTAAAAGTCATGAATCTATTCTAAAGCATATAATAATCCAAGAGCTTCCCCAACATGTACACAGACATGGCTAAACCATTTAGTTTTAACCAGAACAATAGTAAATTGATTATCTCTATTGCACATACTTATTCCAACCTTGTTAGATCATTTTGAAAAGGATACATCAATGTTGCATTTTAAGCGTACTTCACTTGGCTTCCTCCGTTTAAAACTTCATTTAGGCTTGTGTCCATTGGAAGATACTTTCTGAATTGTTCTAGCTACTTTCAAATCATGCAACATGATCTTTGCGCGTTCCAAACAAAGGATTGTGCATCAACCACCTCATTCCAAACTTAATTTTTTTCTTCTAGATACTCCACAAAATACAACAAAACAAAACTTACAAGGACTGTATTGTTCCACGAAGATTTAGGTTAAACATCATTATATTGTGGTATGAGGGTGACATTGTCTGAGATCCAACTATTATTCCAAACCGGTATAGAAGTGTCATCACCTATTCTCCACTCGCTACCCGCTTTAAGGATACACTTAGAATTGCACATCCTTCTCCAAACAAAACTAGGCTTATGCCCCAAGGATGATTTGAAGAAATTACAATACAGGCAATATTTTGCTTTATAAATTCTAGCAATAAGGGTGTTCGAATTTGTCATAATTCTTCGGCCTTGCTTCTATAACATAATCAAATTAAAGGTTGCTAAACTTTTTTTTTTTCTTTTTTGATAAAAGATTGCTAAACTTTTGAAACTCATACCTCCACCGTTTATGTTTTCAATTGAGCATTATTTTTTATTAAATTAAAATAATGTTTTTGATTTCAATATGATGGTTTTTAATCTTGGCCCCAACTAGATGAATTTGTACAAGTGGACCCATCTTCGCTCTCCTTTACATCTCTCTTTACTTTTTATATTCTTAATCTTACTATCTGTTCTATTAAAAAATAAGGTTAAATATGTTTTTGATTCCTACATTTTGCGCAATTTTAAGAATAGTCCCTGCATTTTAATAAATATTTTTAAAATCTCTACATTTTTCTTCTGTTAGTGCAATTGGTCCCAGCCGTCTCTTTTTGCCTAATAAACAAATAGAATGCTGACGTGACAATATTTTTATTTTATTTTATATTCATTGTAAAAATTAAAACCGGGTTTGGGCCAAATGATTTGGTTTGACTCAGTTCATATGGGTTTGACCGTGTTCATCTTTTTATCTAGCATGGCCATTATTGCTGCAAGTTCCATTCCATATCCAACCATCCCTTCAGCTTTTGCGTTCACTTCATTCCAATCCATAACCAAACAATGATGAAATTAACTCTTGAATTTTTTTCCATAAAATGAAAGAAAAGATTAATTGTTTTTTGTTGGGTTTGTTTTCAATTTGCAAAAATTGATCGTGATAGATCTATAGCAAATAACAACATTGTTGGAATTGAAGAGGGTGGAGAAGTAGATGATTGTTTGTGGTGATTGGTTGAACCACCGACATCAGAGGATTTAGAAGAGTTGAGACGGGAAGAAATTGCGAATCAGGTTTGGGTTTTGCGGAAGTGAGTGAAGGTGAGAAGGATTGTGATGAGTTTTAGAGTTTAGCCATGGATTATATTAGATACAAGTTATGGCATATCATCAATAATAAAGAAGGAATAAAGAAATTGTGTACCTTTGAATTAGGTTGATGAAGGATAACTGTCAGAAGGATGATGAGAGGGATGACTACCCTTATTCCGATCAGCACCAGAATGTTCAGAATAGTTTAACCGTATGATGGGATGACGTTTAAATAGCTAAACGGCTGCGGGCATGGACCTGTCATTGGGCTTAGCTAAATGGTCCAACCCATCACGGTCCATTTAGAAAGAATAGCCCAATCACACATATTCATCAACTAATTAGTGCTTAACACAATAGACCATGTTGTATATTGGCTTCAAATTGAGATTGCAGGAAAATCTAAAATCGTGTCACGATTTCAGGCACCGTGACACAATTGGATAGGCAGTGAGTGTGGTCTTTGAGATGGAAAATCGTGACACGATTTGGGAAATTGTGACGCGATTCAACTACTTCCTCACCAAGTTTCACTTGAAAGGGACTGGTCACAACGGTTGTTCAGACAAAATCGTGCCGCGATTTTACAGAACCATGACGCGATTTTGGACTGCAGTGACTAGTATTTAAGTGGGTTCTGCAGCATTTTTGAAGGAGAGCTGAAGCTAGAGGCCTAGAGTTCACAAAGGGGGGAACTTGAGAGTTGAGTATCTTTGTAAGGAGGGTCTCTAAGGTTGGGATAAACATTGTAAACACCTTGGGTAGTGAGATTACATCATTGGAAGGATCTAAAGCTTCCTTTGTGTATTCTCTAGTAAGATTCATATGAGAGTGGTGAGGGAAACAAAGGGTAGAGATTAGGGAAAAGGTTGATTTCTTGTAACCTCTTGTAACATCTTCT
>Ga0228710_1003166_pt1 | contig 26224 bp, 20 predicted proteins | sample MedpolnodulmetaG_FD_177995 | JGI IMG/M metagenome (GOLD analysis project Ga0228710, IMG submission 177995) | Root nodule microbial communities from Medicago polymorpha collected in Santa Monica, California, United States - pink nodules | ecosystem: Host-associated > Plants > Roots > Nodule...
TTTTTTGGAAAGACATATACTGATTTTCCTTTTTTTTCTTTTCGAAAGACATGTACTGATTTGCCTCGAACAACCTGGGAACCTGAACAAAAGACGGAATGGGATGAGACATAACGTCTCATTGAGTTCTACCTAAGCCCTAGGCTAGAGGTAACCTCGGGGAAAGACCTACGGTTACCACGTGTCTACAATACAACCGGTTGGTTGATTATACGTGCGTGAACTCATGCATACCTAAGACGATCGTGCATACCTAGATCGCCGTCACTTGTAGCTAACTGCATCATATCATATCATGTCATTTCTTGTCATAAACATAGCATATATGGTGTATCAATCAAATATCTGAGTTGATTTTACGGAGTGTATCGGGTGGAGTAACCCCGAGTACAGTCCCATACATAACCAATTAATTCCTAGCTAAGGTACATTGGACTCCTTTCAGTGTCGTGCGGGCCTACCTTGCGGAGCGTGTCCCGTTCCCCTGACGTGAACCTCTTGTATCCCCCTGGCGTGGATAGCAAGAGACACGACACCTACATAATCATATTCATAAGCATATACATTTTCTTGTTCATACATAACCTAATACGCTTTTACGCGTGCTGACAAAACTAATTCTCAACTGCCTAAGTTAAGGCTCTATGTTATCTCTAGTAACTTAGCAGTCATGAAGATTAACCGACATAGCCTGTATATGTTTTCCCTTGTATGCCATGCTCCTAAATTTAAGTTAATACTTGTTATGTGTTGTTTCTCACAAGACATCAAATTATAACAAAGGGACATTGATCGGAGGGGCTTATATTCATAGAAAACATTCAAGATTTGAGCATCAGACGATCATTGTCTGTCCGGAACGAGTCAAACCACACATTGCTGTGCAGCCCAACTTGCCCCAGCGAGTAACATGCTCGCCATGGCGAGCTCCCAGCGAGTGAGGTCAGTAGCTCTGTGATCATAACTCACCACGGCGAGTTCTAGCTCGCCTGGCGAGCTATGACAGCCCAGAAACATGAAAAACTGTCATTTTTGTTAAAAACCTCCAATTCAAAGGTACCCATTGCATGTTTCAGCTTTTAGAACACAGAGAAAACACAGGAACTTGGTATAATAAATATTAACTTAACCTATAAGCATTGCATGCAAAAAAATAGGATTCATGGTTCAAGATTTCAAGAAACTTGTTCACTCATGCTTGGTTCAACACACAACAATAATGGTGGGTTATATATAAGAACTCACCTCAAAGGAACCTGATAACACCCTAATCCAAGCTCCAAGTAAAACCCTAGCTTTGATCCCTCTACAAAGTTGTTTCCAAAGCTCAGAACTTGCTTAAGTTCCAACTTCTTTTACAAGAACACTAAGTGTAGCTCAACTTCTTTCATCCTTGTTGAACATCACACTTAAACATCTTTAATTGAGAGAGGGATGCTGATTTAAAATCAGTGTTGCACAAGATCTTAAGTTGGTGTAAGGGTCCTAAATGAACATTGCATGTCTAATTCATAGAAGAGGTGATGAATTTAGAGAGGTTTGCATGTGATGAGAGGGAGAACAATGGAGAAGGGTGGGGAAGAGGGAAAATCTGATCTTAGGAGAGAGAAAGAATAATGGAAATGAATTGTTTTGGATCAAAATCACTTAAATAGTCCCCTTTATGCAATTACTAAAATGCCCTCCTACTTAAACGCGTACACAATTAAGTTTACAGATTAAATACCGCGAAACTAATAAGCGGGATATTACAATTTACTTAAAACTAATTTCATTGCACATCAGTTTTTTGTTGTAAGGAAGAAGTTCAAGCATATAGACAAAAGTTGGAGGCTAAAAAATGTTATTTTTTTTATGTTTTCATTGTAAATTATTTGAAACGCATAAAAGAAAACCATTTCATTTTTTTTTTGTCAATTAAATCAATTGTTAGTTGAAATTTCGAATATATCCAAAATATAAATTATACATGTATTGGGTGTTAAGGTTTACAAGCATGCTCGGTGCAGTCCTCAGGCATCTCGAAGGTGAGAATTGAAAATGTTGTCACACAAGACCTTCAGAATCAAGAAGAAGTTGGTGCACAAGATGAGGAACAACAAGGTCATTCCTTACCTGATCCGTATGAAGACCAACCATACCATCAGGTACATTATTGTTAAGTACATTTTTAATTCAATATTTTGGATATATTTTGAGTAAGTCCTTTCAGCTGCTAGTGAGAAACTTATTGTCGTCTATTAATGGTGTTTAACACTTTTTTTTTAAATCAAATGGGAGTCCTTGCAAAAAGAAAAATAATTGAATGCATTGAGTACATTTATTTGTTATAACATTTTAATTATTGTTCTAACATATTTGTATGGATGGTTTTGTTTGATAGGAACCACATAGAAGAAGGCGGTTGAAAACCTTCTTTCTTTTTTTTTGAAAGGGGCAGTTGAAAACCATATGGATCAAAAAGGAGATTATGTCATTTAAATTTTCAATGGATGCAACAACTTTCCCAAATACAGAAAATTTATCATCAAATCTTGATCAATGGGAGGTAGAATGTAGAAAAAGAACTTCGGGAACATTAGATATGGTAAAATTAATTTCTTATGTGTATGATAATTAATATGGTAAAAACTTCGTTCTTTTTTTTGTCCTTGGTTGCTATCGAGTCATCGTTATAACCATTTAATGAAAATGTCTCCTCCATATCCACTATGATCGAGACAAATAATATGTTGAAGTTCCAATACACCTAGCAAATGTTCAATCGAAACTTCTTATAGAATTGGCCAAATCTTTTTCAAGCAATCTTATTTTTTCTGCTTTTGATCTTTAAAGATTCTTGACCGAAAGGATTGTTGGTGAGAGATTGTGTTGTTCGAACATGTGTTCTAATTTGAATGATACTTCCCTATATTATTATTATTATTATTATTATTATTATTGTTATCATATATATATATATATATTTACCAAGTAATAAAGTGATAAGTAAAGTATTGTATCCATAGTGATTGTCGTTTCGTCCAAACAATTTGTGTTACTTATTTTAAGTTGACGATATAAAATAAAAGAGATAAGAGTTAGATATTGCAATTTTTATCTGTTTGAAGCAAAGCAAGTTACCTTTTTTTGGTTGCAGAAAATTAAACAGCGTTTGGGACTCTTTGAATCCCCCCTATTTTTTTTGTTGGATATTAAATAACATTCATGTCACGTTTAGTTATTTTAAATAGACTGTACACGTGATGAGGCTGTTAGGACGTTCTAACCTAGTCGGTTGTCAAGTTGCACCTACTGATCGCATGGTGATCCTTACGTGAGGGGTCTATACTATCTTGGTTGATATAGGTATATCCCTCCGATGGCTAATTGCACCTGCTGATCGCACGGTGATCCTTACGTGCCGGGTCTTGCTAATTCCTAGGTTTCCAGAAGCAATGAAGGTCAATGTTCCCGAAGGTCTTCCCATCTATGAATCTTAGGACACTCATAGCGCACACTCATTCCCCCTAAGTAGTTCTACAAAGGGCAGCCCGATCAGCTTCTACCTTACCTAGAGGTCGAGGACAATGGTTTTACTAGGTTTATTCCCCTCAGTGCTTGTTTCCCTAATTACTAAACTAGTTACATCCTAGGTTCAGCAGATTTTACTTAATATTAGTAATGTCACCTCCTAAGTACTTACTACTAGGGTCAACTCGCTTTCATCATCTTTCATCTAGTTTACTAATCGCTTACTTCCTAGACAGATAGTTACTACTATAAGGATATAAATATCAAGATATAAACATCAAGATAGTAATAACAATGTTAAGCCCTGTCACGACCTAAGTATCTAACCTAGGGTTACACCTCGCCAAAATAAATTAATCCTAAATAAAACTTAATAACGAACAGAAAATAAACTAAAATAATATGACATTAAATTAAATACTTATCTAACAAAAGTAAACAGAGGTTCATCTTAGAACCCTAACCTATAAATATCTAGTTACACATGATAACTAAGACAGAAATAGTAAAAGATAAAAACATACCCTAGAAAAGATAAGAGAAGATAGAACTCCTCCTTGGCTCCTAGAATAGCCTTCCTCTTGAACAGCTCCAGTTATGAACGACAAATTGTGAATGAGGAAGGTTGCTATTTATAAGGAAAGTTTCCACCTAACTTGGGCTAAAATTATGGGCTTCCATGGGCGAAAAAGTCACAAAAAGTGACTTTTTTTTGCAAGTTTCCATGCGCCTTGCGCCTAAGGTAATGCTCCTAGCGCATGTGCCTGGGACTTTCAGGTGCCTTGCGCCTACTGGCATGTGCCAGGCGCTTTAGTTCATCACTTTGTAGCACCTCGCGCCACTTGTTGTGCGTCGGGCACTACAATGCATTACTTTCCTATTATCCTATATTCTTCGCATATTGAGGTGTTTTCTTCATAATTAAGCTGTCTTGGAACTTGGGAACATAATTACTCCCTGTATAAAGTCTTCCGAGGCCCTCTTGAATCTTCATTCTTCATCTTCCTAAGGCCCAATAATCTTCGGAGGTCTTTCGGGAATAATTGAATTACAGACTCAAATATTACCTACTAAAATATTACAAATGTCTCAAAATCATAGGCAATTATCTAATACTTCTCTGCTTTGTTGGTAAAACCTACTAAAATAGACTAAAAAACATGCTAAGAATAACGTAAGATGACCTGTCATCACAACCCCAAACTTAAACTGTTGCTTGCCCTCAAGTAACGAAAAGAAAAACACAAGTTACTCGATGCATTTTTTTCAAGAAAAACATACCTTTCCGAAAGTTGTGCTTAGGGCATCATTCATTGCATCTATAACAGAGCAGCAACTAACTTACCATGTTACATTCAAGCGGGTCCGGCTAGGAGAAAGTAACATATATTCTCAGCCATACTCTTTTCCATGATACACATATGTATCTCCTAAAGCAGTATGGCTGGTCACGACATTTACCCACTCCAGTCGTCACATGAATGTACCTTGATGTAAATTTGAGACAATTTTAAACAAACAGTTCAGTTAAAATTATTTACACACTGAGAGAACTTTAAGGGTTATAACATGGCTTAGGTTAAGGATGGATATATTTTGGGAAGTAGGCTAACAAAAGAACTTGGAGTTATTTTATTAACCTAAGGATTCATATACTAAAGATAGATGATCTGCCACCTTTCCTTCCTTGAATCATACAAGATGGGTAAAACAATAGAACTCTTTGTCTTTTTATTTTTGACAGAAATAAACATTTTTTTTAAGAGACCAAAATATTTTGCTCTTGATTTTTTTTTTCCATTTTTTTTTGTGTGTAGATCTATAGTCATCTACATTTTTTTTTAAAATTGTTTTTCTTTTTCTCACAAATATCTTCTACTATTACCCCACCCCAAACTTAAAATGTTGCTAATTCCAAATAGTAACCTCAAACTTAGCTTCGAATACTCAGCCAATATAATATCATATCTAACTCCAATTGAAATTAAATAGGGTGCATTTAAGGTTTAGGGTTGTGACATGATTCGTCACTAAGTAACATGAAAGAAAATTTCGTTTGGATACTCAAAGTGGTTTCACGAAGGATAGTAAGAATATAAAAGGGTGGCTTGAAAGGCTCGTGTGTATTATAATTTAACTGATCGCCCATAAAGAAGAGCCACAAACTCGAGCAAAAATAGCACTCATATGGAACACTCATAATTGGAAATATTTAAGTATTTAACAACCTATAATGGATATGGAAATATTTGGCTTTGAATATCATCGGTTATGCTATTCAGAAAAGACATGGTGATCCTATAAGTACCTTCAGTAGCAAGCCCCATAAAGTATTGTGCTCTTGAATGTAAGGGTAAACTAGCATCCACCGTAAATGCTTTGACTGACTTCCTAAGATTAAAACAAATTAAAGCATAAAAGGAAATGTTGTATATGTAAATGCAAAAAAATAAAATTTTATAAGATAGTACTTGAGGATTAGTTATAGGTTTAAGAAATGAAATTGATTAGTCAAGAAATCTCAGCTTAGCTGAAAATAAAAATGCAGAAAAATAAACTAATGAGTTGCCTCCCATTTAGCACTTGTTTAACGTCTCAGTTCCGACGGACAATAGGTTGCCTCCTATTCAGCGCATGTTTAACGTCTCGAGCCTGACAGATATGTCTATGCACTACTCATGCGTCTTTCTGGTGTTGGCTTATCTTCATCATACCCGCCTTCACCAACATGATACTCCACCATCTTTATATCACTTGGATCAACATATGAGTACTACATGACTTCATCTCAAATCGCAGTCTCTTTATTTGGTCGAACCTTTTTTTACTACGAATGGTCCATCCCATTCTTGTCTAGCTTTCCTCACGAAGAAACCATAGAACTCTCTTGGATGTCTTAGCATGACAGGATCCCCAACATCAAAGTCTTCTTCTTCATCCTTCCAGGAGCCCCCAGTAGCTCCATACACTTTTCCACTTGCGTTCATGTTGACTCCATTTTCCCCCTTTGGTTGTTCTTTATTTGTTGGTTCTCCCTTAAAGTATAGATAATTGGTTTTAATACCAAAGAGAATAGGGTTCGATGGTTGGAATCCTTGGGTGTAACACCCTCAAACCCCAGGGAACGTTAGCATCCATAGGCCATGATGTTTTTACCGCTCAGGGGTATGTTCGCACCAATTTGGGTACCTATAAACCGTCTTTGGACATCCACATAATAATGCACCTGTTCAGATGACCTTAGGTGATATCAGCTACCGCTACACCCACCATCTTGACCATGTGCAGACAACTGAGCAGTTGGGGCTCCCTACATTCCTGGGTGTGGAGGTAGATCTTGGATACATCAGATGGTTTTATCCCATCTTACATCCACGAATGATTCTTCCAGACAAGGATGTTCAGGTTTCGTGGCCACTCGAGCAGAAGGCCCTATATGAAATTGTTGTTGAGAAGGATGGAGAGCAGGGGTATTTAGATCTGTCCGGAAGGTTGGGCCATATCAGAGACCATGTATGTGTTGTCATGTCTAGTGGTTTGATTGTGTAAGGGTCTCCTTAATGGGTTCATTTGGAAGAAGTCTTGGGAGAGGTTCATTGTGGACGAGTTTAGCGTCGTAGGCGTATATTGTTGAGGGTGGCAGGGTTGATTTTAAATGTTATGTTGTTGTAGCCTCTAGATAATTTCTATTTTGAATTTTATGTATTAACGTTTGGTTTGTAACCTTTGGATAATTTGTGTTTTTAATTTAATGTTTGAAAATCATGTTGTATTGTTAATTTCTATTTTGGATTGAATTTTATGTTTGAACATCTGATCAATGCATGTTCATACGTTTAGAAGCAATTTAAAGCGCAAAATTCATGTGTCAGCCAAAACAGACCTTGTCAGTCTTTGTGTTGATACATTTTGGATTATATAATCTGAAATGTCTCTTTCCCCCTCCAAATTTTGACTTGTAATGGGGTGTTTGACACATTTCGGATTATATAATCCAAATTGGATAAAATTTGTTTGGATTATATATAATCCAAACCTATCAAATGTACTTCAACATCAAGATCTTTTAGGGTGCATCAAGCTACAACAGGGTATGAAATTTTCGGATTATATAATCCAAAACAAGTTCAGATATATAATCCGAACCAAGAGTATTTTGCATTTCGAACTAAACTGAACTGAACCAAAATGTTATTATTAGTATAGTTAAAAAAAATAAAAATAAAAACACACGAAATCGAATTTTAGTTACCAAACTGAACTGTTTCGAATCAATCTGAACTGTTTCGAACCAAACTGAACTGTTTCAATCCAGTTTCAGAACTGTTAGTAATAGTTCAGTTTTTTTTGGTCAGTTCAGTTCCGTTTTTCAATTTTTTTCCCACCCCTAGCAGGACTCACCTAAGAAAGGGAAACGGCAGTTGACATTAGTTCTGCTAGCAAGAGAAAATATTTCTTTTGAATTTCCTCAAGATTGTAGAAACTTCTCAGGTATAGACACTGTATTGAAAAAACTTGAACATTGGACTCTTAAATGCATAAGATGGAAGGACTCCTTAGGAACATGCGACACGGTAAAGTAAATACTATCTTTTATGCACTCCTTTCATCCCTATATATGAACATTCATTTGACTAAAAATCTGTCAACAATGATATATATACACCACATTTTTTTCCTTTTTATCGCATCATATATATGTATCTTTTTCTTCAACTGGATGTACACAAAATAGTTTTCTATTGAATTCGTCTATCTAAGTCTCCAATATAGTAACAACTTTAAGAATCGCAAGCAAATCTTCGTTCTACTATTTTTGTCCTTGGTTGATATCGAATCATCGTTATAACCATTTACTGAAAATGTCTCCTCCATATCCACTATGATTGAGACAGACAAATCAAGCAAAGTATTTTCCTTCTTTAACAGGCATGAACGTTAATATACGGGGATGAATAGGAACTCACATTACAATATACATTCTTGAGATAAAAATTGGGAATTATGAGAGGATAAGATTCGAAACCCACTCTCTAAGATCTAATGAGTCTAACAAAAACAACTATCATTTACCGTTCCAAAAACAAAATGCCCTCAGCCATGAATTTTCAGTAAAATATACGGAAAAATCTCCTTTTGGCGATGCATTACTACAACAACCTCTATTAGAGACATCTTAAAAAATTAATAATGGGCAAACTATCAGCGGGGGCGAAAACCTGCTAACTTTTTGCCACTGCATGCTTAGAGAAAATGGTGTAAAGTTGCAGCACGATTGAAGGCCGAAACATTCATGAACTTCTGTGCAAGAGATGCTCTTAAAGATTTGAACAGCTTTAAATGATGAATTTTGGCCAGTGAAGCGTGATCGCATTTCCATGCAAAAGACGAGGTTGTACCAAACTAGCCAAGCTGAGTGGGAGTTAACAAGGCTATCCTCTCAAATGAAAGAGTGTGGTTCATGTGTTAGTTGAAATTAAGTACAGAACTTTTAGGACCTTAGCCTTTTGAACAACCTGTTGAAATTGAAAAGGTCTTTTCAAGAACAATATCTCAAGTCAACCTCTTGCAACCTCCTTCACATAAATAATATCATCACGTGGATGTGACTGTTCAACCTTAACCACTACTTCATCCCCTATTTGTGATCCAACTGAGACCCAAGCAGTAGCTTGAAATCCAACCTGCAAATGAGAATCATCTTAGGATTCAAAACAATAGAATAACACAATTGCATGGTGTCAAAACACGTATGAGTAATACCCAAGGTTATCCGAACATCCTCATGTAATGTGCCTTAAGATGTCAAGTAAAAAGCACAAATAAAAACATGCCTAGTAATAAAAAATGTAAATTGTGTAATCTTGTGATTCCTGCAAATACTGCAGGTCTGGATTGAGTTCACCTAAGGAATTAGGGAAAGCTAAATTGAGATATAGGACTAAGGCATCGAGTTATTAAGGTTTAGCTATAACTGAGAATCTGACCATCAATTAAGTGGAAATCACTGGCTTAGGACATTTATATACATGATGTCTGGAATAAGAGAAGGATCAAACCATAACCAAATATTATGTTATTATGTAGTCATCAATTACAATTGTTCTGTTACTGTCATTTTTATCTCTGTTATGCTGTTATAAAAATTATTTTCCATCAGTTCCCCCGGCCTTATTCAAAAATCAATCTCATCTTCTATCACAATTGAATTTCGATCTTATTCAACTGGAACTTTTTTTTGTCAATTGGTATTTGAAATATCAATCCTACTGAAAACAATATTCAACTCAATACAGCTACTTGTATGACTGGTTCACTGACCAATATGCCATCGACACAACTAATATTTAGCAGATACATGTTATATTACCCTATTAGTCAAATAAAGTAGTTAATAAGTTAAGGAATTAGTCAAAGTTGAAGATGATAGATTACAAATGATGAGAGTGGAAATTAGATAGGGCAATCTTGAGTATTATTGGAAAGGAGGCTAAGGAAAGAATGTTCTGGATCTCTGGCATACACGAATGAGGGTTTCTGTATTTGTTTGTATTCTCTTTTTCTTATTCACCGGCCCTGTACCCCACTGGTACAAGTACAACTATTGAGTAGTGATAATTGCTCACTAAATCATCTTTTTTGTCAAGATTCTGAACCAGTGTATATCACTATCCTGTCTAGATGTTTTATATGCTGCTACATTTCTCAGTAGGACAATTATAGAATGGCACGGCCTATGAAAAATATTATATAATAGGGAACAATTATCTGCTTACCTCAACCAATAACAGAGCTGCAATGCGATCTTTCAAAAATTTAAGGACTAAAGCACGGTATCCTCTCTCTTTTGGTTGTTTTCGTAAATATTCTAGTATCCAGTAACGGAGACTACTGTTGGAGAGCTTCCTCACTGCTCTAACTTTCTCATTTACACCTGCTGCTAGACCTTCGAGATTACCAGATGTAAAGGGTGGAGGCTCGCCTCTAAGAAATGCCTTTATCTGCAGAAAAAACAAAATCATTCCAGACACATCCAAAACAGACAGAAAAACATCTTAGAAGAAAATACCCTAGATGAAGTTAATCACATAGCAAAATATGTATTGGTGTGAGTATGAGGACGAATATATTAAAAATAAAATAAAAAACTAAAATATGATATATTTGGAGCTATAAAATCATGTCTTCTTCTAGGTTATAATCACTGCATGAATATAAACCCAAATAACGCTTCTACACGAACATAACTGTTAATATGATATGGGGTATATATTTTCAGGCTATATGATGAATATGTAGAATGAAGGAAATCAAATATGGACTTACATTGGTGGAGAGCAACTAATCAAAATATAGCATGGAGACAAAAGATAAATCAATAAAAACGAGAGTAGGAAGATAAAAAATAAAATAAAAAGAAAAAAGAAATACAACAAAGCTTTGCAATCTCTGAATATTAGAATCAAAAATGTAAACAGTATCGAAACAGCTATAAACAAAAAGCACCCAGTAAAGTCTTAAATATTAATTGAAATACATATGCATGTAAATAGGTACCGTTGAATATACTTTTTCACCAACAATATTTACTATCCTTTTAAAAACCACAAGTAGTTGTATACAATATAAAGTCATTATCTAATTAGATCCTTAGGAGGAATTTGTAAAATTATATAAATATAGATACTAACTTTTGTAAGTATTTCTCCAAAAACATATAGATAGTTCAGGTATCCCAAACTGTCCCATCCTGCGTCCTGTCCCTTGTGAAGGGAACTAAAAGTTTCATGTTTTTCAATCTAGTTTCCTTCAATTTCCTGACTCTTTCTGATTTCGCAAACAATTTCATGGCATGCATCTAGAAGCATCAAGTCATGTAATATATTCTACTTTGCAATAATAAAATCAAAAGAAACATACCTGATAATGAGCAAGAAGGTCTAAATATCTACGGATGGGAGAGGTAAATTGAACATAACCAGGAATTCCCAAAACCCCGTGGCGTGCTGGCTTCCTGAAATCAATTTCAGCTGCACGCATTATCTTGATTAGGGCAAAGCTCCTAACAGGCCCTTCCGGAAGATGGGAAAATTCAGAAAGATTTATATCTGATTGAGGTTGTCCCCTGTAGGGTAAAGGAATGTTATTCCGAGATCCAAATGTAGCTATAGCTTCGCCACAGAGGATCATCATCTCAGAGACTAATCGCATTGCAGGGTCTGCCTGATTTTCTACATAAAGGTTTATTGATGGCTCTGGATCCTCTGGATTAGATACTTTGATGCGAGCTTCTAATGTTGCTGTCTCGACGGCACCCTTAACAAAGGAAGAGAAAGCAAATTTTAAAATGTCAGAGACTAATAAAAATAAATAGCTTCAGCTAACTAAATGCTTTTTAAATAAATAGCCAATTCCACAAGTCAGAATGTCATTAAGGATCAACAAGCGTGGATTTCAATTACTAAGTCGTATTTATACCCGAGCATTCAGCTAAAACTATTATAGAATAGACAGCTCCAAAAATTCGTGCAATATTTGACTCCACGTATTGGGTACAAGTTTCTAAATTCAAAAAACTACCGGCCTCTCAGACAATATACTTTCGATACTTTGAACTAGCTATAAAGCTATCGAAAGTGATTTGAAGGAATACAAACAAATAGGTAAAAACTGTGTCCATTAAAGCATGCTGCCAGTTTACAATAGTGTGATTACTTTGTTTATTAACAACATACAAAAATATAAAATACAAATACAATTTTTCATCACTTATCCGAGAATAATAAAATTTTAAGATCCATGGGATAGACCAAAGCTCCTCGAATCCCAGACAAATTACATAATATTCTTGTTGGATGATTTAAGTAACAGGTTTCACGTCATGCTTTATTTAGACAGTTATGAAACCTGTAAAGCTATGAATTATGAATCAGTGAATGATGTCAACTGGAAGATCTTCTCAAATGTGATTAATTAAATAGTTTATAGTTTATCGTTGTTCCATATTATATGATCTGGCATAAGAATCACCTCTTTTACCAAAAGGGATACAGAAAAACCATAAGAACATTAAAAACCTAAAATATTATAATCACAAATCAAAAGAAGAAACCTACCTGCTGACGGCGCCAATTTAACCTAAGATTTGCAGCCTCAGACAAAATTCTAAGTTCAACCTCCTCTTCAAGATTCAAATTGAGTAGCTCTGATGCGCTCTCATATGTTAACATGTACGTTGGTTTAATCACTGAGTTGAACACTGAACATTCTGCAATGCTGTTAAATGCACAGAGAATATTATTAATAAAAGGCCACCTATAAAAATATAATCATAGATGTTATTATTGTTGAGACTTTCAATGTTTTAATATTTCCTGTGGTTTTTTATGGATGAAACACGAAAGGTATTCCCTTTTATAATAGGATTTACTTTACTGTTTTCAGATTTCCCTTAATTCTAGAATAGCTATTATTATGATTTGTTGAAATTGGGGTCTAACTCATCCTTACAAAACCGGCTCATAAAGTGAGGAGTGCATTCTCTTTATAAACTCTTATCAAAAGTCTTATCTATCCAATGTGGGACTTGGGGTTTTATCAATACACCCCCTCGCCCCCTCGCGCCCAACACCATTGGGCTTGGTGCGTGTATAAATGGTGGGTGGCCTGGGTGGCCCGAAACGATAGGCTTTGATACCATGTTGAAATTGGGGCCTAACTCATCCTTACAGAACCAGCTCATAAGGTGAAGAGTGCCTCGTCTTTATAAACTCTTATGAAGAACCCTATCTATCCAATGTGGGACTTGGGTTTTTCCCAATAAGATTTGCTTACGTTAGTCTATAAAAGGGTGTAATTGAGGTCTGTACTTTTTTTGATCATCAAAATTAATATTCAGATTTTCCATCTTTTCTCTCCTTCAAGTTAAAATAAATTTAACGCAACATATCACAGTTGAGTGGATTTTGATGTTATATTTCTAATGTGTTAATGGATGAATTTTAGCAGAACATGCACTCAACATATCTAAGTTTACCTGCCATCCTCATGCAGCACAACTGATACAGTAACAGCATTACAAACCTCCCCTTGTCTCAAACTCATAGCTCCCATGGCAAGATTTTCTGGAAACATAGAATATGTAGCAGTGGGCAAGAAAACAGAAGTTCCTCTTCTCATAGCCTCCCTGTGTGCCATTAAGAACATTAAGGAAGAACATGACATCGAACATTTAATAAAATCTCTCTTTGAACATCAACCACATACCTATCCACAATACTTCCAGGTTGAACATATCTAGTTGCGTCTGCAACATGTATCCAAATGTTAATCCGGCCATCTTGTAACTTTGTTGCACTCAGAGCATCATCAAGCTACATATTATTTGTTAATAAAATGTTAGGGTCCTTAAAATCAATGGAGCAACACTCACAAGAAACTCATTACAACTAATAGAAAATGATTGATTGATCACCTCATCAGCTTCATCAACATCAATGGCATAGACCTTCAGGTTAGTAAGGTTCTTCCTGTTAATCTAAACATGTGAAAAAAAAAAAAATTATCAAACTACATAAATATAAGATGTTTCCAGGTAACAATTGGAGGATTCAAAGCAATTACAGAAGAAAATGAGAATATCAAAATGTATGTAAAGTTTCAGTACATGTATATAACAAATCAAAACAATCAAAAGTCATACGGTCCATGTATTTAGTCAAAGAATCTGATTAATCCAGCTTTCTACGAGAAGTTTGGTACATATACACTATAAAGTGGTAAGATATCAGAATGTTTTTAAAGATTTCTGCTCTCCGCCCAGCAAGTTTCGCTCCCACCAAGCCAAACTGACCAAAATACCCCTACGCTAGTTAACTAACGCATGTGTAAATCAAACATGACTTAATTTTACACATGCGTGACTTAAGTCACGCTGCATGAGTTAACTCACGCACCCTGCGTGAGTTAACTCACGCTAGTTGCAAAGTTGTGATTTTGCAAAGTTCTGTTTCCAACACCAAGAATACAGTGTAACCCATCCAACTTGGCTGTCATAACAACCACAAAATGCCACGTGTGGTGGATATATACTATCTTTAAGATTCAGGTCCATTGTTGAGATTTCTTTAAGATAAATCCAACATTCTATCTTTTTCAAATCACTTACAACTCTCATAAAATTTAATAATAATATTCACTATATTATTCCTATTTTCTTAACCAAAAAGATGGCCGACACACTCCATCATACCAATCTCTCTGTCACACTCAATTTGAATGTCAATTCTTGGTGTTGGAAACAGAACTTTGCAAAATCACAACTTTGTAACTAGCGTGAGTTAACTCACGCAGAGTGCATGAGTTAACTCATGCGGCGTGACTTAAGTCACGCATGTGTAAAATTAAGTCATGTTTGATTTACACATGCGTTAGTTAACTAGCGCAGGGGTATTTTGGTCAGTTTGGCTGGGTGGGAGCGAAACTTGCTGGGCGGAGAGCAGAAATCGTTTTTAAATGACAAATGTTGGAAATTAATTGTTGGAATTTTAGTGGGAGAAGGAGTTGAACGCACTACTCCTTATCTCTCCAGCCCACATGTTCCTCCTCCCAGACCACCTTATCGCTCAGTAGGATATAGGGATGTAAGACAAGATATCTGGATATTTCAAAATTTTCATGCTTGGTAAAAACATACCCTTGGTTGACCACACCTACCAGTTTTTAACATTCAACTTTAAATTTCCTGCAATATCCTCTTCCAACTTTGTACAGTAACGAATAAACAACAAATATGGAGTTGGAGATATGGATCAAACAACATCATAGTCTCCAATTACAAACAACGTCTAGTGACAAACCATTTAAATAAGAATTTCTTTTAATGGCCTGCCCTATAACTTTTATAGTTTTAAATCAACCTTTAACTATTGGACTACACTCCATCTGATCTACTATCATTGCTAGGCCATCAATAGGTCTTCTCGACACACGATCAAACTTCCTAAGGGAGGATTCTACCACCTTATCCATAATAGGGTTCTACGCCAACTTTTTCCTATTTTGTCTTGTGCCCTCTCATACATTGTAACATTCCCATATCTACAACATTGAGCCTAGTTTAGTTTTAACTCTTTGCTGCTTTGTATTCAACCGTGAATAACATCACATCCTAGGGGATATAGTTGTACAATAAAATTATCTCTTAAGCTTAGTGGTACTTTTGTATTGTAAATGACACCCAAAACACTCATTTATTCCATCAGCCCTGCTTGAATACATCTCTTATTTCCTTGTCATATTTAACAGGTTAAAATATAGATACCATGCAACTTATAAAGTTTAAAAGCATATTGACAATCAACAGTGAACAGTTGATTGTTAACGATAGTATTTGTAAAAGTTATTCATTAACAAATTTTCTTGTTACCCTTTATCTTAGCATGCATCAACTGCTAATATTCTAAGTGATATTAGGTTTTCAAGGATGAATGTGCACAGGTATATTAAAACTGTCAACAAATAAAATAATTTCAAATCCAAGTGTATCAAAATATCATGCAGACATAGGAATCCAAGCGTATTAAATAATTCTAAGTGATAAAGAATCCAGACATAGGAACTATTAGAAGATTTTGAGCAATATTGTGAGACAATCAAGCAAATAAAAATCACCTCGTCTGGATCTGATGAGTCTGATAGAAGACTTTGAGCAGCTGATGTGATCTTTTCCAAGTGATCAGTGGGAATTCTCAACTTCAACAAATCAAGATTGACATGTACAGGAAAATACCCAATATCTATCAAGAGATTTACAGCTGAAGATGATGTTTTTGCCAGACCCATTTCTTTTAGTATCTGCAAGAAGCATCGAGGGTATACTTATTATAAGAACAAGTAATCTTTGGCAACATATATAACGGCCTACTATCTAGAGATGGATAATGACAACAACAACCAAATTTTAACTAGATGAGATCAACTACAGGGGTCAATCAACAATGTAAGACCCTCATACTCTATAGGCATTCGACCCTCATACTCTATGATTTTTCTACTAAACTTCCGAGCAAAAAGACAACTGAATCCATAAAGATCAGCCTCTCTCATTTTAGAAAGCAGTGTTCTTTGTAAGAACAGAACATTATCAGGGTGACTTTCATACTACACTTGTACTTGATCAAATTCCTAAACATAAACACAGTACAAGTAGTACAATTAAAATAAGTTACATAATTTAATTTGTGGATTCTCCCCTAATGGAATAAGACCCAGTGATTTTGTTGCTATTGCTTCTTAGAATTTACACACACAAAGAGACATGTCAATTGCCAAATAGAACAAAAAATCAAAACAAACTATGAGACAAAATATTACTATCCCAGCTGTTTTCCTTTGTTCATCACTTATACAAGCATCAATAGCATATGCTTCAAGTGACTCAATTCTGCTCCAAATTTTCTCATCATCCTTCCATGAAGATTTGGAAGGTTTATCGTGTGAAGGCATTGATTTTGCAGAGCCTAACAGTTTAATGAAGTTCTGAAATTCTTTCTCAGCAGCTTCCTTTGCAACCTTTCTACGAATAAGCTCCTCAACCTTCCTTTTTAAAAATAAAACAAAAGGGAAATACATTTCTGCTTAGACTTCTTAAAATTAATGCAAGACAAAACAAACAACAACCTCATACATGAAAATACCACACTTATCACTTATGTAATTCAAAGATTCATGGATACGAACTTTAAATAACGAGCAAAGCACAAGCAATGAATATACCTTTCAATGTGCCTCGTTAACTATTGAAAGCAACTTTCTCTATTTCTATCTAACTTCTAATACAATAACAAAGAATTGTAAAAAAACTTTGGAGCATAACAAATCCTCCTTAACAAAACACCATGAAGCTAGGCTGCCCACTTCAACATATTTATAGGAAAACCACCTTAAAAGACCACATACTTTGCAACAAATAGAAGCCAAAGTCTATTTTAAACCCAAATTAGCTGCTTGCGAAAGAAGCCTATGACTCATATGACAAGATCCCACAATAACAATGTTTTATATATTTTTTAATACAAAAAGAGTGGCACCTCACAACTTGAAGAAAAGTTCAGCTGACAGATAACAAATTGATGAACAACTGGTCATAAGCATTGGCTTCAAATAACTGATTTGGCATCCCAATTTACAAAAAATTCAAAACAGGTTAAAATAATAAAAATAATGCAAGGCTATCTACGAAGGCCAGATACTCTAAAATTGCTAAAATAAGGTGTCATACCGGTTGGGTGTATCCATACTGATATGTGTATAATACTCTTCAATACATATCCACACAGTATCTTCAAACTTTTATAACTACTAGCGTTCAGACGAGCACTTATGTGCCCGTCTAGAAAGACATATCAATTTTGACAGATACTATGATCAAAATAATTTCACAAATAAGATTAAAATAAGCTATTTTAATAGTGTTCAATATTGTTCGTATTGTAGTGGGGTTGTTCATATTTTAATGGGATTTAACTATATTTTAATTAATAATTTAAATTCCTATCTTAGTGCCATTGATCCTATTTTAACGGAATCTAAATTTAATTAATTAATAATTTAAATAATATTATAAAAAGGAGAAAATAGTAAAAAAAATAGTTCAAATCAAGGGTAAATTTGGAATAAAAAACCAACCCAGAAAGGGGTATCCACAATCCCTTTTATCTATTGTTATGGATTAAAACAAAATATTGGCATATATGCTTGGGACATTTCTCCAGTACTACAGGAGAAACTCCAAAAACTTGTCTTAAAAAATTTTGGGCAACTTTGTTTTTCAGGTTGTGAGTGAAATTATTGTACAAACTCTTTTATTCATTTTAACGATATAAAACTAAGAGAAACATGGTTATGAGATAGTAGGAGAGATGTAAAAGACCCATTTGATGATGGTGGTAACCAATTTCTTTAACTGCTATAGCTGTCTCATGGTGAATTAGACTTATGAGCTTGCTTTTTGAATTGTTAGAATGAGGAAATGAAAATAAAACAGCTAGTAGTACACAGTAAATAGTGAGCAATCAAACAAAATCTAAGACTTATCTTAAATAGGACTATTGTTATTTTATTTGTCATTGGTTAGGGAAAAAATACATGAGTAGTATTTATTTACAAAGAAAAGAATACATTTTTTATATGGATAAGAGAAAAATATATGTATATGTTTTTTTGTTATGATTGCAAATATCCTCAGAGAGCATATACAAGTTATCTTACGATGTGTCATGAAAACATTGATTTTTCAAGGTACTCTACATCTGAGAGTAATACATCTACCTGCTCACTTGGTCGAGGTCCATAAATGCAACGCAATCCTTTAGATTCGAGTATAGTAAAGTATATTTCGTCTTTCGATAGCAAGAGATGAGCAGAATAACTCTCAAGAGGCTCAACACAACCAAAAATTATCTGCAGAACAGGCATTTCATGTAAGGATATAGAAACATACTTTGACATTCAGTCCAGAGATCATATTGGTACTACCTCAGCCATCTCTTCAACTGTCACGGACTTATTCTTTTCATGTAGCTCAAACCAAGCAAATTCAAGTAGTGATGGGTCCTGCATCATATCATCCAGTACTTAGTTACAGTAAGAAGAGAGAAAGGTATAATTTGTGATCACTATTACATTCAAATTGTGAAATTTACCATGTTGTCCTGAGCTTTCTGAACAAAATGAGTGATATCTGCTTGGTCAAAATTGGATATGCCGGGAACAATATATGTCACTTGTTGTGGTTTGATGGAACTAGTGACACCATTCTTCAGCACAAAAAATCAAGGCACAGTCAGACTACATAAAATCTAAAAGCTTTTAGCATTTGATAACAATGCAATAGGTCCCAAACACCTAGCAACCTATTAAACATGCCGCATTATGCTGTTTCAACAAAAACCTGATCTGAAACCATCCAGTTCTTCTTGCCATCAGGTCTCTGAGCTACTGCTAGCAATATTTTATCAGAATCTTTCTTGAATTCCAAAAGCAAACCTTTTTGCAAGGAACGCTTCACAAGTCTATCTTCAACATGCTCTTCATTCAATAGTTCCGTGCTGTCAAACCAGCAAATAAAATTAAGATAGTAAACAAAGCAACGGGAAAGCAGTAACATCAAATCTAGGCTTGTATGAAAAATTTACTTGTCTTCCTTTTCATAGCGGGTATCCAAAACATTATTGCAGAAAATAGTTTCTATGGTTGTTAAAACAGCAAAACCAAAAGGAGGAGGATAAAATAAAATAAAAAAGTAAAAAGCACATTTCAAATTTTTTATATCATGACATTTTCCTCCGAATTTTGACAGTGTTTCTGTATTTATGTATTCTATCTTTAAGATCACATAGAAAATAGCATTCGTGTATTTGTGTATAGTGCAAAATTGCAGACAAATACATCCCTAATTACAGTCACAATGCTGTAACGAATACCTTCATAACCTTTGCTGCAATTAAATCTATGACATGAGCCCGTTGTTTTGAACAACTAATAAATATAACTATACTAACTCCGTCTCTAAATATAATACCCTTTTGAGTTTTTCTCTATCCCTTTTTATAAGACCCCTTTCAAATTTCAAGTACATTAATTATTTCTTTACCAATATACCCTTATTTATGTTATGTAATAAATACTGTGTGAAAACATTAACTTATTATCTCTCCTAAAGGGTAAACTTGTAAAACAATAGAATTTGTCAACAAAATTAATACAACAATTAGTTTTCTTAATTCTTGTGATTTTCTCAAAAGGGCCAAATATTTAGGGGCAGGGGTTGTAAATATGTTCTCACTTTATTTAAGTTCTGCAAAATTCCTCATAAATTATGCACCACCAACACTACAGATTGAAAGTGCGTCCAGTGTCCAACACCAAAACCACACTGACACATGTAGTTACATTCAATCGATACTATTTTTTTTTCTTCAGATTATCAATGGTGTCTACAGCGCCAGTGCCTTATAGCTTATACATGCAGTGTGTGCTTTTACATGACTTATAAAAAACTTAACCTCATTCTCTCTTTAAAAGAAAGCCCTTACTATTATATGATAAATAAATATCAGATAAGCTAACCACTTAAAGAGCCTGTTCAGATTGAATATCCCACAAGCGTAAACATTTGTGAGACTGTTTATGAGTACTTAAGATAACAGCTTATGACATGTCCACAAACTATTTTCAGCTTATTTTCACAAGTTTGTCGATAATAGCTTCTGAATACAGCTTATATGAAAACAAAATTACTTTACCTTATCTTGTTATAGATATAGCTTATGCATAAACAGTTATACGATAAGTGCTTATACTATAAGCACTTAATTAAGCTAAAATAATTCAATTCAAATAAGCTTTTGCTAAAGAAATAGCTTATAAGTTATACACAAGCACTTATCATGATAAGCATGTATGTGATAATTCTTTATCCAAACATTGCCTTGGTAGTTTTTGTAAAGAAAATGGAAAGAGAAACGTACTTTGAAGAAGAAGCTTCAACGGAAACAATTTTCTTTCGGAGTTTACGTTTGGCTTGAAGTTCTTCCATAACGGTTTCGAAGAGGCTTTTGATGGAGCGAGTTTGAGTATGGCAGGCATGGGAGGAGGGAGGAGGATGGAAGTGGAGAGCGGAGGGGAGAGGGCGGTGTGGGGAGAAGAGGCGGGGGACGGAGGAGAGAGGAGGGGAGGAAGGGCGGAGGAGCGAGTGGGTGTTAACTGCTCGAACGGCCATTGAAGAAGGTTTCAGAGGTTCATTTGAGCTGATGAGTGAGTGAAGGTAAGATATACCTTCGTTACGATAGTTCGATAATAGAGACTGAAATAAATTGATATGATATGATAGGATAAATTAATAAATTAGCGTCTATATGAATACTATAAGAAATTATTTTTGTCCTTAAAAAAAATAAAAATATTTTTTTTTGTATAACATTGTGACACAACTTTTAGACACTTTTTTCTTTGATACTTATGTCATGACATTCTTACTCTCACTCTTCTTTTTTCTCTTTTTATTGTTTTATCAATAAAAAGAAGAAAAAAAATATTATCACAAAAATTGTCACTTATTGATTGTACAAATATATCATTACTACTTATATAGTATATACTATTACCATTTTTTTTTGTCAAGATAATATACGATGCTGGTGTCCCATTAGGGGTGTGTTAGGGTATGAGAGAGTTAGAAGATAGATTGTAAACTCATCATGTTTGGTTTGGAGAGAAAGAGGGAAAAGAAACCCAAAATGTATGGATCTCACTCACTTTTTGTTACTTCATTGTATTGTCGAGAAAGAGGAGAGAAGTGGCTTAGTTTATCTTTTTCCAGCAATACTTTTGCATTAGAATATGAGTGTTACTTTTTCCACCCTATGCCCTTCTCACGTGCCCTGCAAAAATTACCAAATTGCCCTCCGAAAAACAAAATTCGGAAAACTAAAGATGGGTCCGGATTATATATTCCGGACAGATTCGAAGTATAAAAGGAAGTTCACCCCCCATTTTTACAGTTTCACTTTTTACTTTCTCTCCCTCTAATCCCAAATTCCAAACTGAAAAAATTCAACCAAAATCTGTGAAATCTTGCTCAAACAGACCGCATTTCAACCCTTGATCAACATCACATGGAAGGTTAGTTCGATTTCTCTATGAATGCATGTAATTTGTACCGTTTTTTTTCTTATGCACTGATGCAATCCAGATTTCGTTTTCCGGACTGTATTGTTGCAATCCGGAAAATATATTTCGGAAACACCCAATATTTGTTTTCAGCGTCTGTTTTGTACTATTTTGTGCTGATTGTGTTGTGTGCGTGTTACAGAAGGTTCATCCTCTACTCAGTGCGTAAGGGAGGCAGGGCATGCTTCCCGTAAGAGAGAGTGTACCCAACGGATGGAGGAGGAAGGTGTTGTTCCTCCAAGGCATCGGGGTGCCAGAGGACGTCGTGCTTATGTCGAGCATCAGCCGGAGCAGCATGAGAAAGAGTATGGAGAGATGGACGTGCAGCAATTGGAGGAGGAGGAGCTTCAGGCAATGGACGATGATATGGAAGATGCACAGCCGCAGCGAATGCGGACGAGGAAGAAGCGTGAGGTGGACTCTAAGCCACTTGATGACTATCCCGATGGCCCACACGACACTAGCCTCCTGAGGAATGGCAACATTTGGAGGAAGTATTGAAAGAGGTGCATGATAGTAAGGTTTACCGTCGTCTGGGAGCTACTGAGGGTGGTAGAGGTGCCAGAGGTGGCAAAGGTGGTGGCAGGGGTGGTGGCGGTGTAGTCATAAGGGGCTGATTGTATTATTTTATGTTTATGTTTGAACATTTTGGATGATTTTTAATTATGTAACACTTGGATAATTTTTATTTTTATGTTTTATTAATGTTTGAATGTTTGAAAATGATTTTGTGTCGTTAATTGTTATGTTATAAGTTGAATTTCCTGTTTGAACAACTGGTCAAAGGCCAAAGTGTTGGACTACATGCTCTAAACACAGAGGCTCAGTCAAAACAGATGGCTTCTGCCGCTGTGCTGATGCAGTTTGGATTACATAATCTGGAATGTTTTTACACTTTCTGGATTATGTAATCCGGAAACAACATTTCCCACCCCATTTGTTGACTTTCAGCGGGGTGATTTACACTGTTCGGATTACACAATCCGGAAATTGTTAGAACTTTCCGAATTATGTAATCAGAATCCATTCATTCAACATTGGCATCAACATCCATCAGGGTGGTTTAAGTGCCAAAATCCACGAATTTGTCCGGAATTTATTTTCCGGAATGTGTTCGGATTATATATTCCGGACTAGGGGTATTTTTGAAAAAAAAATAGGGCGCGGGGAAAGGTATAAGGTGGGAAAAGTAATACTCTTAGAATATAGTTTGAAGGTTTTGTGGGAAGAACTTAGGGTATATCTTCCTACACCAATTTGTGCTTGTCCACATCGTTGTATGTATGTTATTCGTGTGAAAAGAAACAAGTTTGCAAGCGACAAACATGTGAAAATATGGTCTCGGAATCCACTAGAAGTTTAGAAAACTCTCTAAAATATTATTGAATGAATAAAAGTTTTTTCTTAGGTTACAACTGTTAAGCTTAAATAGGGAAATAACAAAACCCTAATGGGCCAAAAATAACAAACTGAAACAAAAATAAGAAATTGCTAAAATTAGGCTAAAATAAAAATACTAAAAAAACCCTCCTACATCAGTCTTCTCCTCCTCTGAAGAACTCGACCCCAAGTTCTCATTCTCATAAAGAACTTCTCATGCATGTTGGCTCCTCCAATAAACAAGAGACCACCCTCTTGAGTCCCATTGTTTGAAGTTTATGGAACCTATGATACATGAGAAAAGTAGTGATCTCCACTAAGAAGTTTTAAATTAAGAAGCAGGTTCATTAAGATAGCCATTGCATCATGATTATTCCCATTAATAACATTGAACTAGCCTCCTTTATGCACATATTTGTATAACTCCATAAAGTATGGCTTCAGATTAACAACAAACAAAATTTTAGTGAATGTCTTGATGATTTTTATGCTATTTCTTCTCTCACTTGAATGAGTTGAAAACGTTGGTGCCACAGACATTGAGTGTGTCCCAATTCCCACATGCTTCCACTCAAAATTATCTAGAAGAGACCACACAAAGTACTCTCTCACATCTGCTCCTATTCTTATTGATGTTGCTTGAGAATCCAAGTAGCTACCCATGTACTATACTCTTTCATGATAGACCTCATCTTTCTTAACCTTTTCATTCAAGACAACATCAAAAACAAATTTATGCTTCTCCAATTCTGTTTCGACAGGTTCTTCCTCCTTGATTTCTTCAGTATGTTCCTCAATTGTTTCAAGCTCTTCAATTTCCTTTTCTTTTGGTTCTTTTTTCGGTGTTTCATCATTCATATTTGCTCCATCACAAAGTGAATTTGCAACAGTTTTATCCTTCGCCTATAATTTCGTTGTCCTCGACATCGAACAACAATGGATTGAGGAACAATATAGTTGAGTCAATAATATCAGGTTGCTTATTTGTGTTGACTCCAACGTTAAGATATCTTTGAATATACGTTATCAAAACAGAGTGTTTAGCAATATCCTTAATCGTCTTACGAGAGTTACCTGCCATTCTGGAAGCATGTCTCAAAAGGTCAGTCAAGCAGTAATCTTTATTGTAACAAAACGGGCAACGATATATCGAATAAGAGATTTTAAACTTGTAGTAATCATCCTTCAACTTGTTGTAATACCTACGCTCATAGTATTCCAAATCAGATTCACAGATATGTTCTGATTTTTGGTACGTAATCACAGTATGATTGTTATTACGAACCCTAATAACAGGAATTGGTCCTCCTCCCCTATTCGGATCGTTTCTGTTGTTGTTGATGTTGTTGTTGTTGGTGATGTTATTCAGGTTAGTTGTTAACATCGACATTTGGGCAGCCAAAGCATTGAGGACCGGGGGTAAGAGCCGCGACAACCTCTGCTTTCGTCACCGTTTGATCTTCCATGGCTGATCACGTTAGGAAAAGAACAGGAGAAACCTTCTCTGATACCAACTGACGCAGTCAGAAACATAGGCTAGCAAGCGCTAAACCTAGATTGAAAAGAAACTAGTTTGCAAGCGACAAACATGTGAAAATAGGGTTCTGAAATCCACCAGAAGTTGAGAAAACTCAAAAATATTATTGAATGAATAAAAGTTTTCTCTTAGGCTACGGTTGTTAAGCTTAAATAGGGAAGTAACAAAACCCTAATGCGCCGAAAATAACAAACTGAAACAAAAACAAGAAATTACTAATATTAGGCTAAAATAAAAATACTAATAAAAATACCAAGGAAACCCTCCTACATCAAAGAGCATGAGATTACACGCTCAATTCTTCGTTTTCTCATTGGACTAGATGATACGTTCGATCGTGTTCGTTCTCAAATCTTGTTGAATTTGTTACCAACTCTTAACAAGATTTTCTCTATGGTGATGGAACATGAAAGACAGTGCAAAGCTTCTATTTCTGATAAGTCTAGGATTCTTATCAATTCAGTGAATTATGGCAAATCCTAAAGAAAAGGACATGGTAATTGTTCATCATTCATTCTCTAGAACAAGCGTGTTTGTACTTTCTATGGTAGAAATGGCCACACAACTGAAAGTTGTCATAGGAAACATAGTTTTCCTCCACATTTTGGTAATCATTCTGCTATGGCCAATCATACTCCCCTTGAATTGAATGAAGAAAGGGAAGATCTGGATGATTTAAAGAGTTGCGAAGACATCGACTCTTATGTTTTTCACTAAGGAGAAATATGATCAGCTTGTAAACTTGTTTCAATCATCAGGATCAAATGCGAATCAGCATGCATCTTCTAGCAAGGTCAATCTAGCTTCACATGTCACAAATCATGTCACTTCATGTATATCTAGAGTATCTTACTCTTTGAATCATTCAAATATTGGATCTTGGATTGTAGACTCCAATGCTAGTATTTAGTAGTGTTGTGAAATCAACCTTGATTGGAATCACACCAATGAAAAACAAAGATGTGTGGAGCAAAAGATAGTGGTAATCCTAGGTCTAAGTGTCTTCAAGCAACAACACACACAAGAGCTAAAACAATGACACAAAACACTAGCCAAGCACAA
>Ga0228710_1003168_pt1 | contig 26221 bp, 20 predicted proteins | sample MedpolnodulmetaG_FD_177995 | JGI IMG/M metagenome (GOLD analysis project Ga0228710, IMG submission 177995) | Root nodule microbial communities from Medicago polymorpha collected in Santa Monica, California, United States - pink nodules | ecosystem: Host-associated > Plants > Roots > Nodule...
CATATTAGACATTGACACTATTATTTTTTGGACATTTTGGACAATTAGTAAAAACTAAAATAAAAGTGATTAAAGTAAAAGAAGAAAAATGACTAATTAAAAATAAAAATAAAAATTTAAAAATAAAAGAGAATTAATAAAAGATGGAATTTTAAAAGATAAAAGTAAATTTAAAAAAATAAAGATAAAGAGAGAAGAGGGTCCGAATCGGGACAAAAATGAGGTATTTTAAAATACCTTTCTGCCGAATTTTCTTTGAAAAGTCAGAGAATTTTCCGGATCAGAGGGTGTATGAATGTAGGATGTTAGGTCAAAAATTGGGGTATGACATGCTTGCTAATAGGCTTCGAGCGGTGATTGGTTCGGTTGTCTCTGGTTCACAGTCTGCTTTCGTTAAAGGTCATCAGATTCTTGATGGCATTCTGGTGGCTAATGAGATTGTTGACGCAGCCCGTAAAAGTAAGAAAGAGTTATTACTTTCTAAGGTGGATTTTGAGAAAGCCTATGTTTCTATTGACTTGGATTATTTAGATGATGTGATGGTAAAAATGGGGTTTCTGACTCTATGGCGTAAATGGATGAAAGAATGCACTGGCATGGCCTCAACCTTGGTTTTGGTTAACGGTTCCCCAACAGACGAGTTTTATTTGGGAAGAGGGTTGAGACAAGGTGACCCTCTATCACCGTTTTTGTTTCTCCTTGTCACAGAGGGGTTCCATGTTTTAGTGAAATCTTTGTCAGAAAATAATTTTTTCAGTGGTTACAAGATGGGTGGCAATATTCCAGTAGTAGTTTCTCATCTCCAATTTGCTGATGACACTTTGATTTTGGGTGAGAAATCTTGGGCTAACATGCGGGCTATGCGAGTTGTGCTTCTTCTCTTTCAACCCATGTCTGGTTTGAATTTTTCTCAAAGTCAGTTGGTTGGGGTGAATGTTTATGTTTCTTGGTTATCTGAAGCGGCATTGGTAATGAATTGCAAGGTTGGTTATGTTCCTTTTGTGTACCTCATTTTGCCTATTTGTGGTAATGTGCGTCGGTTAGCTTTTTGGGATCCGATTATAAACTGAAACAAATCTAGACTGTCGGGTTGGAAGTTGAGACACTTATCATTGTTTGTTCGTTTGGTTTTATTCAAGTCTGTCCTGTCATTGCTTCCTGTTTATGGCCTTTCTTTTTTCAAAGCTCCTTCATGTATCATTTCCTCTATTGAATCTATTTTAAATTGTTTTTTCATTTTTTTTTTTGCGGGGGGGGGTGGGGAGTGACGACCACAGAAAAATTTCTTGGGTTGATTGAAACTCTGTTTGCAGTAGTAAGGAGGTTGGCGGTTTGGGGGTAAGAAGAATTATGGAGTTTAATGTTGCTTTATTAAGGAAGTGGTGTTGGAGGTTGTTGGTGGAGAGGGAGAGTTTGTGGTTTAAGGTGATATCAACACGTTATGGTGAGGAGGGAAGGCAGGTGAGAGAGGGAGGGCGTGCATCATCTACGTGGTGGCGTGACATCGCCGTGTTGTGTAGGGAGGAGTGGTTTAGGGACCATGTTAGTCGCTCTGTTGGAGATGGGAAAAATACTTTCTTTTGGTCGAAAGTGTGGCTTGGTAGTGTCCCACTTCGTCATAGGTTTAGTAGATTATATGAGTTGTCGAAGCATAAAGAGAAAACCGTGTTTGAAATGTATCAGTTAGGTTGGGGGGAGGGTGGGGAAGCGTGGAGATGGCGGTGGAGGTTATTGGCGTGGGAGGAGGAGTTGGAGGAAGAACTTACGTTATTACTTCAGAATGTGATTTTGCAGGTTGACAGAGTTAATTGTTGGTTATGGAATCGTCTCACATTTTTTTTGTCCGTAGTGCTTATAATTACATGACTTTTCAGCCTCCTATTGATTCTATAGTGGAGATGTCATCTCTTTGACACAAGGACGCCCCTTTATAGGTAATGTTGTGTGTGTGGTGTCTGTTTCGCGATAGGCTGCCTACAAAGGGTAATCTTCTTCGACGAGGAGTTATTGTTAATGATTCCCTTTGTGCGTAAGTGGGTGTGGATTTATGAAAACTTCATCTTATTTGTTCTTACATTGTAATCATTTTGGTTCCGTTTGGTCTCTTATTTATCAGTAGATTGGTGTGTCTATGGTCTCACCTTTTCAAGTAGCGCACCATTTTCATCATTTTAGATTTCTTGCGGGTGCTTCTAAGGCGCGTCGTTCCATCCTTTAGGCAACAGGTTATTCAATGGCAAGGTTAGCTCAATTGTGCATCTAGTAGATAAGATTAAGTCCCTCACTTTCATGTGGTTGAAGGCTAAAGTTGATTCACTTTCCCTCAATTATCACCCTTGCTGGCTTAGTCCGTCGACCATTTTGGGCATTGGTTAATAGATTTGCTTGGATTTTAGTGTTCTTTCCTGTTTATATTTTGTAAATTGTGTACAAACTTTTTGTGTCTTCCTTGGTACACCTTGTACTAGAAGGTCACTTTGTTTTGGTAATATATTTCATTTTAGCATCTTCAAAAAAAAGATTTAAATAAACTTTTTTAATAGTGTGAAATATTGTTGTGTTGTTCTTATTTTATTGAGATTTAACCTTTTAGTTAATAATTTAAATTTCTATTGTTGTAGTGTTGTTCCTATTTTAATGGGATTTAACATTTTTTAATTAATAATTTCAATAATAAAGTAAAATGATAAAATTGTAAATATAAAAGTTTAAATGAAAGATAGAACTTGAAGTAAAAAAGGATTGAAAAAGAAAACATATATCCTCTTAATATATAACTAACTAGCATTCTAAAGGACACTAGATGGACACTAATACGCGTTTGATCGCTTTTTACTATTGTGACTTTTTAATTATAAAAGATCATACTTATCCTTTTTAAAAATGATAAGTACAAATATTTATCACTTTTAAATCGTAACAAACTATGTTTATCTTTTTCAAACACCAATAATATAATAAATATAATATAAATACAATATAAATATATGTTTTTATTTAAGACCATCAATCTAGCAACTTTATAGGTAAACTTGTTTAAAAGTATAATTTGTAGTGAGAAACCATCCCATTCAGGGGTAATTGACAAAACTTGCAATTTTAGGGGTAATTGCCTATTTACTCTGAACACGAATAAGTATGGATAATATATTGCATTAATATATTATTTGTTGGTTTTTATTTATTTTTTAAAATAACAAATTACTCTTTTCATCCTATTTATAAGAGACATTTTGATCAACAAAAATTGATGTAGGTGATCTTTGAACGAGTTACATCAATTTTTGTAGACCATTTGCTAAAAAAAAAAACTTTCGTTGACCAAAATGTGTCTTGTAAATGTATTTTTACTATAGAACTTTTCTGGTTACACCCTATTTTATTTAGGTTACATCCTAAAATGACAAAATTACTCTTAAATAAAATTAAATTTTCAAATTCACCCAAAACCATTTACATCGTTCTTCCTCTTTCAAAATTTAATGTTGGTACACGTAAATCTTGTTTAAGTATGTCATGTAAGCTGAGTTTAAGTGTACATACTTAAACTGAAATTTGTGTTAACCTCCTCAATCTTTTTTACATGATTCTACATAATCTTATTTTAAGTAGGTATATGTAAACTTAGTTTAAGTAGGTTATGCAAATTGAGTTTACATGTACCTACTTAAACTCAATTTACGTTAACCTCATGTACACGTTACCTAATATTTCTTATGAAGGTACTCACACAGTTTAATTTAATGTGCACCGTCAAATACTATCGCTTGTAGCATATAACTAACCAGCACTTGGACAACAACAAAATATAAAAACTCGCCGTGATTGAACAAAAGAAGAATTTCACCTACTTAGTGTAGCATATAAGCACAATAGAGCATGGATGAAAAACATTTTGATTTACTCTTTAGTCTTTCGTTGAGATTGATTGAAATCCATGATTGTTCGTGGGTGAGAGAGGGTGAAAATTTATAGTGACAATGAAATCAATGTTTTATGATAATTAATATGAAAAGGGCAATTTGGGTATTGTATAAAAGTTTTAAGTAAATTTGGATATAACAAAAAATACATGGGGTGTTACTAAAAAAATTCTTTGCTATATATGCAAACCAAGGTGGAGAATTGAAATTTATTCATTCAGCTATGAAGAAGAGAAAACGAGCATCGACTGAGATAAAAGAGAAGGTTCTTTCTTCGTCTTATTTACACTCTGTACATGTTAAAAAATTCCTGTTTCAGCGTGAAACACTGATTTTATTCTTTTTAGATGAAACCCTAGCTACTTTCTGATTTCGTGAAATTGTTTTTGTTTTTGTATTCAAGATTCTATTATTTGTTAACAACAAGATATTTGTGATTTCCACAAAATACACAGACTAAATTTTTTAGTCTTTATTAGGTAATATGAATTTTTTTATCGTCCTTGTTCAATTTAAGGGATTAAACTGATATTTTTTTAAATTGAGATTTATAACGACTAAAATGCTCTTTTAATTTATCCGGTTAGTATTGGTCTGCATGAGACTTATATAATAGTAAACTAACACACATTGTTTTTTTACAGGATGCACTCTACAATAGTGGAAACAATTTGGTTGATAGAATCAGCGATCTACCAGATGAGTTGTTGTGTCACATACTCTCTTTTCTCCCAATCAAACATGCCTTCCCTACCACCCTTCTTTCGAAACGGTGGATCCAACTTTGTTATTCACTCCCCGTTCTCATCTTTAAAGATTACACCACCGAAGACTATGACGCCTTCCATCGCTTCAGTCGTTTTGTCAATACTCTCATGCTCTCCTCTCTGGCAACAAATAAACCCATCAAAACGTTTTCCCTTAACTGTAATTTTATACACCGCGATGTGTACACTCTCATGATCTTCGACAAATGGTTAGAAGCCGCAAAACGGCGTTCTGTTGTGAACTTGTTTGTCTCTCTGAATAACCACACCTTGAAGCCTATTATTTTTATCTCCCAAACCCTCTTTGTTCTCAAACTTCTGTGGTTAAAAATTTCAAGTGATACTTCGTGTGTTGATCTTCCATCGCTAAAAGTCCTACATTTGGAACAAGTTGGTTTTAAAAATCGGAATGATTACATAAATTTTCTTTCTGCTTGCCCCATCTTGGAAGATTTCCATGCTGAACCTATCTATATACATAGTAAGAAGAATCTTGATGAAAACAATGCACCAGATGAAGGGTTTAAATCCTTGACATTGTCTAAATTGGTTAGAGTGTGTATTGGTTCAGAAGATGCTCCATTTAATGGTATTGATAATGTCAAGAATCTACGCATAATAACAAGATTCACAAATCAAGAGGCTTCTTTCAAAGCCATTCCAGTTTTTTCAAACCTTACATATATTAATCTATTGTTTCTTTGCTCATCCTTTCATTGTTGGGGTGGAGTAGTGGAACTGCTCCGCAATTGCCCCATGCTTCAAAATCTTTATATTACAAAGGTTTGTTGAGTACTTTGTTTATTTCCTTGTTCTTTTTTATTTCTCTCCATATATTTTGATAATTGTTATTTTTTATCCTTTGATAGTGGACAATAAGCAACTCATCCAAAGAATGGAAATATCCAATTTCGGTGATTACATGTGTTTCGTCTCGCCTGAGAATATGTACAATTTTAAACTTTAACGGCTCAGCAAATGATCTTCGATTTGCAACATATATTTTGCAAAATGCGACACTTTTACGGGACATGAAAATCGGTGTTGCTACTAATGGAATGCTTTTGGAAAAAGGCCAGTTTATAGAAGAATTGTTCTCATGTCCAAGGATATCTTTGAGATGTAACCTTTCTTTTGAATTTAAGGATGAATACTAGAATTATCATTGTTTTTCATTACTAGAATTATTCTTTAGTATTGACAAATTCTAGGGTGAACTACCATGTGGCTCTATAATTATAATTATTCCGTTGGTTGCATACAATTTTTTTTTGCTCCAAACTCTCCGTCTTCATTTGTTTTGATCCTGTATAGACTAGATAAACTTCATGGTTCAGATGCTGTTTTGCTTTTGATTTGGATATTTTTCATTAAGCTAGAATCCTTTCTGGATTGCTTTATTTGTTCCCTCTGTTATTATTTTAGTACTTTCAGAATTTTATGTGATTCCTTCGTTTGTGTTTCTGGTTTTCTTTACCTATTTGTTTTTTCATTTTTAGCAATCTTGCTTTTGCATTCACACCCTTGAAACCTATTATTTTTATCTCCCAAACCCTCGTTGTTCTCAAACTTCTGTGGTTAAAAATTGCAAGTGATACTTCGTGTGTTGATCTTCCATCGCTCAAAATCCTACATTTAAAAGAAGTTTGTTTTAAAAATCGGAATGATTACATAAGTTTTCTTTCTGCTTGTCCTATCTTAGAAGATTTTCATGCTGAACCTATCTATATACATAGTGAGAAGAATCGTGATGAAAACAATGTACCAGATGAAGGGTTTAAATTCTTGACATTGTCTAAATTGGTTAGAGTGTGTATTGGTTCAGTAGATGGTCCATTTAATGGTATTGGTAAAGTTCCTTATGTATAGTCTGCTTCTACTGTGCGTAGTGTAGATACTTCTTCTGTGAATGTAAAGTCTTCACCTTTGCTTTCTATTCAATTTACGCTTCTCTCCCAAAGGGACCAAAGTTCATAACGGTCTGCTTTCTGTTGAAGGTAATTTTTACACCTTCTGTGATGTACGCTTCTTACTCATATTGATTACTATCTTATTAAAATATCTGTTGTTCTATCTTATTTCTATGACATATAACCTATCAAGTTAACCAGGATGGTGGTCTTTTAGTATTGACGAATTCCAAGGTTCTGTTTTGGCTTGATAATGGTTCTGTTTGCATGCTTTTAATTTTATTTTTCTATATGGCGTTCAAAGTGAGAATTTTCCTAGTCTTATTTATTGTCAGAGTCATTTGATTGTGCTTGTTACTAGAATATGTTGGCACCATTAAGGAGCTTGTGGTTTGGTTCAGATGTTGTTTTTCTTCTAGTTTTGATATTTTCCATTTTGTATTGCTACGCCTATGACTATATATCTGTCACTTGTCCATTTTCTTTGAAATTTTTGCGTCATAATGGTTGTTCTATAAATTTCTTTTTTGATTTGTTATTGTCCTGAATTTCATTTGTTAAAACATAAATATGTGTTGCAGGTTTCCATATTTTTTTTCCGCTATGTGGATACCAGCTTTTGCATTTGTAGTATCCATTATTTGTTCATTTTGTTACATGTTTGTATATCATAAGTTCACCATAGATATTTCGACCCAATTCATATTTTTTGACTATCATTCAAACATTGATATGGTAACATATCCTTTCTAACTCTAAATAGATATGGAGTGAGAACAAAAGGGCACAAATTCATTGAAATTATAAGTGACTACAGTAGGAGGGGTGTGCAAAATATCTGGTTAGACGGAGAAAATCACATCCAAATTCAAAACCATATTCAAATAACAAGATTTTTGCATACAAAAGTCACCGTTCAATTTCAAAACGGTTGGCTATCCACTTCAATGATTCCGGTTTTTTCTTGGATGTCCAAATCCATAACCATATCCATTTTTTTAACTAAACCATATCATGTTGAATCATAGAAATCTCTCTCTCTCTCTCACGCTCTAACTCTCTCACTCTGTCACTCTCTCTCTCTCTCTCCTTTCCCAGCTCTCCCTCCGTCGCTTCAGAGGAAGCAACAATTTCGTCTTTGCAGTTTCCAGGTCTCGATTGTGATGATTTAAAAGCGAGGGAGAGAAGTGAGAATGATGAATTTGTCAAAGAGAAATAGTAGCCTATGATAATCGGCTGTATATCCACAAATAAGAGTATAACCACTTGGTCCCATCCAATGTTCTTGAGCAGCATGGCAATAAGACCAGCAATATCAGAAACAAAATCCATAGACTAATATTCAAAACAAAGAAGATAGAAAAAATATCATTCAGATATTCTTCCATGATTGTACCAACTTCCTCGAGTCTAAAGAAGAATATAGGAATTCATGTTTTAAATTCTCCCCATTGGAGTTAGAAAACTTGATTTTCTTTTTAATAGTTAGAAAACTTGATTAGGTTAGTTTTATTTCTCATTTTCCTATGCTTTTGCGTTAAATAAGTACGTAGTCAAAACAAACGAAGAGCGACAGAGTTTTAAACATAAATTTGTAGAATTAGATTTTGCAAGCAAAATTGGAAAAGTTTCGTGTTAGATATAACACCTTTCATGCATTTCCACATAACAACTTAAGCTTGTAGATGAAAAGAACGACTTAGAATATCAATAGTGTTAAAAAAAAAGTATTAATTCAAGTAGAAAACTAGCCTTGGGGTTTGAATATCATTAAATATCATATAGACTTGACACTAAAAAATCAATGCGAGAAAGATAGTAACTTAGGGAATGTTGGAGAATCTGAGAGCTCAGTACAGGAACTCCAATTAGTGCTGAAGATCCGGTGTAAGAGAACAGGAAAATGAAGTAGAGAATAAGATGAAAGGAATATTCTAAAATTCTATAGGCCACACCAGTAACCCATATGCTAAAATTTATTCAAATCTAGGACTCCTAGGCATTTCACCAATACTGCTATAACGTGAAGTAGAGTCACTACTCACTATCAATTTACTTCAATTTTGGTATATATTAGAGACGACAAACATATAAAACTGAGGAACATATAATCCAGCTTCAAATTAGTTACAAATCTGAATTTAGTTACAACAATAGCGAACTAGGGTGCACAACTTCTTATACCGGTTACGTTCTAAACTCTAACGAAGTCCGACAAGTTTTAATCACGTAAAGGAATCCTGCTGCCAAATTAAAGTGATACCAAGTTTTTTTGTTCAGGTTGACCACCTATAAAACACAGAGTTTACTTTTCAAGTTTCTATGAATCAGGACAAGTTTCATATGCTCAATCAAGTCAAATTTTTTAATTTGGAATCAAGTTTCATATATTTTTATATGATATCAAAAGTTTACAGCCCTACCTCAATGCCAAATTATGACATTTGTTGGTGTGATCCACATTGGTTGCATCATGAATCAAGATGTTATTAATCATTGAGTTGGATGTTTATCTATAAATCTAATTAAGTCTTCATGTAGATTCGACTAATTTTCTTCCAAATAACATTTGCACATAAGTTCTAATAACTAGTCTGTCAAATGATATAGACCTCAAATTTTCATCCAAGTAACATATGCACATAAATTCCAATAACTCTCATAAATGATGAAAGGCTAAGCAAGCCATTACAAGTTTTCAAAAAAATAGTAATGGCTAAAATGAGAGATTGGAAACTGTCTACATTATCAGCTCCAGTTTCACCAGATGCATTGGTCTGGATTCCAGACACTACTTCATATTTCTCAGTTAAAACGTATTATAGGATGCTTCTTCAGTTCCGTCAATCTGCGATTGCGGAAAACTTGATTTTAAGCACTGCCAATCGATTATGGCTATCCTCCATTACGTCCATGTGTGTGTCGTGAGCTGGAAATTGTTCAGTGTTACCCATGTGCTGAAGGATCATAAGAATTCTTTATGCAGAAGTAGAAAAATATCCACTGTTAGATATATTTGTACTCTGAATTTTGTGACTAGATCACTAACCACGCAATAAAACATTCAATGAAAAGACATCTTTCAGAAATAATTTTTATGAAATGCTATTTGAAATAGTTATTTATTTTAGAGATTTTTAAAATTTTATCATCCAAAAAAATTATAACAAAATAATGAAATATTTAAAATGACATTTTAAGATAAGTTATTCAAACGATTTTTTCATTTGAAAGATTTCTTTAAAAAAATTATAACAAAAAGAGTTTATACTATGAAAATCTATTTAAAAAAAAAAATTATAACAAACATAGGATTTGATTTTTTTTAATTAATACTAGTTCCAAATCTGTCGTATAAATAAAAGCAAACCCTTCCGTGACTCAAACAATGACTGATATAAGCAAACATTCCCCTAATTGACTAACGCTCTGGCAAACCCTTCCTTGATCGTTACTCAAACGATGGCGGATAGAATCAGCGATTTACCCGACAATTTGTTGTCTCTCATACTCTCTTTTCTCCCAATCACACAAGTTTTCACAACAATCTCCCTTCTATCAAAACGGTGGACCCCACTCTGCTATTCACTCCCTGTTCTCAACTTGGACGATGAAACCTTCAAAGACTATGGAACCTTTGATCACTTGTGTCGATTTAGTGATAATCTCATGCTCTCTCCTCGATATACAACCAACAGACCCCTCAAAATGTTTTGCATCAACTGCTGGTCCGGAAGCCTCAATCTGCGTTGCATCATCAACGAACGTTTAGGTTCATGGCTTGAAACTGCATTACAGCGTGGTGTAGAGGAATTCCATCTCTTTTTGTATTACCACACCTTGAATCCCATTATTCTCGTCTCCCGAACCCTTGTTGTTCTCAAACTCGACACGTTACATATTGCAAGTGATACTTCTTGTGTTGATCTTCCATCACTCAAAACCCTACATTTGAAATATGTTCATTTTGGAAATCCGAATGATTACAATATTTTTCTTTCTGCTTGTCCTAACATAGAAGATTCACATGTTGAACCTATCTATGCACTTAGTGAGGTGAATCATAATGAAAACAATGTACCAGAAGAAGGGTTGAGTTCCTTGACCTTGTCTAAATTGGTTAGAGCGAGTATTAGTTCAAATGATCAATGGTATCGATAATGTTGAGTGTTTAAACACGATCACACGAGCCACATATCAAACGGCTTCTTTGATTAATATAGATTTATATTAATCTATGCCTGGATGGCTCATTTCATGGATGGGATGATGTAGTAGAACTGCTCTGCCATTTTCCCAAGCTTCAAATTCTTTCAATTAGAAAGGTTTGTTGAGTAGTATTTTGTTTGTTTGCTTGTTCCTTTTTTTTATGTATTTTGATAAATGTTATTTATGATCACTTTGACAGTGGAGGAATACCAGCTCATCTAAGGAATGGAAATGCCCAACATCCACTCATGAATGTGTTTCGTCTCACCTTAGATCATGTACTATTTCAAACATTCAAGGCTCGGAAAATGACCTTCGATTTACCAAATATATTTTGCAGAATGCGAGTCTTTTACATGACATGAAAATCAGCGTTACTACTCATGGAATGCTTTTGGAAAAAAGCAAGATTCTAGAAGAATTGTCCTCCTGTGCAAGGATATCTTTAGAATGTAAACTTTCATTTGAATGGGATGGTTACAAGATTTATTGGTTTTTTCATTCGTTTGCATTCTAATATGTTGCAACCATTTAGTTTGATATATAGTTTAGGCAACATACATCGGCTTGGTCTAATTAACTGGGATGAATTCTATGGTAGATTACCATTGCGACTCAATAATGATTATGTTTGGATGCTTTAATTTTATTTTGCTCTATTACATTGAAAGTGAGAATTGTGCCAAGTCCTTTTAATTTCTCAGATGTAGTTTTTCTTGTGGTTTTGATATCATCTGTATAACTCACCACATGATTAGCTCTTAATGCTACTGCCATGACTCAACGACTGCAAGTTAATCCTAGAAACCGTAATTCCAAGATGAGGAACAAACAATTGTGCTTTAAGAGGAACAAACAAGTAAGACTTGTCAACTAAACCTCACCACATCAATGGACTCCACATTTCAAGCTGGCTTAGATGGAGATATTTGATGCTTCAACTGGTATTTGATTTGCATATGCTTAATAACAATTAATTAAGAGTAAATCATTTCTCGTATGCTTAACGAATAACACTAGTAATGTAGATCACACCTTTAGTATCCTTAATTAATGCTTTTAACTTGGTCAACGTTGCCTAGTTTGAGGTTTTTTTCAAAATTTTGTATCAAGTGTCCTATATGAATTGGAACAAATAGGATTCAGAACAATTCCAGTATCAACAAGCACAATCAAATACGTTTGTCAACAAATACGATTTGGAACAATTCTAAAGACTAAAGACTAAGCCTATACATGTTGTCCAAACTAAAACTAAATGGCTGCAGCATATTAGAATAGAAAGTAATGAAAAAAACATATAAGTTTGCAAGTCAAATGAGCATTGTTCTTGTGACTATGATTGTTGTAACAGCTGTGTTATTTAAACATCAAAATTCCGGATACCGTACATGAATATCTCTTTCTCATAATTTTTATATTTTACCTTTTACGTATATTTCAAAAATACACTAAAAAATATTGTCTTTGGCACCATTTTGCTTGTTGTAAACATGTATTTCAAACTATTACTGAAATGTAGTTGGCATGACAGAGGGAAAATTGGTAATGAAATCTATGGTCTATATATCAATGACAACCTAGAAATAAAAAACTTTTTGTCAATATTGCTTTTTAAAGTGATATTTTCTTCTAAACTAGCTATAGCTTTCTATTTGAGAGAAGATAAGTACTTTTGCATAACTCAAATTTTGATCTAAAATGATATTTGCAAATTTTTTATATTATGTCCGGTGAAGGTTAATACGTATAAGAACAACACACCAAATCCAGCGGCGGAAAATTGTGAGAAAATAAGTTAGTCTATACAGAATATATAGACTAACATAATCTGATAGAGCAATCCAGTAACAATCACAATCAAACAACTCTGCAATAAATAAGGCATATGATAAAAATTCAAATATGAAATATGTTTCTTCTGCATACTTGGTTGTCAGCATAGTTTGAGCTTGTAACAGAGATTAGTGCAGTCAGTCATACTGTACTTGGTTCCCATTTTCATATTTTTTTTTTTTGAAGGAGACACTATTTTTTAATACTCTCTAACACACTTTTCTTATTCGATAAAATATGAATCTTACTCATAAAAAATTGGTCTCATATAAAACAGTGAAACCACATAAAGTTTATTCAATAAAAAGTAAATATTAAAAAAAATATTCAAAATATAATGGATAGTTGGTTTATATGAATTACTACGTTTACCTTCATTAATTGGTTGGTTGGATGGTTACAACCACCTTTCTCATTACTACGTTTAGTTCCACAGACCTTCCTTACATCTATTTAATTCAGACCTTCCGTACATTTATTTAATTTACCTCTAGCTACCTTATATCCACCCACCTTCCTTACATCTATTTAATTTACCTCTAGCTACCTTTATATATGCATTAATTAGTTGTAATAATTTTAAACTTTCTTGGGTACAAAATATTCATCTCTCCGTCCTAAATTATACGTCGCTTCCGAAAAACATTTTATCCTAGATTATATATTGCTTTTCAAAATACCAATAAAACATTAATGCTACTTTTTTTATTATATTCATAACTATTTATTACTCTATTCTTTAAGTTCTTTAATTTATCTTTCTCAAACCATTTATTGAGAACAATTCCGTAAAACAACTCATAATATCTTTTTCTCATACAAATGAATTATACCGCATTATGTAAATAAATGAAAACCATTTTTCAACCTTTTCGAAACCAATGATAATACCGAAAAACATTCAACAAGATTTCCAAAAATAATCATTAAACCAAAAAACAATCATAAAGTTTTCTGAAATAAAAACTAAAACCGAAATAGTTCAACACAATGGGTAAAATGGCTAGTTTAGGTAAAATGGATAAGAGTATAAATGTAGCGGTATATGATTAAAATATTTCAATGTCATGCTTGAATGGTTGTGAGTTCACGTGGTCAAACGTGAATTATGTAGTAAATAAATCAACTTGTTTTGGGGCTCTTAATTTTTGTTCCAAAATTGATTTAAGGTTGGAGCTAATATGGGTAGCTTTTGCGTCCAAAGAAAAGCGCTTCAGGCTTCAACATTTTATTGATGTGACCTGGTAATCAATTTACCATTTAGTCAATTTAGCTGTTAATCAATACGTTTTAATCATTACTTTTTTTTAAAACTTTAATCATTACTTCTAGCTAAAAAAAGTTGGATTGATGGTGTGGTTTTATACAAATAGTTTTATTTCCCTTTCTTTGATGAGAAACAAAGGATTAAGCAAATGACATCTAAAAACTAAGAAAATAGCTCATCATAATCTTAAGACTTTTGCAAGAGCGTAAATTGAGTTGGGTAATCACATTAGACTAAGATCAACTACACAATCGAGATTAACATCAAATCTTCATACAAATTCTAAAGACATTCGATATATGAGTCATCTCAGTTGTATGTTTGTCACTATATACTCTTGCATTCAATCTAAAACTTTAACTCATATCAGACATATTAAAATTATAACTATAAATATTTATGATTTTCAAACGTAACGAACTCAACAAATCATATTTATAAACACTTACTATCTATTTAATCTATAAAATTACCACCAAATTTGAGCCATGACTCTCAGAAGGACGAAGAATATAAGTCAAATCTGGATGGTTTCAGCATCAACATTATTCTTTTCATGGCGGGAAGCCGGTTGCCACCTCGACCGTAGGCCCCATCTTCAATTTCTGTCTTTTTTATTTATTTATTTATTTCTGTTTGAATCATAAATTAAGGGATTGATCAGGGAGAACGAAGAACACTAACACCTAAAGGGTTAAGATTAATCTTTTTTTTGAGGGAAAAGGGTTAATATTAAATTAAAAAAGGTGGTCTTTTATATTTTGGACCACAGCCCACCATAGTCATTCATTGCCTAATCAACCCACCATAGGAAAAAGTTGGTTATATTATTCCAAAAACAAAAACCAAGAGTTGGTAAAAATATTTTATTGTGTGATCTCAAAGTACAGTTTCCCTTCTTCACTCCACCGACGACAGTAAGCTACACTCATCCATATTATTTATTTTCTCAAACACTTCTTGCTTCCATTTCTTTTCAATTCTCATGGCTATGCAATCACCTTCCTCTTCATTTTCACATGGATTCACTTACCAAGTGTTCATCAGTTTCAAGGGCACCGACACTCGCCACTGTTTTACTGGAAATCTCTACAAAGCTCTTCATAACAAGGGAATCCACACCTTCATTGATAAGAATAATCTTCAAAGAGGAGATGAAATCACAACATCACTCGTTAAGGCTATTGAAGAGTCTAGGATTTTAATTCCTGTGTTTTCTGCCAACTATGCATCTTCTTCATTTTGTTTGGACGAACTTGTCCACATCATTCACTGCTACAAGACAAAGGGCCGCCTAGTTTTGCCTGTTTTCATAGGTGTTGAACCTACTAATGTCCGACATCATACAGGTAGTTATGGTGAAGATCTTACTAAGCATGAAGAGAGGTTCCAAAATAACATGAAAAGCATGGAGCGATTGCATCAATGGAAGATAACTCTAACCCAAGCTGCTAACTTGTCCGGCTACCATTTTAGTAACGAGTACTGCTCATTACTTAATTCATGTTTTCCTTTTTGTATTTTATTTATTTAATTTTTATTCCCAAACAACACCATCTTAAAGCTTAAATAGGTAACACCTTTTCTATTTATATTTTTAAATATAAACAATTATAACTGTATAATAAATTCTCAACTCATGGATGTGATTGTGATGTTGGTGCATGCACTAACTTATCTTATTGGGCATTAACAGATATGAATACGAGTTTATTGACAAGATAGTCCAAGACATCTCTGATAGGATCAATCGTGTATTTTTACATGTTGCCAAACACCCTGTTGGATTACAATCCCAAGTACAACAAGTGAAATTGCTTCTTGATAACGAATCTAAAGAAGGGGTCCACATGGTAGGACTTTATGGTACTGGAGGCTTGGGTAAATCAACACTTGCAAAAGAAATTTATAATCGTGTTGCTGATCATTTTGAAGGCGTATGTTTTCTTCATAAAGTCAGAGAAAACTCAACTCATAATAACTTGAAACATCTCCAGGAAGAGCTCCTTTCAAAAACATTGAAATTAGAGATTAAGTTAGGAGATGTTAGTGAGGGGATTCCAATCATTAAAGAAAGACTTTGTAGAAAGAAGATTCTTTTGGTTCTTGACGATGTTGACAAACCAGAGCAACTAGAGGCTTTGGCTGGAGGGCTTGATTGGTTTGGTCATGGGAGCAGAGTCATCATTACCACTCGAGACAAACAATTACTAGACTACCATGAGATAGAAAGAGCATATGCAGTAAAAGGGATGTTCGGGACAGAAGCTCTTGAATTATTGGGGTGGATGGCTTTTAAAAATAAAAAAGTTCCTTCAAGTTATGAAGATATTTTAAATCGTGCAGTTGCATATGCTTCTGGCCTTCCATTAGCTTTAGAAGTAGTGGGTTCCAGCTTGTTTGGAAAAAGTAAAATAGAATGCAAGTCTACATTAGATAAGTATGAAAGAGTTCCACATGAAGATATCCAAAAGATACTTAAAGTAAGCTTTGACGTTTTGGATGAAGAAGAACAAAGTGTCTTTTTGGATATTGCTTGTTTCTTTAAAGGGTGTGCATTAGCGTATGTGGAAAAGATACTTCATGATCATTATGGTCATTGCATAAAAAGCCACATTCGAGTGTTGGTTGATAAGTCTCTCATTAAAATGAGTAGGTCTGGCAGGAGTTATAAAGTGACATTACATGACTTGATGGAGAACATGGGTAAAGAAATCGTGCGGCAAGAATCATGTAAAGAGCCTGGAGAACGCAGTAGGTTGTGGTGTCGCGAAGATATAATTCATGTTTTACAAGAAAACACAGTAAGATTGATAACTATGACCATTTATTTATTTATTTTATTTTTGCTTTAACCATGACTTTGGTCTTTCTGGACTTATATACGAAAGCAAGAAGTAAAATTTATTCATGTTAGTTTTTTTATTATTGATTCATGCTTTTTTCTTTGTTAAGGGAAGCAGTAAAATTGAAATGATATATATGAATTTTCCCTCAATGGAATCCGTAATAGACTGGAATGGAAAGGCCTTCGAGAAGACGACAAAACTAAAAACACTTATCCTTGAAAATGTCTATTTTTCTGAAGGTTCCAAGTATCTTCCAAGTAGTTTGAGAATATTGATATGGAGAGGATTTCCTTCGAAGTCTCTATCATCCTGTTTGTCGAACAAGGTAAGTGAAAATTTTCATTTTCTAGTTGTGTATATTTATAAATTCGCTGTGAGAGTATATGGTCTGATTTTTATTTACTTATTTATCAATTTTTTTTGTTTATGCAGACGTTCGACTATATGAAAGTCTTGAAATTGGACCATTGTAAATATTTAACTCATATACCCAATGTCTCATGTCTTCCCAATTTAGAAATTTTTTCGTTTGTAAGATGTGAAAAATTAATTACAATTGACGATTCAGTGTGGCACCTAAATAAACTAGAAATACTAAATGCAAAGAGTTGCATCAATCTCAAAAGTTTTCCTCCCTTACGGTTGGCATCTCTTAAGAAATTGGAACTCTCTGGCTGTGGGAGTCTCAAGAGTTTTCCAGAATTATTATGCAAGATGACAAATATGAAAGATATTTTGTTGTTTCAAGTTTCTGTAGAGTTGCCATCTTCATTTCAAAATCTAACCGAACTTCGTCGTGTAACAATACGGGGATCTGGAATTCATTCTAATGGATGTCGTCTATCATTGCCAAAAGATAATGATAAAATGAATTCTATAGTGTCTAATGTAGAAAATCTTAATCTCCAATACAACATATTCACAGATGAATGTATTTCAATACTTCTCAAGTGGTGTGCTAATGTGAAATATCTTGACTTATCACATAACAACAATTTCAAAATTCTTCCCGAGTGCCTTAATGGATGTCACCTTCTGAGGACCCTTAAATTGGATAAATGCACGTCTCTTGAGGAAATTAGAGGGATTCCACCAAATCTTGAAGAGTTTTCCGCATTTGAATGTGAATCATTGAGCTCCTCAAGTAGAAGAAAGTTATTGAGCCAGGTTTGTTATTTTTTTCTTGAAATAGTATTTGATATATAATATTTTATAATCAATAATGTAATATACCTTATTTTAAACTGACAGAAACTACATGAGGCTGGATGCACCGAGTTTTATTTGCCAAATGGAACAGAGGGGATTCCAGATTGGTTCGAGCACCAATCCAAGGGACATGGAATTTCTTTATGGTTTCGTAAGGAAATCCCTTCTATATGTTCTATTTTTCTTCTTCCGGAATCTCATGGTTTACCAAGAGTCAATTTGTTTGTCAATGGAGGTTTTATTTTTGATTATTTATTGTATGGTTCCATGTGGTCAGAACATGCATTTGTGTTTGATCTGAAATTGGGAAAAAAGATTAAATATAATTGTTTAAACAAGGAATGGATCCATGTGGAACTTAAGTTTAAGAGTTTCGGGGATTTCAATCTTAGTACACAAATGGGAATCCACATGTTCAAAAAGAAAAGAAGCACGGAGGAGGATGTGATATTCACCAATCCTTATGGGTTTTCAGAGAAAGATGTGGGTACAACAAAAACATTGACGAAAGAAGTGAACTGAAAGATGTGGGTTACATTCCTTGGTCTAGGTTCATCATAAAGTTGTTCTCTCAATCATAAAGATGTGGTTTACTGTATACACTTTCTGTTTTGGTGTTTAGCAGCTGCGTATCAGCAGCATTTTCCTGCTGTTGTTGCAGCTGTTGTGTAGTTTTTTTCCTTTTTTGTTTTGTCCGCCTACCCGTTTAGCACGTCTTGTGCCTAGGTGTGTTTCAATAATATATGTTGATTCAAAAAAAGTCAATTACTAATTCATTATTTTTATCTGGAGAAGTTTTTTAAATTAAGCGACATGATGTAAAATTCTGTGGATGATGTTTGTGCACTCTTAAATATCGTTTCAATTTACTGAGGAGAATAGGATGGTTAGAGTGAGGTGAAATTTCTCAACACCGCGCACGTGCAGTTTTGCGGCTTCTAGCCATTATCACATTAAACTCCGTTTTGCGACAACAACACGTGAGGCTAAAGGTTTTGATGGATTTGCTGGTTGAAAGAGGAGAGAGCATAAGATTTTTGACAAAGCCATAGATGCGATTGATGAGATTATGGAGCAATGGAGTACATGTTGAGATGCACATCGTTCTGATTCACAGTTTAAAAACCAATTGAAAATGGGTTTACTTTTGAACTTTTCCCATTTTCAAATTTAAATTAGAGAAATATGATAAAAATTCATATACGAAATATGTTTCTTCTGCATACTTGGTTGTCAGCATAGTTTGAGCTTGTAACAGAGATTAGTGCAGTCAGTCATTACTTAAGTTAAAAGCAATAATTAAGGATACTAAAGGTTAGGACACATAAATAATCCTACATGCCAAATTTGAGGGGATCTGAAATTGAATAACTCAGTTTGGACAAGTTAGTTACAAATCTGAATCTTTGTAACAACAATAGCGAACTAGGGTGCACAACTTCTTAATTATACCGGTTATTAGGTTCTAAAATCTAACGAAGTCCGACAAGTTTTAATCACGTGAAGGAATCCTGCTACCAAATTTAAGAGGATACCAAGTTTTTTGATCAGGTTGACCACCTATAAAACTCAGGCTGATTTCCTCAATTAAACCTGGACTTTACTTTTTGAGGTTCTACGAAATAGGACAAGTTTCATATGCTCAATAAAGTCTGATCTTTTTGATGTGCTAAGACCAAAAGTCGGTGTTACTCCACATGTTTTATATGATATCAAAAGCGTAACAACCCTTCCTCAATGCCTAACTATATAGATATATTCAGCATGTAAATCTTGTAGGATAGGACAAGCAGAAAGAAAATTGATGTAATCACTCCCATCTTGAAAACAAACAATTTTCAAATGTAAGGTTTTGAGCGGTGGCAGATCAACACATGAAGTATCAATTGTAAGTATCAACCGCTCAAGTTTGAGAACAACAAGGGTTCTAAAGATGAAAATAATGGGATTCAAGGTGTGGAAATACATATTGAGATGAATTTCCTCAACACGACGCTGTTTAATGGCTTCAAGCAATGAGGCAAAGCCTTTGTTGAAGATGCTACGATGACGTTGCATGCGGTTTCCAATCCAATAGTTGAGGCGAAATGTTTTGAGGGATTTGATACTTGAAAGAGGAGATAGCATGATAGTATCGACAAAACGACCAAACCAATGAAATGTTTCAATGTCTTTGAAAATTTCATTGTTGAAGTCGAGAACAGGGACTGAATAAAAGAGTGTGGTCCACCACTTGGAAAGAATAGTTGTAGTGAAAGCTTGTTTGGTCGGGAGAAGAGAGAGTATGCGACACAATAAGTCATCTGGTAAATTGCTGATTCTATCGACCAAACTGTTTCCACTGTTGTTAAGTGCATGCTGCATGTAAAACCAGAATGTGTGTTAGTTTAACAATCCCTTTAACTGAATGATCAAAAAGTTTGACGCTCAAGCAGTTTGACGCTAGTTAGGGTTTCATCAAACATTTTTCTGAACAAAGAAAGAAATTAAATAAAAAAAAACAACAAACGGAGTGTAGTGAAACATTGAGAAGCCAATCAGTGTGTAGAAATTTATGAAGAAAAATTAATGAACCTGAATGAATCGTTCCTTCCGTTTCTTCATAGCTGCAAATCTTGAATGCTAATTTTCAAGTCGGGATATTTATATTAAAAGGCCCAAATTTTAATATATATCAGATATCAGATGACTATTTCTTTTTCCACCCTAATACTAACTCACGCCCTATTATTTTTTCAAAAATACCCCCTCTTTGGATGATGAAATCCGGACCAAATTGTAGGGATTTTCGGATTTTAAAAACAGAAACCTAACAAAATAAAGAAATATTGTTGCAATTGATATCAAATGTTTTTGCTAACCATCATACGATCCCCGCATAAACTGCAAAACAATTTCAGAGATTGTACGACTGGTCAACAGTGATCCTAATATCATAAAAACTCCTAACTAAAAAGATTCTACACCACAAAAATCTATTTAAAAAAAATATAACAAACATAGGATTCGATTTTTTTTAATCAATATATATTTTAAAAAAATTATAACAAACATAGGATTTGATTTTTTTTATAATTAATACTAGTTCCAAATCTGTCGTATAAATAGAAGCAAACCCACTATCAGAAAAAAAATAAAAATAGAAGCAAACCCTTCCGTGACTCAAACAATGGCCGATATAATCAGTGATTTACCTACGATCTGTTGTCTCATACTCTCCGGTGGACCCAACTCTGCTATTCACTCCCCGTTCTCAACTTCGACGATGACACCTTCAAAGACTATGGAACCTTTGATCGCTTGTGTTTGTTGGTGGATAATCTCATGCTCTCACCTCGATATACAACAAACAGACATATCAAAATGTTTTGCATCAACTGCTGGTCCGGAAGCCTCAATCAGCGTCACATCATCAACGAATGTTTAGCCTCATGGCTTGAAGCCGCGTTACAGCACGGTGTAGAGGAATTTTGTCTCTATTTGTATTATCACACCTTGAATCCCATTATTTTTGTCTCCCGAACCCTTGTTGTTCTCAAATTTGACACGTTACACATTGCAAGTGATACTTCTTGTGTTGATCTTCCATCGCTCAAAAACATACATTTGAAATATGTTCAAATCTGAATGATTACATTATTTTTCTTGCTTGTCATAACCTAGAATATTTACATGTTGAACCTATATATGCACTTAGTGAGATGAATTTCGTTATGAAAACAATGAACCTATATACTTACATTTTAGAAATCCGAATGATTACATTATTTTTAAAGAAACAATAATGCAAACTATATTAAAAATAAGAACATTTTTTGATACAAAACGAGCTAAAATGAGCTATATTTGTTGAAAATGAGGTAAAATGACATCATTGTTAATTGTTAAATAACATCTCTTTATACATAAGTTACAAAACGGTCGTTTAGCCACAAATCTTCCATTTTGTTACATAGGTTACTCTTCTCAACTTTCATAGTTGAAAAAACATGTTCAACACTTGACATTTGACAAACAAATATTAACGGCTTACCCTTTTCCAGAATATGAACATATTTTAAAAAATGATCATATGAATATGTATTTAATCTCACTTTGTACATTACTATTAAAGAACATAAGGTTTTAGATTTCACAACCAAAAATACTTAGTTTTATTATTCTCAACTAGATATCACATGCTTCATCTTTTAAAATGTTTATGTATGAGCAAACTCAACAAAATTGCATAACATAAAATTGAGCACTATACAAAGGTTTTATTTATTAAATAAAAAAATAGAGAAAGGGCATGTGGGGCTTTAGCCACACATGGCCCTTGAATGCATCCGCCCCTGATCAGAAGAAGGGTTGAGTTCCTTGACCATGTCTAAATTGGTTAGAGCGAGTATTAGTTCAACAGATGCTATAATCAATGGTATCGATAATGTCGAGTGTTTAAACATGATCACACGAGCCTCATATCAAACGGCTTCTTTCAAAGTAATTCTAGTGTTTCCAAACTTGATTTATATTAATCTATGCTTGGAGGGCTCATTTCATGGATGGGATGATGTAGTAGAACTGCTCCGCCGTTCTCCCAAGCTTCAAATTCTTTCTATTAGAATGGTTTGTTGAGTAGTATTTTTTTTGTTTGATTGTTCATTTAATTTTTTTACGTATTTTGATAAATATTATTTATGATCACTTTGACAGTGGAGGAATACCAGCTCATCTAAGGAATGGAAATGTCCAACATCCACTCTTGAATGTGTTTCGTCTCACCTCATATCATGTACTATTTCAAACACTCAAGGCTAGGCGAATGATCTTCGATTTACAAAATATATTTTGCAGAATGCGAGTCTCTTACATGACATGAAAATCAGTGTTACTAGTCATGGAATGCTTTTGGAAAAAAGTCAGATTCTAGAAGAATTGTCCTCCTGTCCAAGGATATCTTTAGGATGTAAACTTTCATTTGAATGGGATAGTTACTAGAATTGTCGGTTTTTTCATTAGTTTCTATTCTAATATGTTGCAACCATTTAGTTTGATATATAGTTTAGGCAACATACATCGGCTTGGTCTAATTAACCGGGGTGAATTCTATGGTAGATTACCATTGTGGCTCAATAATAATTATGTTTGGATGCTTTTAAATTTAGTTTGCTCTATTACATTGAAAGTGAGAATTGTGCTAAGTCTTTTTTATTATTGGAGTTGTTTGACTATGCTTGGGTTTGGAATATGTTGGCACTGTTAGAAAGTTCTTTGTGGTTTGATTCTGATAAATCCATGGTTCATATGTTTTTCTCATGGTTTTGATATCATCTTTATGACTTACCACATGTTTAACTCTCAATGATACTGCCATGACTCAATGACTGCAACTAGTCTATTTTCTTTGATATTTTTGGGTCATAATGTTTGTTCTATAATTTTTCTTCATGGCCAAGTCGAACGAATAGCGCGGAAGAATTGCATTAGACGTGAATTGGTTTTTTATTGCCTGAACTTTCTTGTTCTTTGCCTTTTCAGCTCTTTCTAGGTTTAGTATTGTGTAGTTAAACTTAGATCATAGACATTTTCTTGAAGAACATAGATTTGCTAGTGACTATCATCTTGTCATATCAACAATTATGAGAGGAACAAACAAACAAACGTCATCCTAATAGAAACCTCACCACTTCAGTGGACTCAGGATAGTAAGATATTCTGCAAATCCTGAACAGAATCATAAAAATGTAATTGCCATTGTATTTTCTTTGGTTCTATTGGTAACAAAGAAGGTATTTTTTTTCTTCTTTTGAACCCAATAACATTAATAAACCCAACTGGACTCAAGCCGAGATGGATGGGACATCGAATGACAACAAACCAGACCAGTCAACAGCAGAAGCCCCCAAAAACGAGTCCCATGTGCAGCAATGAGCCGAACACAGTACCAACCTGACACAAGAAAATACCCCAATACAAACAGTCAACACCCCACTACAAAAAACGATACACAACACCTGAAAAAATAACAAGACTAATCTAGCTAGACAATCTCCGTGAACAACCTACCGCAGATGGGAAAATCAATCAGATAACTATCAACAATAAATTTATTGAACATGTCAGCATCACCCTGCCTGAAAACCGACCCCCTCCCTTTCCGTTCCTCCAAAAGTCTGACTGCGTTAAAATCACCACACAAGCATACACACGTGTCTGTATGATTAAGAACAAAAGAATTCAACCGCTCCCACAGCTCCCTTTTTGCCACTGAGTCACATGGTGCATAAACATTACAAATAACAAACTCTTCAGATGTAGAAATAAATGTCCCCTTAATTACCAGTGCGTTACCGATGTGCATTGATGACCACACATTGACACGAGAACAATCCCACACTGTTACCAATCCTCCAGAAGCCCCCACAGACGGTCTATAAGATTAACCACAAGAAGTGTCTCCCCAAATAGATTTGATCAACTAGTCATCAACCAAGTTCCACTTTGTCTCCTGAATGCACAACACAAACGGATGCTTTTCATTAACTAATCGACGAACCTCCACCTCCTTCTCACCACCACCAAGTCCCCTAACATTATAAGAGATAACTTTCATTGCAACCTTCAATCCGCCCCACCCACACCAGCCCCCCACACATCTCATTCTTCATCCGCCCTCCCACTTCCCCCTAACTCCTCTCGCACCACCTCAATACCACCTGCTGCTCTCCACTCCCTTCTCCCTTCCTTTGTCAACATATTAAAACTATTAAGAGTGTCTCAATTATACCTCACCCCAACTACCTTGCCAATATCTCTAACATCGTCTGCCACCTCTGTCGGCTTACCATGTAACAACACCCAATTCTCCCAATCCTTACCACCTGAAGAAGAAGAATTTTTCGTAGAACCAGAAGTAGAATTTGATACATCATTTGAATTAACCTTGCCAACTTTAATTTTTCTTTTCTGTTTCTTCAAAACTTTTAAAATTGCCAATCTATCAACATCCGACATTCTAGCAATGCGTTTCATGAAACCAACAGATTGTTTAACAGATCCCCCATTATTTTTCTTTGTGGAAAGATGTGAAGATGATGAACCAGATTTCTTACTAACTGGTTTGGTAACAACTGTTGAATCATTAACACGATTAGAAGTGAAAGCATTACCTCCTTCATGAATAGGAACTTTGGAAAGATAATCTAGACTCCATGGCCCTTTTTCATTAGTAATAGGTTGTATAGGAACAGCTGCACTAATGATATGCGGTGATGACTGTTGCTCGGGCAGCAGCTGCTGTTCCGCCGTATCCGACATTTCTTTTGTAACAACAAGTTGTTTAGGAATTGCATCTTGGACAATCTGTGACCCAGCCTTCTTGCTGCATTGTCCACTCCATTCTCTATGCAAATCTTCCACCAAATCATCTAATCCCACTCCCCTTGAACCTCCTCAAAACCATTTTCATTATTTGGAAATGACAGTGGTTCTGGTTTAGACTCATCTCCTCCTCCGACATAAATGCATCCTCCCCCAAATTACAACCCCACTCCTCCACCAATTTAATAACATACTTACGATCGTGAATAATAAATTCAGCTGACTTGTTCACTATTTCAATTTGCGGTGTTGATAAAAGAATGCGAGCGAAATCCAATCTGGCCTTGTCAACCGTACAAGCATCTGCAAGAATAAATCTGCCCAAGCCCGAAACACATAATTTGAAAAAATCCTCATTCCAAGCATGAACGGGAACCCCGTAAATTCTCAGCCATGCCCCGCGTTCGTACCTGACCTCCGACGGTGACCAATTTTGAATATTAGAGAACAACATCCCAAAGAAATTGATTGCATCATTGAAAACTGTCCATACATCCTCCCCTCCATTACAATGAATAAATACACGGTCACCTCCCATTGGCGTAACGATCACATTAGGAAAACCGGCGTTCTCTACTTTTTATTGTATTGCCAATGCCGACTCCCCTGTTGAGACCGTTCCCACAATCCCGGTGTTTGCCCATTTACGGTCCTGAATGCATGATTTAAACATCGGAATAAACTGGAAATTGTGTTGCTCTTGCTTCTTGATCGCAGCTACTGGGTCAGCCTCCTTCCTCACATCCTCATGTCTGGTACTTTTATTTCTACCTTTGTCCTCCTTCTTACCAGCTACCTTCCCATCAAACCCTCTCCCCTCCAGCACCAAACTACTTCCCGCGCTCTTCCTACCCTCCTCCACTTTCCTAACCTTCGATTTTCTATCCTG
>Ga0228710_1003169_pt1 | contig 26218 bp, 13 predicted proteins | sample MedpolnodulmetaG_FD_177995 | JGI IMG/M metagenome (GOLD analysis project Ga0228710, IMG submission 177995) | Root nodule microbial communities from Medicago polymorpha collected in Santa Monica, California, United States - pink nodules | ecosystem: Host-associated > Plants > Roots > Nodule...
AACCCCAAAAACCCAATTTTCATCAACCTTCATCCCAAAATTTGATAGGAAACTCAACCTATGATCATTCTACAGTCTGAAAATCAATTATCTATGAATTCTACGGACTTTCTACACTCTTAACATCCAATTCTACATGTTCTATCATCAAAATCCTATTCTTAACCCTAATTCTCAACTTCTCATGAACAACTACAAACCTACATGCCAAATTCAATTTCAGAATTACAATACTTAAGATTAGAGAATATTAGTCCCACCCTTACCTTAGATTGGTGATTGCAAGACTCTACAAGTTTCTCCCTTCTCTTGGTTCTCTTCTTCTCTTTCTCCCAAAGACTTCTTTGCAAAAACTTAATTTGTGTCTGTCTCTTGTTTTTCCTTATATATTCAACAGATTTTCTACTTAACACCACTTATTCTTGATTATTTCTAAAACAGCCCCTCCAAGTCTATTTATTCTAATTTCCAACATATTCTTCTAAATAATAATATAAGCCACTTAAATGAATATTAATACACAACACATCATAAATCGACACAAATCACATAAGTCATATAAAAGACTCTAAACTCAACCAAAAATAATTAGATAAATAAATAGGGTGTTACAATTCTGAACAAGAAAAGGAAAACAAGGAGCTGAAGAAAGAACTCCTAGAGCAAAGATTGATGTATGCTGAACTTCAGACGAAGATGATTGCTCAGCGAGAAGAAGCTAAGGTCAGAGAAGAAGCTCTTGTCAAGGGATACAATGATTTAAAGGAATCCATGGACAAGCAGTCAGAAAGGACAAACAACATGATGCAAAAGATGCTGGAAATGATGAAGAAACAAGCCAAGCCTTATAATGCACACATTTATTAGCTTGTTTACTTTATGTTTTGTTATTGTTTTTGCTTTTGAACTATAATGTTTTATTTTGCTTCTGACTATGTTATATGCTTCTGAACATGCTCTATTTAGTTGTTTTACTAAAATTTTCTCATAATGCTTTTCTTACTTCTTCTTTTTTGTCTTTATTTTATCTTTTTGTTGATGAAAAAAGGGAGAGTAGATGTAGTATTTATTTATAGGCTCTGAGCCCCATTAATTTAATTCTTAAAAAATTAAATTAAGAGAACCTTATTCTCATCGTTTAGTCTATTGATTTAATGTGAGTTTATTATGAGTGTTATTACGTTTTTTTAAAGATGAATTTAATTAACTTGTATAGAACTTTGGGAGAGCTTACAAACCTCACCTTAAAGGACTATTAGACTCAAGGGGAGCTTACAAACCTCACCGAGAAGTCAACTTGTTAATTAGATTAACAACAATTGAACATTTTAAATACTAGTGTTTGTCATCATCAAAAAGGGGGAGATTGTTGGAACAAAATGTGTTTAACATTATCCTTTGAGTTTTGGTGATAACAAGGTATTAAAAATTGTCAATTGGATATGCTAATATTTTTTCAAGTGTGCAGGACCATAGTCAAAAATTTAGTGTCTTTAAATGCATAGGTACCGAAGAACAAATGAGAGCAATGGAATCTACAAAATGGAAGCTTGTGTTGCAAAGAAAGCATTCTGATCAAAAGAGGTTCTGAAGACTAGAGGTTCTGAAGCTTACGTCATCAGAAGCACTCTCATCAGAAGCTGGACATCAGAAGCAGAAGTCATCAGAGGTTCTGAAGGTTCAGAAGCTGAAGACTGGAAGCTTCAAAAGATTGTTCAAATGTTGTTAGTATCACGTCTATCATTGCAGAAAATTAGAAGCCTGGAACAACGGCTAATTCAGAGGAATTGGAAGACATTGGATGCTTATTCTTTGGAGAACGTTGGAAAAGGACAATAGTACAATTGTACAACCACTATCTCATCTACTCTGTTTTGTGTCGGCAATAGTAAAAGAACAACATCTGTGACTACGCTGGTATTCCTCTATACATGGAATGGATTTGAAATTGTTCCTTCATAGGACAATAACCAAATCAAGCAACAGATCATTGGTGATCTGATCAAGCTTCAAACGACTCTTTTTGATGTGCTGGCAAATCAACAACGTCTCTTTCACACCTCTATATAAAGGAGTGAAGACTTGAAGATTTCCAAGAGACTCACAACAATTTTACAAGTGCCAAAACTCTGCTGAAATTGTTCCACATCAAAGTTCACTTAGAATTTCTTTTCAACTTTCATATCTTAGAAATTCTAGAGTCTTAAGAGTTTGTATCTGATTTGTATTGTGAACACCACTGATTGTATATCAAGTGTTCAACCTTAAACAATTTTCTTTGTAATTCTATTTGAATAGAAGTCTCTTGCAGTTGTGCTTGAGCATAGGAAGTCTCTTGATTTTGTTCTTGAGCATAGGAAATCTCTTGCAGTTGTGCTTGAGTAGTTTGAAGTCTCTTGCTAGTTTTAGCAATGAGCAGTTGTAATCAGATATTGATTTTAGTGAACTCTCCTTGGAAGTGCAAGGGGGACAAGACTACTTCCGGTTTGTGGAAGGAACTTGTATATTTGCTTTGTCTCTCTCTCTCTCTCTCTCTCTCTCTCTCTCTCTCTCTCTCTCTACTTATCCGATGCATTTAGATTCTGAACCTCGCTTCAGAAGCTGAACTCTATCTGCTTCTGAACAGTGACTTCAGTTTTATGAGAAAAGAAAAAGAAACCACAATTCAACCCCCCTTCTTGTGTTTTTCTCACCTTCCCACACTTCATCAGAGGCTTATGTTTTGGGTAGATGACATGATAGAAATTGTCGAGGCTGATAGTAATCCTAATGGCAAAACACACGATCTTATGAGTTTTTAGAGGATTTAGATTATATAATTATACAAATGATTTGTATTATACAATCCAATCATATGTAAAACTTGTATTTTAGAGGGTGGTTTTTAAAATTTAAAAAAAAAATGTATTTTGGAGGGTGTACGAGAAAGACAGAGGTTTAGAAAAGAAATTCTCAATCCCTGATGTTATCTTGTTGTGATCCATACTGTTTTTGATTAATAATATTCCTTTGTTAATCAAAAATAGATTGTTATTTTTTTTTTGTCTAATTATGATTATCGAATATTATTTAAAAAAAGTAAGAAAATAAATTAAAATTAAATGCTAACATAATATTTTTTCAGACAGATAGATAAAATGACATAAGAAATGAAATAAGTTTTCCATCCAACTCATAACGATATGTGGATATTCTAACACAAGAAAATAAGTTTTTCAACTGGTACACACAAAAGAAAAAAGGTCTTGCTAACTTGTGTCTTAAAGACACAAGATAAGAAATTAAATATAGAAATTTAACCTTGGAAATTGTGTATTCGTAACCTTAAAAGATTAAAAAATTATATTATCAATATAATATTTATCGTTTAATTCTATTTTAATATCTTTATCTTACTCCCTCTGTTTCTAAATATAAACAAATTTTACTTTTTAGGTTCATTCAATTAATGATGCATGTGATTCATAATATGAACCACATACATCATTAATTGAATGAATCTAAAAAATAAAATTTGTTTATATTTAAAAACGGAGGAAGTATGTTTTAAAGGCACAAGTAAGCATTTCTTAAAGAAAAATAATATATGATCTATCACATAGAATAAACAAAAATAAGGATTATCCACCCTAAAAAAGAAAGCATTAATGCACTATTCAAAAATAAAAAACTAGTTATATGAAACATAAAAGAATAATGTGGAATCCAAAGGGAACGTGGAACAAAGAGAGCAGAGAAACACTATGCATCACACACCACTCAACTCCGGTCCCCATATCTGTTTCAACCAATGACATCTCTTCTTTCCATATCTTTATCTATTCATTTTTCTCCTTTTCTATTTAATTTAATTTTTCCTCTCATTTTCTATTTTTTATCCCTTTCTTTCTCCTAACCAAATTTAACTTCCACTCTATATCAATAATAATAAATAACAAAAAGCAGAAGAAAAAAAAATAAAAAATAAAAATCTAGTAATAGCAGCAGCAAGAAGGTTTTTTCCAGTGTGCAGCTGGATAGCTTATTCGGTGGTTCTAAAAGTTCTAAACTATACATTTTTGCATAGTTGCAATTTTTTAAGGTATTCTCCACCCACAGCAATATCATATACCATTTACTTTGTTTTTAGCTTTTATACTTCTTTCAATTAAAATTTGAAACTTTAGCTAAAACCCTCTTGTTGTATTTTTAATAATTGTTAATCTTTATTAATAATAATTTCTTTGCTTTTTGTTTATCAGAGCTTGAGAAGTTTCTGAAATCAATAGGTGCAGTTTATTGATAGTATAATTGATGGTATAATAATGGCTACTGCAGCAGTTATTGGATTGAGTGGAGGAAAGAGACTATTGAGTTCATCTTACCATTATTCAGATATTGTAGAAAAGTTTTCTCATGCATGTGACTTTGGTTCCACACAGTATCAGCTTCCTCCTTCAAAATCTGTAATAGTTGCAAAGAAATCATCAAAATACACTCCAACTTTTCCACCAGAAAGGAAGAATCAGTCTATCAAGGCACTTAAGGAACACGTTGTCGATAGCGCGCACGCTGATTCAGAACAATGGTTTCAGGGATACAATTCTAATGACTTTGAGGTTGAAAGTTCTGACATGGATTATTCATTGGATGCACTTCTTTTGCTGCAGAAGTCAATGTTGGAAAAGCAATGGAGTCTTTCATTTGAAAGGAAAGTGTTGAGTGAGAATTCGAGGAGAGAAAAAATCCGGAGGAAGGTATCGGTGACTTGTTCTGGAGTGTCTGCAAGGCAAAGAAGAATGACAACCAAGAGGAAGATCGCTGCTAAAAGTGGTTCTGCAGTGATGCAGCTGAGGTCTACTATCAGTCCCGAACTTATTCAAAACCGTTTGAAGGGATATGTGAAAGGTGTCGTGAGTGACGAATTGCTCTCTCATGCTGAAGTTGTAAAGCTATCGGAGAAAATTAAAGCTGGCCTTTCTTTAGATGACCATAAATCCAGGTAAATGCCTGCATTGTTGGTTTTCATAATTGTGATTCATAAAAATGATGAATATGCTTCTTCTTTTTTTGTAGTTTTACTGTTAGTTCCATAATTGTGTAATTGTAGAAGTTAGTTAGTGATTTTCTTATATACTTGAAAAAATGCATTAAGTTAAGCAATCTTTGGATTACTTCGAAAGAAATTTTGTTACTGAAGCATTACACGTGAATGATCAATCATGTCTATTAATCCTACAACTGAATGTGGAATTAGATTTATCATTATTGTTATCATAGGTAAAGAAGGGTTCTATCATTCTTGGCAAGAACAACTTTTCTTCTTTGCAATTTCTTCGCTAATTTTACGACTCTACTGCTCCTCGAAAGTCAATGTTGAAGACATAGTTTTCTTTTTTAGTTTATGGATAATATAGTGAACTGAACATTTTTGCAGGTGGAGCATGGACAACTAATTTAAATTTATTTCACTGTGTTTAAATAATGAAATCAAATATTTGCCTCACATTGGTTTTAGCCTTCATTTGAACAATATATTGCTGGTGGTAGACAATGAAATAATTGCATTAGGATGTACTATGGGGGAAAAGTTATATAAATAATTAAGCATTTATTACACTTCATATAAAGTTCAACAAAATAGTTGTCTTTTATAATGAAAAATCACATTCTCCATGTTTATGTATCTTATATCGTTTGAGGGAATTCCGCCAGATAATTTTGTAAATTGACTTCTTTTCTTGTGGTTTTACATTCAAGAGAACAGTAGCTGAATCAAACTATTTGTAAATCTTATTACTTGAATTTCAGCCTGAAGGAAAGATTAGGAAGTGAACCTTCCGATGATCAAGTTGCAACTTCGTTGAAGATTTCTCGAGCAGAACTACGAGCTAAAATAATAGAGTGCTCTTTAGCAAGAGAAAAGTTAACTATGAGCAATGTTCGCTTAGTTTTGTCCATTGCTCAAAGATATGATAATATGGGTGCTGAAATGGGTGACCTTGTTCAGGTGATTATAAAGATATCCTTGTTTTAACTTCATATCTTCTTAGCTTTGTTTCTTCCTCTGTTGTCAAACACTCCGCACTCACCTTGCTTTTTCTATAGGGTGGCTTGATTGGACTACTTCGTGGGATTGAGAAGTTTGATTCTTCAAAAGGGTTCAAGATTTCAACTTATGTTTATTGGTGGATACGACAGGTGAGGTTTACAGTTCTACTAGTGTTCTTTTAAACATTAATTGTCGTAAATTTACCAATGGATGCAAGGACAGTAGATGGGAAAATACTTTCTAGAAATCTCCTAAAATAGTTTCTTTAAAATACTTTTGTTTCAATTTTTTACCATATAGCTTCTATTTTATAATCATCATTGCAGTCCATTTTGAGCCATAATTTCTGCAATAAATCAGTAACTCACTTTTACTCATATAAAACATCTTTGTGTAGTAATTATTGTGCACCATTTTTTCTTGTTTTTGTTTTCATTAGTTTCAGAATACTACATAATTGTGTTTTGAGAAATCTGTGCAAGGGTATTTTGCAATTCAAATTTGTCAAACCACCGTCACTAAATAATTGTGCTGACAGGGTGTTTCGAGAGCTCTAATTGAGAATTCAAGAACATTAAGATTGCCTGCTCATTTGCATGAGAGGTTATCTCTGATCCGCAATGCAGAGTATAGACTCGAAGAGAGAGGCATCACTCCAACTATTGATGTAAGTCAGCTAAATGTATAACAATAAAGCAACTGCAATCTGTATCACTGTTTCAAAAAAATGATTCATCTGTTCCCTTATTTTGTAGAGAATTGCAAAAAGCCTTAATATGTCTCAAAGGAAAGTCAGAAATGCTACTGAGGTAACAAAATCAATGAGAGTTACACGATCCACATACACTTAATGTAATATCTTATTGACTATTCTTCATTTATTTAATGCGTGTATATACATATCACAGGCTATAAGCAAAGTTTTCTCCTTAGATAGGGAAGCATTCCCCTCTCTGAATGGTCTTCCAGGAGACACTCATCATAGCGTAAGTTTTACTTAATACTTTTTCTACAAGTCCATCAAGGAAGATTATTGGATTTACATCTTTCTTCTTTGCCTTTTCCTTTGTATTTTTCCCAAAGATATCAATTGTCTCATTCTTTTCATCTTTTTGCTCACAGTTTATTGCAGATAAACAAAATGAGAACATCCCATGGATTGGAGTAGATGAGTGGGCTCTAAAGGTAATAAACAAAATATCTGAATTAAACATGTCTTGATTGCAAAGCATAAACATTTCATTGCTGAAAAGCAGAAGATTGTTTGAATGCCTTCAATCCTGCATTGCTCTTTATATCAAACGTTCTTTAACTATGTGCGTAAATTTAATGGTAGAGTATGTTATGACATCAGGATGATAATAAGCATCAAAATTGATGTATTTGAAACGGGTGATTTTGAAGCCACAAGTTATATATTAAACATACTTTTGTTTTATAAAAACAATCAGGCCTAATACATAGCTGAACTTTATTGCATTGACACATGCATATAATCAATATCACTTAGTGAGCAAAGACTTGGTTGTTGTTGTTGTTGATTCCTGAAGCCATGAGAGGATTCTTCCCATGAGAGTGCCAAATAATTTGAAAAATGATGAATGAGCAAAAAAGGCGGCATGACCATGATAATATATTTTGCATCTACACCAAAATAATAGTGTTGATATAACAGCTTAACTGTTTTATGAGTAACGAAATTTAAATTGCAGCATTTTATGTTCTAAACTTCCATAAATATTAATACCATTTGTAAATATTTACAGGAAGAAGTGGACAGACTCATGAATGTGACCCTTGTGGAACGCGAGAGAGAAATTGTTCGTCTTTATTATGGATTGGATAAAGAATGTCTTACATGGGAAGACATTAGTAAACGGTGAGTTCAACCGTGACATTTTGTTACTTCTTTTATCCAATGTCCTTACCAAGTAAAATTATACGATGATACATCATCTTATTGGGTGAATTGCCAATTTTATCCATGAAATTGTTAATGTTAGACAATTTTTTAATTTGGTCATAAAATTAACGAAATTTCAAAATGATTCATGAAATTGGAAATTTTCTTTTACTTAGGTGCCAATTTAGTCCTTGATATTATCCTACAGAAACTAATGTGATAGAGATTTCTGTTTCAAAAAAAAAAATGTGATAGAGATTTTTTTATTTTATTTTAGAGATCATTTTAGAATTTCGTTAATTTCATAAGACTAAATTGTCACCTAGAATTTCAAATACTAAATTGGCGATTCACTAGGACCTTATCTGATGCATCCATAGCATAACTTTTTACGTAACTCACGTGTTCAGAATGTACATTTGATGGAGTAGTCTAGTTTTCTTCACAAATTGATATTAAACTTATTAATCTTGAAAGTGTCACACTAACTGCACTAGTTTTCATTCAAATTCTGTGGTGACTCTTGTGTTATTCCTACAGGATAGGTTTGTCGAGAGAAAGAGTAAGGCAAGTTGGACTTGTTGCAATGGAGAAACTAAAACATGCCGCAAGGAAGAGGGAGATGGAAGCCATGCTTTTGAAACATTGATATGATGAACTCATCATAGAGACATGTATATATACAGAACAGAAAGGAAGTATGTACCTAGAAATTTGACTTCCTGATAAGAATAGACGAAAGAGGACGATATAAGGGAAGATTGAAGTTCATAAACCCCCTGAAAATATTGTCTTTTGGAGTAATTATGTTTTATCAAAAATGTTGAAGGATTAATTTTATAGATCTCAACTTTCTATTCCAAAATGATGAGGCGACTGTTTCCTAGGAAGACTTGTATCAAGAGGAGTTTCATGAGCTAGTTACAATTATGTTTATAGTATGAATAGCATTTAACACTTACTTTTATGTCTATCTACTAAAGTATCACTTTGAGGTGTTAGGTGTTAAATATCTATGAACTTCTCAATAGACTACTTCCTTTTTCTTCTCATTATTAGTTTTTCTGGAGAAGAAGAAAAGAAACATGGTTTGTGTGTATAAGTGGAATTCTGGAGTAAAGCCTCACTAGGTTTGATCATTATATCAGACAAAGAGCAACCACATATGGGTCTTCTCAACCTCAACTCTTTCATCTGATGTGAGACTTTAATTCACACTTGGCATATCTCAACATCTTTTGAATCGGTAGTAACTCCAAGATCATGAAGCAGAAAAGCGAGCCGCTATAGTTGACGAGTGGTCGTAGCAAGATAATAATACAATTGTATGGAATAGTTTCTTGGGAAGGACGACACCCTTGTCTAAGAGTGTGCGTGTAACACATCAAGCCACATTTAGGGTCCTGAAATAAATGAACTATAATAAATTGAAAATCATTCAACAGTAACCAGAATCACATTCAAAATCATTAAAAATGCAAAGAATTAGGATGAAGAAAACCCATGAGATCCTCACATCGGATATAATGATTTAGAGATCTCAGTTTGATAAAATTATTACAGTATCGCATGTGAGAAAAGATTCATGAAGGGGGCGAAACGTCGGATAATTGTCGACATTGTTGAATGGTGATGGTTAGATGGAGACAACTATATAGAGAGGAAAGATGCAAACAGAAGCGTTTAAGGAGAGAGCAGTGAGAATTCTTAATGTAGCGCATGTTTTATTTGTTATACTAAGAAAAGTGAGTCACGTGGGTTAATAAAATGAGAATTTGATTACAACGATTTGATTTAATCCAATGGTCGTTATTTCACCCTCTATCTCTCATTATAAAGGGCCATCTTATATACATATGTGTTACTCCCTCTCTCCCGGATTAATTGAGTAATTTGCTCATTTCAATTAAAAAAAAAGGGAGCTTCTACGGTGCAGTCAGGAAACTGACTATTTTGAAAAAGTTAATTTTGATTTTAATTTTTGATTCATTTTTAAATTGTTGATTATTGATTAATGATCAATAGTAATTTATCTAGTAAAACTTGCAACATCTTGGACTTACAGGTACTATTTTATCGTTGGCATCTTTAACATGCAAACATATTTGATGATATTGTGTGATAGTCTTAAGTGTTACACTTTGTGGGGTGTTACACTTAAAACAAGGTAAGATAAAATTAGATTAAGTGTAATCTTGTTAATCTAATGAATTGATGATACTATGGGGACTGAACTTTTGATGCCACTGTATAAACAATGGGGTGTTACTCACTACACTTTTGATGTTATAGTGTTAACTTCATCAGAAAAGTCATTTTCACGACTTCATCATAAAATTTTCCTAAAAAAATGTATAAATGAAGGAGAGAGAAAAATGATTTTAAGTGCTTTTGTTATGTATTGGTGCATTCGCCACTATCATAAATGCAAAATGGAATATATTGAATTGGGAATAATGAAAGTAGTATTAATTAGAGTTATAATTAAAAAAAAGTAATTAATATTGTATTGAAAAGTGAAATAGGTCAGCTATTTTAGAATAATATTTTTCTTAAAAAAGCTCAGGGAGAGAATACTTATTTTTCTTTATTCAAAGCCCGTACGTTTCTTGGATTCATAATTTTAAGTTTGTAACTTAAAACCTAACAACTAAGAACATTTTTAAAGATTAAACTCAACCCAAGATTGATTTATCTAATTCATTTGTTGTGTTCAGACATTTTTGAATCAACAATAACGTTTAGACTAAATTAGATTTTTGAAATAGGGAAGTCTGTGGTTTTATGTAAGCTTATTTAGATCAAACGGTCATGGTACATGCTTTCAGAAGAAGGAAAATGCCAACAAGTGCTCTTGTGGCATTGTTTAAACAACCAAAAGTAGTAATTTTTGTATAAAACTTGTGTAATTATTACTTTTACATGCGATTGACTTATGTTTTCAAGATAAAATTTCTTGTAATAGATTCCTTAAACAATGCCCTTAGCATAACCTTAAAATCAATGGTAGATCTACTAGATGACCTACTTAAGTAAATTTAAATAGTACACGATTAATCCCTCTAGCAAAGTAGGACTACAATAAACATAAAACTCTCAGTCAAAATATTTTTTTTTCTTCAAAACTCAAAATATTTAATATTGTTGTATTTTCTGAGTTGATTTCGAACTCAAAATCTTTGATTTATTTTAGTTGAAGGGTATTCTTTAGCATGTTAATAAAATAGTTTTGATGACCTGGGGCATTGATTAAGCATAAAAAAAAAAGATTAAGTTTTTATTAAAAAGTACTCACTCCATTTTTTTTCTTCTTTTGATGTTTTAGAACCTCAAAATATTTGATGTTTTAATATATTTAATATTTTTTCTCAAGTTTACCCTTGTTGAAAAACACACCGCAAAATTATTAAATGAATTGTGACATTTGACTTATCACATGTGAATTTAATTATAAATAAGGAGTTTTTAGTCCAAAACCTACAAATATTTATACACTTTAATTACTTCTTAAGACTTGTGTCAAGAGTTAAAGTTTAAACATCAAATAATAACAAATGGAAAGAGTAATGTAATTATTACTCAATAAAAAATGACAATTTATATTTCTAAGACAGAATTTTTTATCTTTAAATTCCTTAACCCGTAAAAAATGATTCCAATCCACGTGAGTATACCGTTTTGAAGGAGGAAATGGAGCGGTAAAGGATGCAAATATCAAGAGTGAATCTGAATCCACGTGTATTGTTGGGGATACGCACATCTTCCACCGCCCAATCACGTTGCTATTCCCGACCCCAACACACTCACTCACTCTCACTTCTTCTACAACAACAAAACAACAACAACATCATTTGTTGAATTGAATGCAATTAATAATTCATGAAACTCATGGCCTGTTATTCTCCTTTTCCTCATCTTCAATTTCAACACCTAAGTCAACAACACCACCGCAGTTTTCTACCACACAAATATCCCACTTCTTCTTCTTCTTCTTCTTCTTCAACTCGCCTTCACCAAAATCAAAATCAAATTTCTCTCCCCACACAATACCGTCTCTTACGCCGACCCAATTTTACTCTCAATGCTCTTCATTCTGATCCACCTCACCAGGTACGTACCTACACTCACTCACACTCACAATCACATAATTGAAGAATTTAATCACATTTTGTTTTGTTTGAAGGGAAATGAAAGCAGAAGCAGCTATGACTATGAGCAATGGGATTCACTTACATCAAAATTCTCTGGAGCAGCCAATCTCCCTTTCCTGTTACTGCAAATGCCACAAATTTTACTTAATGCCAGAAATCTCATTGCTGGAAATAATACTGCTCTTTTTGCTATTCCATGGCTGGTAATTTTTAAATCATACACTACTGTTTCTGATAAAATATTTTAATTTTGTTACTGGCTTCTGCATTATTACTAAGTTAGAATGTTGAATATTTACTACATAGAGTATTAAATTGTGTTTAGATACATATTATGATATGATAGATGTTTTGAACTCATTTTTTGTACCAGTCTATGAGTTGTGTCAGGGCCGTATTTGAGGCAGGGCGAGGAGGGCGACCGTCCCAGGCCCCAAAAAATAAGTACGAAATTTGGGCCCAATTTATTTTTTATTAGGCCCTAAAATGATTGCTTAGTTTTTAAAGGGAGGTGTGCTTGTCGGTAATGGGCTTAGTTTCCATTTACTGTGATTGTTATAATTTATAAACCGACTTAAAATAAAAAAACATAGGTAGCATATAGAAACATCAGTGTAACCTAGATATCATAATTCTTTAAGTGAAACAAGAGTGAGATTAAAAAAGAACAAGGCGTTGATAAAGATTTGCAAGAAGAAATTGCAAAGGAAAAAGAACGTTTGAGACAAGTTTTAATAAAAAGAATATCCGTTGTTAAATGGAATTTAGCTTTTCGTGGATCTAGTGGAGAACTATTTGAGATCGTCAATGTCACAAGACAGGTTGAATGGTCTAGCCATTTTATGTATTGAGAAAGATATGATAAAAAATATTGATGTAGATACAATTATTAGTGACTTCGCATCTAGAAAATCTCGTAGGAATTGATTTGTATGAACATTTGAATATTAAATAAAAAATTCAAAGTTTTTTGTATCAAATTTGATGTTTATATACATTTATTAGTTAGGACCCAAATTGTAGGTTCGTCCTAGGCCACCAAAATCTCAGAAACGGCCTTGTGTCTATGGAGATTACATGACCTTAAGAAGACCTTTTGAGTTCCTCTGAAAAAATAGCTGAACCTCTAGTTTGAGAACCTTGAATGTGATGTCACATGGTATTTTTACTTCATTTGAATGAGAGTTGTTGTTTCAAAAGCTCCTGCATACCCACTTCACTTGGCTGAATTAATGAGGTTTTAACATTTTTTGAAAATTGTGCTTCAGAATAATAAAGTGTAAATTTTTTAGTTTTTCTTTGTTCATGTACTTTAATCAAACATGCATGGCGTGGCGTTGCTCTTATATCCTAATGTGGTAGACCATTAGTGACATGATTGTCAATGCAGGGAATGCTTACTAGTTTGCTTGGAAACCTGTCACTACTTTCATACTTTGCCAAGAAGAGAGAAAAGGAAGCAATGGTAGTGCAGACACTTGGTGTAATTTCAACATATGTGGTCATTGTTCAGTTGGCATTAGCGGAATCCATGCCTTTGCCGTACTTTTTAGCAACTTCCGTGGTTGTAGTGTCAGGTCTTTTTCTGAATTTCATGAATTACTTTGGCTTACTAAATGCTGGAATCTGGCGCTTTTGGGAAGATTTCATTACAATTGGGGGTTTATCGGTGCTTCCTCAAGTAATAGTGTTTTCCTTCTCCCAGCCTAGTATTAGTAAAATTAGACGTTGTTACCGATTTACTAACTTGCATTTCCCAATTTACAATCTGGATGCAGATAATGTGGTCTACATTTGTCCCCTATCTACCTAACAGCATCTTGCCTGGTGCCATTTCCTTTGTCATAGCTGTCTTGGCTGTTACCATGGTAATCTTCTTATTTCCTTTAGGTTATATTTGATTATTTCTCAGAACTTAGTCCGGGTTGCATGAAAAAATGGACATGTATTCATACCCATTACAAATATTGTACCCCATTGTGAATCAGTGGAAGAAAATTATAACAAAACTATATTTGTTTGTTGCATTTGACAAACCTAAAAATGTCAAAATGAATTCATATAGCCCACCTTCAAATTGCTATATCTTATTAACCCTATCGTACCAATGTTAAACACATAACTTAATATATTTCCTGAATTTTCATTTAAGTACTTAATTTACCAACTTATGCAAAAGAGGATGATGATAAAATGCGATTAACTATTGTTCTACTTTAATGTGTATTTGTTAACTAAACCAAGAAATTTGGAATTCCATGTCTTGTTTCTAGATTAGGTCGGATGGAATTGAAGCAGGGAAATAGGTTTTAACTTTCATTTTCATTTGCTTACAGGCAAGAACTGGAAAACTTTCTGAGAAAGGTGTTAAATTTGTTGGTGGAATATCTGGATGGACTGCTACGTTACTCTTCATGTGGATGCCTGTTTCTCAGATGGTAAACGTTATATATGATGATAATTTTTGTGGCTTTAAGAGTAGTGTAATTCATTTTTTATCCTCTATGCATTTTTCTTCTGACCCTTTTTTTGTTTTCCAGTGGACAAATTTTCTCAATCCTGAGAACATGAAAGGCTTGTCTGCTTTTTCTATGTTGCTTGCAATGCTTGGAAATGGACTCATGCTTCCACGTGCTTTATTCATTCGTGATTTCATGTGGTAATTCACTCTCTTCTATGGATAAAAAATGACAGCAATACCAAATTTTCGATAAATCTCAAAGCAGTGGTATAGTGTAGCCTTTGACTGTTGCAAATTCGTCACATTTTTCACACAAGTTTTTGTTTTTGCCATTCGCGTGAAAATTTCATGAGTTCCTTACAACCCCTGTTATGGTTAAATCCTTGTTGTAGATTAGTTTTTTTTTTTTGGCATTTTGTTGCAAAATAGTTATTTTTGTCTTAATCATGTTCGGTGGTGGTTAAATTTAAAAAATTTCATGGCATTCTTTTTAAATAAATATTGTTTTATTTGCTTTGACTCCAATGATAATTGATTTATATATATATATATATGTGTGTGTGTGTGTGTGTGTGTGTGTGTACTCATGTTTTCTGTTGCTTTCTTTTCCATTTCTAAATGCTGTGTTGCAATTTTCTGAAATTGTTTCTAATACGTTACCGATTTATTTATGATTGTAGGTTCACTGGTTCATCGTGGGCTACCATATTCTATGGATATGGGAATCTTGCATGCCTATTCCTGTAAGTGAACACAAGTCCAGTTTTCATCTGCATTTTGGGCCTGGTGCTCTCGAGCAAAATTTAGAATCATCTCTAAACTGATGTTGTATTTTCGTTCCAGTTTAAACATTATCAGCAAGGAATTCTTCTTGGCAGCAACCGTCGGTTTGGTCTCATGGATAGGTTATCCTCTTGAGCAATCATATTATCTAATTTATATACGAAATACGTATTTCTGTTGAATATTTTATTTGGCAAATCAATAGCTGACCTGAGAGGTATTTTGAATTGGTTACACCTTTTGTCTTCACAATCAATAATTAAGGTGATATAACTATTTTATGTAGTGGTTATAAACAGATATTACTGAGATCCCATATCAACCAGAGTAGAGATGTCGTCAAATTAGTCTTTATAAGGGTTCAGCGATTCTCGCCTCTTAAGCTAGCTTTTGCGTTGAGTTATGTGCAGCTCAAATCTAAAAGATGTTATATACGAAATTGCACAAGCTGCCTTTATATTATAGATAAAATACTGCTGAAATGGCTTTCTGATAAAAGTGGTATAACATTTTTATGAAATTGCAACAGGAATGGCTTTCTGGAGAGACAGTGTAGTGCATGGTTACAGTTCACCTTTGGCTTCTTTACGTGACTTGGTTTTTGGATCTCAGATTTAAAGTTTGTGATGCCGAACTGATGAAGTTTAGACATCTGGTCCTCTACTGAAGTAATCATACTTGATCCAGACTGTATTGCTTCTACAGTACACAGGCTACTGAGTTTTCAATGATGTGTATAGTATGGTGAAATCATAATCAACACCAGTCTTCTCCCATCTTGGGATTGAGTCATTGAGATGAGTATGTTGTAATTAATTAGCGTTTTACAGGATGATACAGTACAATTTGTAATGTTCAAAGTGAAATTTATCTCTTTCAATTGTTTAGTCACTTTTTCAAAGTCTTGTCTTGTCATTTATGTTTTAGAATATCTTAACTTCCATTATATTTATTGTAAGTATTGTTAGTGTTGCTTAGTTTTTCTTTTCTTTGTCATCTCTTAATCTTCTCACGTTTGAATTACATTCATTCTTAAATTTCTTTAACTTTCCTGCACTTTCTTTTTCCTTTTCAAGAACTACACTTGCCTAAAAGATCGTTGTATGTGATGGATCCATTAATATCCACATTATTTATTCTCTGATATTGTGAAGCTTATTTTATCGTTGGAACCAAGTTGGTCTAGATGATCTTAAATGTTTTCACATTAGTGCAAAAACTGGATTTAAAGCCGGTTCGCAAAATGTGAAACACTTTAATGGTTTTGCAGCCGACTTAAAGTTTATAAAACAAGAAGAAATAACATGTTTTAGGTTGGCTGAAAATTTATAAACGTCTCAAAGTTTCGATAATCAAGTTTTTTTTTTTTTAAGAGGCTAAAATGAATTATATTACCACAACAAAAGAACCCCCTAGCACAAGGAGTACCAGAGGAGAAACAACTGTGTCAGAACAATATTTACAGTCACTAAACAACGAAAATAGAAACAGAAATAATAGTCAACCTATGCCCAAAATAGAGAATGGGCTAAGCCACCAGGCATGTAAATTGAGGGAGAGCGTAGGGTACTTCTCCTTCAACCACATGAAAGTGAGTGACTTTATTTTGTCGACCACCTAAATAGTTGAGCTTTGATTGCCATTAAATAACCTGTTATTTCTTTCTTTCCATATTTCCCACGTAGTTACGAACCAAATAACCTGCAGGATAGTACGACGATCCTTCACGGCTCCATCATCCCAAGAGAACTGATTAAAATGGTCAATCACACCGAGAGGAAGGGCCGTGGAGAAACCCAACCACCTCAAAAGGCACTGCCACACCGAGCCAAACATAGAACAATGCAGAAACAGATGATTGGTAGTTTCAATAGAATTACAATCGCGCAATACACATCCGGGAATCAAGAGTAATCACCCTACGACGAAGGAGATTATCCTTCGTTGGCAACCTTTTACGGAACAGACGCCACACAAATAGCACGACCTTAAGGGGAACCTGTTGATGCCAGATAGTTGTAACTATCCGGTTTAAAATGTTTTTTTTTTGCTTTGATTTCTAAAAGAATTAGCTATTTATGTATTGTCAACACTTAGAAATCTCAGAATTAAGAAACTTTCACCAACTTTACTATTGAAGTCGCGCATTATAAAAAAAATCTACCTCTCTACAGTCTCATCTTTTCGTATATAAAAGAGTGCAAGACCAATCATAAGATACATCCAAGCGTTTCCTAAAAAAAACCATATATGCAAGAGTAATGAAAAGTTTTGTGATATAAAACTTGAAAACTTCTTTTATCCCATCTCAACATATCTCAAAATACACCATTTTTCTATATTATCAATATGGTTAATTAATTTTGACAAATCGCGTGCTTTGAGAAATACAGGGGCGGGACAAGGAACCTTCTAATTTTTTTTCTCATTGGGCTTAATACATTTTTTTCATTGCTTAGTTATTTATTTATTTTTTAAATTTGAGCTTGTTAAAGTTAAATGAGCACACATTCTCTATTATTATTTTTTTCGTTTTTTAATTCATTCAACTTATCTAACTGAACTGAATTGTTTGTGAGTTTGAATTTAGCCGAGTTCAACAAAGAATAAGAAAGGTTCAAGATGGACATCAATCAAATTTCAAGTTGAACATTTTTTTATCTCATCAAAACTAATTCAATTTTGAGTCAGCGTCTCATTTTTAAACATTTACATGTGAGCGGGTAAAATCGGACCAATAATAAAAACGGGCTTTAATATTTATAGAAAATTAGGCCCAAATAAACAAAGTACATTGATTGTGTGTTGTGTTGAAGCCCTAGGATTACAACATAGAATAGAAGGCACGTAATCGAAGGTGAATGTCGTAGAAACCACAATCCCTAGCAAACAAGACCAGAGGTAGAGCGAGCTTTGAAGCTGAATGCAGGTGGTGCCGTTTTGCCCTTATTGTATCAGAAACAAGAACTTGGAGTCGAATCACTGACCAGTTTCCGTCGTCAGTTGCCGGAAACAGGTAGAAATTCCGCCCATCTTTTTTCTCTTTTTGGTTCCATTTCCGATTTTCCTTCCTATTTCCCGCGCGATAATGCGATTCCGCTGCGACCCGCGGCGGCGCGGCGATAAAATGCAGCGCACTGTGATTCTAATATTGCGCGCCAAAGCGGTTCTATTTCATTCTATCTATGTTAGTGTGTGATAGGTAAATTGGGGAAACATATTCAAGCTCATATTTTTGTTTTTGTTTTCCATTGTACTGTTGAAGGTGTTGTTAAAATGATATTTTCTTGCTGATTTTTTCAATTCCTCATGATTGATTTCTTACCCAGAATTTGTATGTGTTTGTGTGTGTGTGTGTGTGATTTACATGCCTAGATTTTGAACAATGGCTCAACCAAACTTGCCTAAAAAATTTGATGACTACGACAATGATGATGATGATCAACCGATAACTTTCAAAAGATTCGCTAAGAAGAGTCCGTTGCATTCTGAAGTAAAGAAAACAACTTCTAACAGTCATGGAGGACAGTCAAATGGAAAGATCACTGATGTGCATTCTTCAAATGGCCAAACTTCTAAGCCATCACCCATGAAACCTTGTGCAGGAATCGCAAAACAATCGAATTCGCCTTCATTAGGGGATAAACCAAAGCCTGTTAATGTGAAGAATGAAAAAAAGCCTATTGAACACTCTAGTAAAGGTTATTGTGAAGATTCAGAGGATGACGATGACGATGATAAACCATTGAGTTCTAAGTGGAAGATCAAATCTAATCATGATAACAAAGTTGTAGCCCCTGTTGTTATCAAGAAATCTTCTCAAGACTCGGATGATGATGATGATGTACCTCTGTCAGCAAAGTTCTTACGGAAACCTAATTCGGGAACATCCGATAAGAAGCCTACTTCAAAAGTTCAGAAAGAGCGGCAAAATGGTTCCAGCACTAGTAGTAAACAGCAAAAGTCATCTACACTACCAGTTAAGAGAGAACTAGAAAATTGTGATTCCATCCACTATTCAGTTAAGAAGTCAAAGGTCTCGGATTCAGCTGCTTCAATCAAAACTAAGCAAGTCTCTGTCAAGTCTGAGATTAAGGCTAATGAGGAAGAAGATGACGATGATGATAAACTTCCCATTTCCCACTCTTCGGTTAAGAAGCCAAAGGTCTCAGATTCAGCTGGTTCAATCAAAACTAAGCAAGTCTCTGTCAAGTGTGAGATTAAGGCTAAGGAGGAAGAAGATGATGATGATGAACTTCCCATTTCCCACAGATTCAAGAAGTCACCAAAATTAACCGATAAACCATCTTCCACTAAGATATTGACAAAAGTTACTAAAGTGAATAAGTCTGGTTCAACATCTTTTAAGAAACAGACCAAGAGCAAACAGACCAAGAACAAGTCTAAACAATCTGGCAGAGACTCAGAATATTCCAAATCTTCAACACTTCTTCCTAGCTCTGGTGATGGGCAGAAAAAATGGACTACATTGGTTCACAATGGTGTCATTTTCCCTCCTCCTTACCAGCCCCATGGAGTAAAAATGCTTTATAAGGGGAAGCCTGTTGATTTGACTCCTGAGCAAGAGGAGGTGCGATTTAATATCTAAAAACTATGCTCTTGTTCCATTTTTTAATGAATTGGATTTACTTAAATACTTTGGCGTAAATGTTTCTGTAATTCTCAAGTCTCTTCTGAGTTTTTGACTGTATTGTGGCCTTTAAATATGCTTTGCAGGTGGCTACAATGTATGCAGTTATGCGAGATACAGATTACATGCAGAAAGATAAGTTCAAGGAGAATTTCTGGAATGACTGGCAAGAGGTGCTAGGAAGAAAGCATGTAATTCAGAACTTGAAAGATTGTGACTTCACCCCAATCTATGACTGGTACGAAAGTGAAAAGGAAAAGAAGAAACAAATGACTACAGAAGTAAGTTGGTAACTGCGTATGCGTAATTTCATTTCTCAATAATAGAAATAGAAATTGATACATTCTGGAACATTACTTCTTTGAGTGGATTTTTTTGTCTATTTCCAATATGTACACACCAATTGGTTAATATGAAAATTTAATTTAATTTTGATTTTAGCTGGTATATTTATATATTCTTTACCTATCGCAAATGACGTTTTTCTTTATTTGTTTTATCACAAATTCTCACCAGCAATTGAAAATCAAATTATCTAAATTTGTTGAATGAAAAAGAACCGAAGGAGCACTACTAAACGATACCCTCTACTGGAATATTCTACTGAAGGAGCCCTACTAAATGATACCCTTTTGTTTTCATGCATATTATATTTGTCCAGCTTTTTTAATTAATGTTCTTGAATCCTACAATCTCACAATTTAATACAATTTGAAATTCACTATTTAAAATTAGCTTGGTTGTTGACAATTTGATAACCTTAACACTGATTTCATTGATGTTATGAAACATACGTATAAGTTTGTTGATTTGTTAACTACTTTTAAAAGGCAACAGAGAAGAAACTTCGGGCAGTGTATGAAGTTTCTACCCAATTTTTTACCCCTTCATGGGCCTTTAATTTTTGAGTTTTGGGAGGAGCAGAGATGTGGGTGTGATGTTATAGATTATGTCTCTCTCTCTCTCTCTCTGTGTGTGTATTAGACAATTTTGAGTCCTAATTAAGTTGTACACTAGAAAGGGAAATAAAAGATGATGGAGAGGTCCAGCCTTGTCTGGTGTTAGTCGCTAGTGACAACCCCAGAATTCCCAGTACATGAATAACAGAATTCATGCATGGCAAAATTGGGGAGGGGGAGGGAGGGGGAAGTGAATTCTTTGGGGTGGGAAGGAGGATTCCAGACTCTTGAAGAGCTGCAGTTTGGTTTGTGTTTCTGATCATAATGTCTATATGTTTTCACTGTCCTGTTCTTTATTTAGAGAGGAGTTATATGTAATTAATTACTTTTGGGGCTGATGCTGATTATATTAAGTCAATGAAAGTGTATTATTAGTAAAATTCAGAAATATTGTATACCTTATTCTGATTTCCATGTCTCTTATAGTATGTACTATGTGGGTGAGTTGTGGCAAGTTTGTACCATGTTAACCTGAAAGGTTGTAATTCATGTCATCTATTGTTTAATTGTTGACCCCTTTTGTTTTCCCTTTACGCAGGAGAAGAAAGCTCTGAAGGAAGAAAAAATGAAGCAAGAGGAGAAATACACGTGGGCTATTGTCGATGGTGTTAAAGAGAAGGTTATATCTTGCTCTCTCTTTTCCTGTTATTTTCTCCTAATTCTTATACAACTTTTATGACTTGTAATTGACCATTATGTTTTGTAAGCGGAAAAATGTTACACGATCTTCTCTTGCCTTACCTTTACTCTTGATATTTCTTGTGGATATGATTTTATCTTTGGCCATATTATTACAATTCATTTTGCTGAATCTGTGGCATTGTAAGGAATGATATATCATTCTTTTCAAAGATTTTTTTAAACAGTGTTCACAAAATGGTTGCTTTTAAGGGAGTTATGCACCGGTGAATTTGCACGTTATTTCTCCTATTAAATTGTGTGACCTTTTTTCATTGAATTTTTAGATGTATCTTCATATCGCAAGTTGTTGATTTCAAATTTACTTATGAAGTAAAATTTTAGCTTATGACTATTGTCTATTAAATCTTCTTTAGGTTGGAAATTTCAGAGTTGAACCTCCAGGATTGTTCCGTGGCCGTGGAGAGCATCCCAAGGTATTATGCTAGTTATTACTGGAACTAGATACATGTAGAATTTCAGATATAATGATTTCATCCTCAGAATTTTGACTGGCTTCTAAAGTTTATAGTATTTACTTACTGAGGGAAGTTTATGTTATTAGATGGGAAAATTGAAAAAACGCATTCATCCAAGTGATATCACAATTAATATTGGAAAGGATGCACCGATTCCTGAATGTCCTATTCCTGGTGAATGGTATTATTTTACCTAATCTTTTTGGATAATAAACTTAAATGCAAAAGAATATTGTATTTACCACCAAGTCGAAAGCTTTGTTTTTTGTTTTGTTAATATGATCAAGTTATATAACCTTGGCAGCTGGAAGGATATAAGACACGACAATACAGTTACATGGTTATGCTATTGGAATGACCCAATTAATTCAAAGCTATTCAAGTATGTGTTTCTGGCAGCTAGTAGTTCCTTGAAGGGTCAAAGTGACAAGGAAAAGTACGAGAAGGCTAGGTTGTTGAAGGTGCTTTCATGCTTTCTTTGTTAGCTTTTATCGAATTCCATATTTCTCACATGATATTTTTAGTTTGCCTTTAAAATTTTTAGTTTGCCAGATTTTAATTTCTTGGTGCAGGATTATATAGAGAACATCAGGGCTGCCTACACGAAAGATTTTACGAGTAAGGATATTACAAAGCAGCAGATAGCCGTTGCTACTTATCTTATTGATAAACTGGCTCTGAGGGCTGGTAATGAGAAGGTATTATGTCTATATGTGCACTTGCTAAATCTTTTCTGTGCTATCTACAGTTACCCCCTTCACTAAAACACAAAATTACATACAAGATGCCAAAAGACATGAATGTATAGGTTTGTATAATTGAAGTAGGTATTGTTTGTTCCTGGCTTACTCTGTATAAAAATCCGCTTTTAAAATAGGTTTGTTTAATTGAACTTTATATGACATAGAATATATGACGGTGTAGCCACGGCCTTTCCAATAAATCTACAAAAGTATTCTATTCTTTGAATTTATTGTAAACTTTCCTAGTGTGTTTAGTGCCTTCATTATCAGACGGTTTATCTTGATTTCTGCTCATTATTTATTTATTAATTGCATTTGCTCAGGATGATGATGAAGCTGATACTGTTGGCTGCTGCACATTAAAAGTAGAGAATGTGACAAGAGAAGCCCCCAACAAATTGATGGTATTGAAGTTTTAGATTATTTTCGCCTTTGTTCTTCTGGTTGGGTTTGATTAATTTAGGATCCTTTAGGGGTTTTCTAGGTGGAGTTATCAATCTCTTAGATTTCTTCTTTGTGACCTTGTTCATTATCTGTTTTAATGCAGTTTAACTTCCTTGGTAAAGATTCAATCAAGTATGAAAATACTGTTGAGGTTGAGCTTCCTGTTTATAATGCAATTTTGAAGTTCCAAAAAGGTGGGAAACTAATTCTTCTTTTTAATATGTTTATAGTTTGAGATAAAGCCCTCAAGTGTTTTTCTCTCTTTTCAGATAAAAGCCCTAGTGATAATCTCTTTGATATGCTGGATACAAATAAATTAAATACTCATCTGAAGGAACTCATGCCTGGCTTAACAGCAAAAGTCTTCCGTACATTCAATGCATCTATCACATTAGATGATAAGGTAAAAATAGGTTTAAATGAAAATCCTTTAGACTTAAAATATTATTTACGAAATTGGTTCCCCCATTCCCCAACAGACACACACACGCCCCAAAGAAAAGCTGGTTAAGATCAATTTTGAAGTTGTAGCCTTGAGTCTAAATATTACACAGTCAAGTTACATCAACAATTTTATATATGTAGCCCTTACATCAAAGTAAATACCTGAGACTGAAAAGGCCTTTTAATAACTTAAACTTACATGGTAATTTACTCTCCACTGCTTTTTCTTTTCCAATACCCAGATCACCATCCACGCATCCCAATACCACACCTTGGATCAAAATATACAAAATTGCATCATCCTTATTCAAGCATGTATAGCTTGTCATGTTATGTGATGATTTCTTGTGTTAGGTTATATATTAGACTGATATTTAGTTTTCCTTTAATTGTGTGACAACAGTTGAATAAGGACACTAAAGATGGCGATGTTGCAGAAAAGATTGTTGTTTATAATCATGCAAATAAAGAGGTGAATTAGGATGAAAATATTGGTTTAGTATTTTGATTTTAATTGCTCTCATTTATGTTGTAACAGTCTGTCTTTTTCCATAACAGGTTGCAATCATCTGTAATCATCAACGGAGTGTTTCAAAATCTCACAGTCAACAAATGACAAAATTAAATGAGAAAATCGACGAACTTCAGGTAATTAGAATATATGAGATCGTGAACCTGGGACTGATATTTCTTAATCAATATGTTTGAATTATATAGATTTGGCTTTTCTGGGCCATGAACACATAATCGGAGCTGCCTTAATCTTCACTTGTAGGCTGATCTGAAGGAGCTGAAAGTAGATTTAGACAGGGCAAGGAAAGGAAAACCCCCTACAAAGGGTTCAGATGGAAAAAGCAAACGGAACTTAACTCCTGAAGCGTAATTTAGCTTTCTCAACATCTTTAACCATTGCATGTTTGAATTTGAATATGATTCATGATGATCGTGGTTTATCCAATGTACAGGTTAGAGAAAAAGATAACTCAAACCAATGCAAAAATTGAGAAAATGCAACGTGATATGAGGACAAAAGAAGATCTTAAAACTGTAGCATTAGGCACATCCAAGATAAACTACCTCGACCCCAGGATTACAGTTGCCTGGTGCAAGCGGCATGAGGTTCCCATTGAAAAGGTGCTGGCTTCTTCACTTGTTCAGATTAACTTATTCTTTTATCAATATGGTTATCTGTATCTTACGTTACATGCAAACTGTGTCCCGATTTGAATCAAATCTGAACCCAATCGATATGAATCGTTGTGCCTGTTTTGAACCTGAATCACAACTTGCCACTGATATTTGTTTACTACTTGTTACTTATCTGTGCTTCTAATTACCTTAAATTTCAGATGTTCACCAAATCTCTGCTTGCAAAATTTGCTTGGGCAATGGACGTGGACCCTGACTTTAGATTCTGAGATTTGTAGAATGGTGGCAGGCTGAGAAGATGGGTTGCAAAAGTTTTTCTTTGACTAACTTTCTATAAACAAAATTAATTGTTCCCTGTTTCGTGGAGTCTAGCAGAAATCAATGTTGTAAGTTCATCTAATCTAATTACGGGGCAAGTTGCCCCCTTTCCTTTGAACTGTTTACTGCCTAAACAGTCAACAATTCATAGTTACAATTTTAATGCCATACCCATTGCCAAATGTGAAAAATAAGGTCAAGTTTGGTTTTGTCATTTTTCTTTTTCCTTCCGTTATTATGAAATTTAGAATATGTTCTTAATCTACCCACTTTAGCACGACTTTGTTTTAATGTTTTAAATACAGTATCAAATTGGTGATTGAATAGATGAGACCTCTTGAGTTATACTTTAATTGGTCTAATCACTTCAATTATGGTTGAATTGGAAAACAAATAAATTAAATTTAAAAATATTAAAAAAAATAAGAAACTAATAAATGAAAAAAATAAAACTAGCTAAACAACTATGGTACAACTTAATTCAACGGGCTCGCAGCACAATTAAGATCAAATTAATCCGCAATCTATTTATGTCTTGGTTCAATTCTATAGATATTCCTTCTAAAAAAAATTTGGTAAAGAGAAGAAATATTGACTCACCCACGTAAGTGGAGCAGTTGACTCGAGGTATCCGATCTAGCATTTTCGTCATTTTTATCAATTGAGTTAGCACTTGCAGACATTCTCTATACATGATACGATAATCTAGAATTTGATGACGCAGAAGGATATAATAAGTTAGATAATCTTAAAACTTATCGTATATGCCTCATTAGTTTAAATTTCATGTTGGTGCCTCATTAGTTTAAATTTCATGTTGGATTATAATTCAACTCATACGAAAGTCTGCAAGGTATTAATAAAATTAAATTAGAATTAATATTTATAAATTTTGATGATTCTTTTTTTAAAAAATATTCCAATTTAATAGGTTTTAATTTATAAAAAAATATTAATATAAAAATTTAAAGCTATTAACATGGAATATTTTAAAATTAAATAATTATTAAAAATAAAAAATATA
>Ga0228710_1003175_pt1 | contig 26199 bp, 8 predicted proteins | sample MedpolnodulmetaG_FD_177995 | JGI IMG/M metagenome (GOLD analysis project Ga0228710, IMG submission 177995) | Root nodule microbial communities from Medicago polymorpha collected in Santa Monica, California, United States - pink nodules | ecosystem: Host-associated > Plants > Roots > Nodule...
ATCTTTGTCTTGTTGTAGAGACAAACATTGCAGAGAAGGTGGTTGCAGAGTTCGTGGCTGTACACTTCGTACACTGTCCTTTGTCAACTCTGGTGAAGTAGCTTCTGGCGAGATATGCTTCTGATGTCCAGCGCTTCTGATGTTCTTGCTTCTGATGACTAGCGCTTCTGATGTTCTTGCTTCTGATGACGTGTCTTCAGGAGCTCTTCTTCAGACTCGTTTCTTCAGACGCAGTTCTTCAGACGCAGTTCTTCAGACTCATTCTTTCAGATGCTTTAAGCTTCAAATAAATTCCTTTGCTCTTGAACTTGTTCAATCAGAATCTCTAAGAATAGTACTTCGATTATGGATCCTGCACACTTGAACAAATTGTTTAGCATATCCAATTGATTATTTTTAATACCTTGTTATTGTCAAAACTCAATAGGTGACTTGTGAAACACCCTTGTTCCAACATTAAGAACCTTCTGATGTTGCAAGGACTTGTTGGTCTAGTGATTTGATAACTGTTTGGTCATGGGCTCGATTTTGTGCAGCCACAAATTATGTTTTAATTTTTATTTGTAAAATGCATTAAAATTCAAAACATAAATCGGCACCGGTTGGTTTCGACTTTCGAACAAACATCCTTTCAGCATGGCTTACAAAGTGTTTATTTACGTAGGGGGCGTTTGTTTCAGAGATAAAAAACACATTCCTGAGAATAGAGGTTGGGAAAGAAGAATACCTATGTTTGATAGAAAGGAACAAAAATAATATGCCTAGGAATAATTAATGTCTAGGAATCTACTTTCCTTACATTCTAGTCATTTTTATTCCCATGAAAAAGGGATGGGAAAATTATATTCCCAGGAAATGAGTGCCCACGTTCTTGATTTTTTTTTTTTTTCATTTAAAGCTAAACAAACTATCCTCACAGCCAACCACGTTCTTGATAAAAACTCATAAATATGCCCATTTCACTATTGTGCTCCCACGTTGTAAAAATTAACATAACAGTTTCCATTTTTTTTAGTAATAAGGCATAAGGTCTATCAATGTAACCACCCACTTCTTTGAAAAGAATCCTAGGAATAAAAATTGGCAACCAAACACTTTTCTTGAAAAATTCCTAGGAATAATAATCTCATTATGTTTTCCTGGGAAAGTTAATTCCAGGGAGTAATTTTTGCATCCGGGAAACAAACACCCCGTAGTGTTTGGATTGAGAAACTATTTCAATATGTTTTTCCTCTGCTGAGTAGCATGAGTTTTTCTATAAATTGAGACACTCAACATGCACTAATAGAGAAAGAATTCATGATTTTCATGTGGCAAAATTCTATCAAAATTATTTCCAAGTCTTTTCTTATTTTCTCTAAGTGCACAGAGTAAATTGATGAACTTTATTGTAAATTGTCATTGATCAATACATTTGATGTGAATATGAAATTCATGTCAAAAATTTCAAAGTAACATGAAAGAGATTTGCCAATTTTTCAATTTGCATCCGGTTTGCATTAATTGATTGGGCCGAACTAAATCGAAAGTTTAGTGTGTCGTCCACACCAATGTTCCGCAAATCGAGTGGTAACTCTCCGATTTACGTTTTTAGGTACCAAAATCGTGTTAACTCATAGGTAAACTCAGTTTCTGGTAAAATCGGAAAGTTTGACGAGTTTGACCGAGTTAACGTCTAAAAAAAATAAATAAATTGGCCCTTTTTTTTTTTTTCAAAATCCAACTCCTATTCTACAAGCCCAAAAACCAAAACATTTGTTGAATAGTTACATTTACGTAACACATTGCTAGCTTCCTGAAATGAAAGGTTTCTTTTTCTTTCTTCTTTGAGTTCTCAAACCATGAAAACGGGAGCACATGCCAGTTAGAGTTGCGATTCCGACGGGGAAATTCCGATTGCGACACCGGTTAGGGTTGCGGTGGTGGTGTTTGATGACCTTTTGAAGAAATTAACTAGTTTATATTTAGGATAGTTTTATTAACAACTTTACGAACTTGTGAAAATTGTTTTTTTGGATGGTTTTATGGATGACTTAAATTAGAGACTTATGAAACTTATGATTTTGTGGGTTAATTTTTGTATTTTGATGCTAAGTTGAGCATAACGTTTTATTATGGTAGTTTGGTACAGAGTAACATAATTCGTTGCATCTATAGGAGAACCGCGAATTGGTTCACGCAAACCGATTCACGGTACTTCCGCGTACTGGTTCGTCGGAATTCGTCGGAAAATTCGCAATAACGAGCGTACCCCGAGTACCCGAAGAAAAATCCGGAAAATAGATCTAGAAATAGGGAAGAAACAGTTTCTGAAGATGATGATGCAAAGGAGGCAGCCGCTGTTACAGAGAAAGATGATGATGATGTTGGGTTTGAAAAGCTGCAGCTACTGCTGTTACTCGTAAGGAAGAAGACGACCTGAAATTAGTTTTTTTTTATTGGGCCGCTGAACCTTCTTATATGGGCTTTTTTACACTATTTGAATTAAAATACAACAATTGCTAATCTTTCCCCCTTTCAAAAAAAATCTCTAACAATGAATATTTATGTTTAAATATCTATTTTCAAAATCTAACAATTAATATTTTTAATCATTTTTTGTTTATTTAATTATTATTTTTCATAAGGTATCAATTAATACATTAGCATGTACCGCGAACCGAAATAGTGTACCGACTATGTATACCCCCCACGTACCCAATTCTTTGAAAGGTTGTGTACCACGTATCTGAACCCGTACCACGTACCAAATTCTATTTATTTTAAAGCTGAAACAAACACACCCTTTGTCGCAAGAAACAACATTATCTTTTAGTTAGTTCATCTGCAACTTAATTGGCTTTCTGATAAGTGAATCCACGTAATGGTTTCTAAATCATCATAAATATTACCAATATTCTTCAAAGAGATCCGATGAATAAAAGAGAATCTTTGACAAATAAAATTAATTGTCGACTCTGAGTCAATAAACAATTTTAAGCCCATGAAATATACACATTTCGGTCACTATTATAAGTAAAAATCAATATTTTAGATTCATTCATTAAATAATGTATGTAGTCTATTATAAAGATCATATGCATAATTAATTAATTGAATATAAAATATAGATTTCGGCTTATAATGATGACTATAGGATGCATCGTGTAGCTCAACTTCAAGAACAAAACATAGAGGAATTTTTTTAATTTCTCTCAATATGTTAGTAAAAAAGGATGGAGAAAGTATATAATTATAAAAAATGGCGATACAGAACCCCTCGCACAACAGTCAGCATTATATCTGTATACTATATAGTTTTGGGCAAGTTGGATTTTTGTATATACAGATAAAGTCTTCACCATAACATGTTATATCAACTAAAAGTTCGTCCCTTTTCAAATCACCCCAGACAAATCATCTCTTTCTTAATAAAAGGTCCAGCTGCAAAGTGACCTAATAAAATGATATATGTGGGAAACACGGCATTGGACACTACCTAATCGTGCGGTAACAAAATATAGATTGATTTTATAAAATTATTTTAGTTAAAAGTAAGTTGATTGTAAAGTTATGATCATAGATTTTAGGTACACTCACATAAAAGAAAAGTTGGAATTAACTCTTTTATTATTCTTTAAACAATCAAAAGAATAACGTGTAAAATTAATATTTTGTGAGTTGCGTTTAGAAAATTTATATCTGATCTTATGACCATCAACCATACAAGAATAATCTTTGAATGTAAAATATTTTATGTTTTGATATATTCAATTATAAGCTAGTTAAACAATCAATTTGATAATAAAATCAATTACTGAGGCACAAATTGCATATTAGAGATATAAGTTACGATTAATTCTTTGAATAATATGGTTTCTCTTTTCAATCCCCTTGCCTCATCCACCACCTTGTATGCTATTAACACTCCATTGAAGACTTGACAGTGTTGGATGAAGGGTTGTTTAACTCCTGCAATTAATTTATCCAACACATTCTTAAGCCTATTTGCCAGAACCTCGGAGAACACCTTTTACATACATCCCAAATCCCACTAAGGATAATCAAATTGGAGGATCAGTTAAAATATTAAAAATTGATCTCAAAATATATGAGTCACGATTTAAGCGTGACTTTTATCAACATATAAATAGACATTTACCTCCTACCGATAATGTTAATTGTCAGAAAAATTGTTGTCTTCTTGACTTATACTACCTACGGACAAACACCATTTAGTGGAGTATTTTTCTCTAGGTAAAAGTTTTTTTATTTTGCAAATTTGAGGAGCCCTAATTTTGAGGATTTGTATTAAGGGTCGTGTTACACTTGCACATAGCCGACTTTGGATATAAACAAATAATCATTCAATTTCGCAAGATTTCTCTCTTTTTGAAATTAGAATTATGAGTGTGTTAATTATCCATTTTGCCAACCTCAAATTCTCGTGAAATTCCAACAAGAATCAAAGAAAATCACCATTCAAGTCTTCCCAAAAGTTCTTTAAACTTCCAGCCAAACTTTTTTCTTCCCACTTCTCGTCAACTTCAAGTGACTTGAAATTTCTTTCTAACCATTCTCTCTCTATTGTGTCTTGTTTTTAATTCTTTTCCTTTGGTTTTGGAATCCATCTCATTGGTTACTATCTTCCCACTACAGTTTTTGGCTCTAAATCTTTCCCATCTTTTCTTCCATACTACCTTTCTAGGAACTCAATGTTGTCCTTGTCTCTCTTCACTCTCTGATGTCTTTACAAAATCATTTTCCTTCATCAATGGCTTCACTTCGAATGGTACTTAAAATTGATGCTTGAACTTAATCTCCACTTCCCCATCTTATATGTATTAAACCATATTATCTTCAATCTTGTTACATGAGCCTTATATGGTTATTGATAGATGTTTGAATCCGTAGACATATATGATAGTGAAAAGCCTCTTGATACTTAGTGAGTTTAATCGATTAAATTGTATATGCTTAAGTGTCCTGATTTTTCTTCCGTTAATCAATTAAACAAAAGTAATCACACGTTTGTAAGAAGTATACTTAATATGAGACGGAGAAAACTACTTGTACATACCAAGAAAACAAAAAAAAAGTTTATTTTGATTGAATAACTCATATTTTCTCTGTAATACTCAAAACTGTGAAGTAATGTAGTGGCCAGGATTACACCGTTTAAGGTGGATAATCAAAAAATCTCTGGTTCAAATTAAACACCGACCCCTACATATTACAATGTTCTCACCAATTGAATTATGATCTCACAGGGAACTATTTACTCATCAACTTTGGTGATCTAGGTTTGATATTTTGGCACGCTGGAAAAAAAATTAATCTTATATAAAATGAATGGGCTTTAGAGAGTTGAAAATTTCCTAGGGCCGGTCGATTCACGGGAACTATTTATTAACTTGTTATACATATTTTTCTCTCTTCAATAATTAACCTCAATAATAATTAATGAAGTATATTACTCTTTAAAAAAATTAATGAAGTATATTATTGATAATAGATTAGTCAAGATTGTCAACAACAAAAAAAGATAATAGATTAGTCAATATTGCATTAAACTTTGAAAAACACGAGTAAATATAAACACAATTATTCTATAGAAACGAAAATTAAAAATGAAAGAAAGGAATAACATTAAAAAGAAAACAAGAACTCGGTTACTCAAAAATTTTGTTAATTAAGTAAAGCCAATTCAAAGTCGATGTTGAACACTAGATAAGTAATATGAGTCATGAATCGTACATAATGCATTAGGATTTTGGGTGAATATGTAATATTCAATTTCACTTTTATTTAAAAAAGGTATGGTTGAATTTACTTATGTGATCGTTATAAGCTTAATTAGTGTGATGATTCCCATGTTCTCCTCAAGACACAACACAAGCTTGGAGACATGGCTTGGTCTCCTCCACAGAATTCACCCAAAATCTATTAGGGATATCACCATTTGTCTATTCGTGTCTTGGTGTGAGTTGAAATGTTAAGAAAGGTCAAGTTTGCACATAACTAACTCCTTTTTATATATATCTGAAGGAAAACATTAATTCATTTTTGTTAGTAGGAAAATTATTTATAAATAAACACGTGAAGGATTTTTTTACAGAAATTTACAAATTAAAAAAACAGTGATTTACAATTTTGGTACTTTTTAATAAATAAATAAATAGTATATTTCATGATACATCATAACCGATCAAATAATCTTAAAAACAAAATGAAATTTAATGTACATTTCGATATATTAAGTATTTTCTATAAATTTAAAAATATAATTATTGATAGGTCTAAGTCGAAGGCTTTAATGGTCTTACCTTTATGTCGACCGTGACATCACATAAATTACGTTTATTAAAGTGTGACAATGGTTTTTCTTCCTTAATATAATACTCATGAACCAAAATAGAAGCTAAAGTTAAAAATCATCCAAATAGACAGCCATAAGAAATAATATAATAATGAAAAATAATAAAAAAGAAACCAAGTTGAGCAATTGGAATGGTGTTGGGATATGGGGGAATTTAAAATAAAAGAATGGGTCCACGTGACAAAGACAAGTGTTCAGGTACGTGCCCAGGTTCATGCATGGTTTCAACTTCAACGTTAATTGGCCCATAACATGAATTGAACTTAACAATTTTTCTCAATTAGAATAACCATTCAAATTTCTTAAACCACTAAAACTTTTCCTCTTTGCAAATGTACCTAAAAATTCTATATTCATACGTCTTCCAAAAATTAACCTTTTTTCTTTTGCTTATTAATTTCGATTATCTATAAAGAAAATAAATTAATATCTTGTTATAGTACTAAGTTGTTCAACGTTCTCTCTCGGTGCGTGCCAAACGTTGAAATAAACTTTCATTATTCTGTCACCTTTTGTGAACCAAACTTTAATACTAAACTTTTTTATGTTCAATGAACTTGATTTAATTATGTATATTTTTGATAGACCAGTAAACTTTATTTAAGGAAACAATAATGACTCACATCGCATATATAACATTGTCAAAGTAAGAAACGATAAAAGCACCATAGATCATTTGAAAACTATTAGTTTCATTCAAAATTCAATATTCTTTTTCAAGACTTGAAAACCAAGAAATAGGAAAGATGGTGATAGATGCAATATTTATACTATTACTCTCTTAAATAAATGTACAAAATATCAAACAAGATAAAATTAATTATATTTTCTAATTTTAGATTTTTCTTTTCCATTCTTCTGATTATATTTATAGATGTATTTTCTTATTATGTGTATTAGATTTGAAACTAGATACATAACAATAACTTGAACACATTGAAAGAAAGAAAGAAAGAAACTAATCTGTGTAACATTTTTTCTTCTTATGTATGACATCTCTACGTGGAAAATTGGTAGCAAGGTAGAGCCAAAGAGAACTGTGTTCTATAAATTTCTACCAAGAACAAGAATGTGACTTCAAATAACTTTAATTAATTACTAGATGCTGTAGTGCTTTTTTTAACTTGCACCATCCATTTTTCAAAGATTTCCCTGCATCAGAATTCTTCTGAGTTCACTAGCAATTCCTTGCATCAAAACCGGTTTTCGGATTACTCCATTAACACCAATCTGCATACACTTTTCCCACAAATCTTCTTCTGCGCTTGCAGTCAAGGCAACAATTATAGGCCTATTTCCGCTTTTAAACTTCCGAATCCTTGCGGCTACTTCAAATCCATCAATATCCGGCATTTGGAGATCCAAAAGAATGACTTGAATGGAAGATCCGACAGGTCCAATGACAGTAAGGCATTCAAATCCCGTAGAAGCGGAAGTCACGGAGCAACCTAGTTTCTGAAGCAATTTTTGTGTCACTGCTCTATTTACATCATCGTTGTCAACCAACAGAACTTGCAGACCTCTCAACAATGAATTGGAATAGTTGCGTTCTGAAGATTCTCCGGGTTCAGAGATGGCTATTGCAATGGAAGGCCGTAATTGAAACCGAAGAAGAAGTGTCATGCTTTGAGGAATACCGTGAGTATATGGAACCAACCATAAGTTTCCTTGCATCAACTGCAATTAACATAGTAAACAGATATTAAGTAATCAAATCAAGGCAAGAAAAAAATTAACTCACAGAATACAAGGATTGCTAAATTTAACAATACAACGCATAGCTTGGCTCCTAAGCAAAATTAAAAACTACAGCTAAAATATTTAATACACTACCAAATATACCTAACACACATTACTTCTAATCTCCTAGAGATACAACACCTATAACATTTCAATTCCAGATTTGCTCTTATGATGGGAAAATAGGATTCTAACTAACATCACAGGTTAGTAAAACACATCTCTTCAATTGAAGCTTAATACAGCTTTTGAAACATATTCCACAGTATTCAAGGAAAACAACAAGTAAAAATAATGCAAGTTCTGATTAAAAGAACCAAATTCAGCTACTTATGTCACAAACAATGAAAAGGTTTCAACAGATGTCTATCCAAATTCAGTTTCGCAAGATGTATATAGCACATGACTCAAGAATCAAATGAAATCAATGATATGATGCATTTATTATCTATGAACACATAACAGATAATAATGTAACTCACCTGGACTATCCTCTTGCAAATACTAAAGCTCAATCTGCCCTCATATCTATCACTCGTATATGCCCGACCCCCAGGACCTGAGGACACTGAGCTCCCAACTTCAGAATCACTACTGTTGATCCCTATCTCAAATCTAATATTTACATCACCGCTAGATGAGCTTGGTCTCCAGGTTGCCCATCCTTTTTCATTCCTCCCTTGACTTCCAGCGTCTGCCGAAACCCGAAATACTAGGATCCCCCCTTCCCCATGGTTACAATCCAGTAGATTCCCAACCATATGCAAAATCACCTGAAAAACCCTCCTCTCATCACCCATAACATGGTTTGGTAAAGACTTATCAACCTCAACCACAAAACCCAAGCCCTTATAAACACACATGCATTTGGCAAGGCACGCTGCTTCTTTTATCATGGAATGTAACCCAAAAGATCTTATCTCCAAAGGAAATCTTCCATCATCCTTTGCAGAGCTGTCCATGGCATCATTTATCAAGTTTGATAGGACATTGCTCGTCTTTAACATTGCATCCACAATAAGCTTCTGTTCATTCTTTAAATTATCGTCTTGTATCATTGAAAGCAATCCCAAAATCGAGTGCATAGGCCTCCGCATACCATCACTCATGACTTTCTGAAATGAGTTTCTTGCCTGGCTTGCCATCATAGCATTCCTTCTCGCCAGTTGCAAAGCTCGATTGCGCTCTTCCAACTTCTCTCTCATAAGTTGAGACTCTTCAAGAATTGCAGCATGCGATAAAGCCACGGCAACCTGATCAGCAACCACCTTAATTATCTCCAGCTCCTGATTGCTCCAAGATCTAGGTTCTTCGGCGGGAAGAATCAAGACCAATATTGCATAACAAGCCTGAGTTAGCTCAGGTGTTCCTCCTTTAAAATTACAAACACGTAACATTGGCATTCGAATTGCAGCAACCGGTCCTGCGTCACCAGAAACACCAAGACTGGAAACAGCAAGTGCTGATTCAGAGCTAAGTATATTCACTCCATTGCTTCCCTTAATTTTTACAACATCTGGATCAGTAATCGGTATAGAAATATCTAAATTCCTTGCGTTCAATTCATGAGTGAGATTCATCACTGTCTTTTCTTCATTTGGCATCCACACGGCACAATTTTGCAAACCTAATGTTTTTGAAAGCTCCACCAAAGTAGTATACAGAATAGTATGTCTATCGAGGGATTTCCGAATCTCTTGAGTAAGCATTCTTACATGCATTGCAGCCTCCTTTTGCTTCATAATAAGACCAACCTCCCGTCCAAGATCCCATGTCTTTTTCTTGAGCATGAATTCCCTGACCTTCACTTTGAGAAGCAAAGGAATCAAAGTGACAAGCGTTATCGCAGTTGCACAAGACACCAAGGCAGTGAGAATCTTAAAGATGGTAAGTGCCACCATAAGCTGAAAGGTGTGAGGACCATAAGTCCAACCATTTAGAAAATGTGTCAATCCACATAGTACTATAAAAGCAATGAACTGAACAAGGACCCATTTGAAAGGGACATTCGAGCAACTGACGAAATAAAGCAACTCAAGAGGGATTGAGAAGTAGGCCACAGCAATCAAGAAATCACCAACTCTTTGACACTCCAAAATACTCTCAATAGTCCAGAAACTGGTCTCATCGTCGCAATTACATCTAGGAAATTCATTATCTGTTGTGGCAGATACACACAAGAGGATAGAGGCAATCAACAGCACAAATACTACTGTTTTTACCATTGGTCCAATATGCTGCTGATTCTTCAATCCATCTTAAATTATTGGACCATAGTCATTCCCCAAGATAACTTAAGTTACAAAACAAGAAAAGTCTTAATCAATTTCTACCAGTCTGGCCCTGTCAACAGTTCAAAAACAAAATTCAAAACTCAGTAAGATCCAAATCAAACAAAAAATAATATGAAATCCTAAACAAAAATTAACCATATTTTTTCACAAATTAAATGACCTAAACTATGCCAATCTTATAATTTAAGTTAAACCTAGTTTGAGTCAACATAGACCTAGGGTATAGACTGGAATAAATCAATGAATAAGACAGTACCAACCGATACAGAGGATATAACCACCATCAACACATATACCATAGAATAAAAAAAATTCATGAAAATCCAAGATATACTAAACCTGATGAAAGCCAAATCCAAAAAATAATATTAAAAAAACCAAAGTCCAACAATTTCTAAGTTTAATACTCCCTTAATCCCCCACCTAAAAAAAATTATACAATAAACAATAAACAAAAAAATCAAGTAATGCAGACCAAAAAAATAAATAGTACCTGAAAAAAAGAAAGCAACAAGATATCCCACCTTGATCAGATCTTAACAAAGCTTTGTCAAGAATGCATTATCAACAGCACATTGAACAAATCTTCACCACTTTCTTTAGCATCAAATCAAAATAGCCCAATAACAAAGTTCATTACTTTATGATGAATAAATTTGAACAAAGTGCACCCACCTTCTTGTCATTGGAAAAGAGACACTAATTCAAAACCAAATAAAAAAATTAAAAAAACAATTTTTACTGTGCTAGAGATTCTGCGGCACGAAACCGGGTGCGACCCTTTATAGAAAATGGCTTCATAAGCTAGAATTTGATAGCAGAAAATGAGAAAGAGAAGAATTTTTTTTTTGTTAAAATAGAACAAGGTGAAGAGAAAATGAAAGTGTTGTGGTTTTGAGAATGTTAAGGTTTGGAGAAATTAGAGTTTGTGTTGTGTTTTTTTGATATGGCAAAGGAAAAATAAAAATAAAATAAAACCACGTATAAGAAGAAAAGAAGAGAGAGAAAGCGCCGTTGTTTTAGTTTTGAGAGAGAAAGAGGTGAGTTGTATTTAGAAGAGAAGAAGGACAGAAAGTGGGACCCACTTTCTTACATGAAGAGAACTTGGACGCCCTTGTGTTTTTTGTTTTAAATATTCCTTCCATATTTTATTCATCTCTCTTTCCTTTTCAGTTTCCCCCTCTCTCTCTCTCTTCTTTGGGTTTATGCGTTTTATTAATTCATTGAATTAATAATGTTACCTCTCTCCCAATCTATTTGATTGGTGTCCTAGTATTGATTTGGGATCTGACAGTGTGTTTCTTTTCAACCTTTCAATATTTGATTTTCTTTAATGGTAATAAAGATGGACTAATTTAACTTACTAAAAAAAATAAATTATCTCACATTTCATGTTGAAATGAATGTACGTATTAGATATTATGATGGTTTTTTTTTTTGACAAAAACAAAACGATATTCATTTATTCAAATTGAGAGTACATCAGATGCAATAACTTGTTCAACATTGCTAAAAACGTAAATGATGAATATGCGTCAAATTCACAGCACCTAAGTTAATAGCATACAATGACAAAATGCATACAAATAATATGATAAATTCTAAGTCACCGAAATACTCATGCTTCCGGATCTGCAACGTCGACGCCCAAATCATTGATTGAATCTGTAATTGACTGAAGTTGGTCTTTCAATAGGAACCAAACGAACACTGCAACAAGATGCAAAATCAAACGCCTCACAAAACGACGAACAACACAACGCCGCACTCAAACGTTGAAATCACAAAAAACACAAAATAAAAAGTTGATATGTGTGAACACCACATATTTAAATTGAAAGAAAGGAAAAAAGTTGCGGAGGGCTGATTTTATGTCAAAATATGATCTAACATCACCCCTTATTGATAAATAAAGGAGAAAAAACTTAAAAAAAATGTGGAGTTTCTCTCACTAAAAATCTAGAGCCGACACCTTTTTTTGAATTATTTTATTTGTGCATGGATTTGTTGCAATAATAATTATGATTATTGTTCATAATTTTGACAAACTTATCATGATTAGATGTTTTATTTCTAATTTCATTTATCTCATGTTAATTGTCCATTTTATACTCCCAGTAAAAAATATACTCCCTATCAAAATAAATGTCTCCTTCGTATTTTTTTCTCTATCTCAAAATAATTGTCACTTTAGAATATTAATACATCATTTATTTATTTTTCACTATTATACTCATATTTATTGAATTTCATTCAACTTTATCACTTTACTAACTACAGTAATAAGGATATTTTAGTAAATGATAGTACTAATTTTATTATTGAAAACAACACAAATAATCATTTTCTTAATAATCGTGCACAAACTTTAAACGACTATTATTTTAAGACAAAAGGAGTAATAACAATAAATCATTTATTATTTTTTCTATTAACATACCATGATTTATTGTATTTCAATTATCTAAATTAAATGCTTTAACTATATTAATAAGAGTGTTATAGTAAATGATACATATTTTACGATTAAAATCAACGTTGTCAATCATGTTCTTAATAATTGTTTATAAAACTCAAATGGGACATCTAACGATACGAAGGGAGTAGCAAATTCTTGTAGAAACTCATGTATTTAATGTATTGAAATTTGTAATATTTAACTTTTTAAATGAACGATTTTTAAATTTGAAATCTTTAAAGAGTGTTTCGAAATCACTAGTTAAAATAATGATCTTACTCCCTCTGTTCTTTTTTAAGTGTCTCTTTCGAAGAAATTTTTAGTTCCTATTTAACTGTCACATTCAAAATTCAATGCTTGTTTTACCAATATTATCCTTAGTTATTTATTGCGGAGAGAGAAATATATGAAATGATATGTTAAATGAATAAGGTCATTATAGTTAAAGTATAACTTATTGCATCAAAAGCAGTAACAATTATTGGTTTGTCTTGGTTTGTGTAAAATGTCAAAAAGTGACAATTAAAAAGAAACGGATGTAGTATTAACGAGTGCATCCGGGACACTCTTTAAGCATTTCCAATAAAGAAATTATTCTTTAAAAAGATTAAAACTTCAATTTTCAATGCAATAAATGCGAAATTTTCATAAACTCTTACTACTTATAGTGTTTAAAGAATGTGCTGGAGGCATTCATTAACATTTCCTTTAAAAGAATTGTGTTATTTGAACATTTATACATGACAACTGTTAAAACAACCAAAATTTTACATAAAAAATAAGACATTGACACAAAAACTAAAAAATATAAAAAAAAATGTAAAAACATAAAATAAATATAAATGATAAAATTGTCCCAAAAATTATTAAAAAATGATTGTTTAAAAATCATTTCTTCTTTAGGAACACCCATAAAATATTCCTATGAATTCTCGTTCAATGTTCGATCTTCCTGTGTCAGAACTCCGACCTGTTTCCCATCCCTATTAACTTTCTCTGTCTCTCTCTAGAATTAGGATATTTTTTTGGGTGCTACGTCGTTCCACCAAGTCCAAATGCGTGGATACACTGTATGTATACTGTATACTTTGGGGATGTCTCCTTACCTATTTGGGAGCACACAGATTGAGCCTTAGATATGTTTGATGGTATCAAAGTAAGGCCAACTTATCAAAATTAATAGTACAATACATATGACTAAGACACGTACCATAAATTTAATAATACAGTCCTTGTTAACTTGGCCTTATTTAACCTCTCAAACAAAAATTGGTCTTAATTAATGTTGGTTACTCTAGAACCAAATATTGAAAATTTACTCTTCAACTTTGGTGATCTAAGTTTGATATTTTAACACGTTGAAAAAATAATTGATCTTATTTAAAATGAATGGGCTTTAGAGAATTGAAAATTTGCTAGGATGCGGTCGATTCGAGCTTGAAAATAAGCACAATCAAATTCATGAACGCATATAGGAGGGCCCAAAGTTGTTCTCTTTTGCATTTGGTTTAACGAGCGACGCAGACGGGTTAGACGATTACACACGGGTTGGGCTAATATTTCGAACAAATTTTTTAAGAGTTTTCAAAATAAAAAAATTGGATGGCATTTTTCAGTATGAAAAACATTTGAGAAATTATTTTTACATCATTTGTCCTTTTGACGCTCCCTTTGTTATACCCATCCATGTTCTGATTTTATAATCGAAAATGTAGTTTGGCTTATTTTATAATTGCTCGTCCCTTATGTTATTAACCACCACATTACTTCTATGTTGGATTGGGAGGTTTCAGACTTCATAATTCAAACTATGTTAGATTGGTTCTTAATTATATAATTCAAAATGCCCCAATAACATAACAGTATGCAAAATCGACATTAGTTGAATTGGTATAAATTTCTATGTCAATTTTTCTTTTCTCTATCTTGGAGAATGCTAACTAGTGTCTCAGAGGTATTGGTTAAACAATTAAAACAATTAAGTTCTTTGTAAAAAGTGGTGTAGTTTATGAAAATTTGAATACATTGATGATTGATTGCAAAAGAAATGTTTTAATCTCAAGAAAATTTTATGCGCAATTTTTCAAACACGAGTTTTGCAAAGATTTTCAACTTTTTCATGGTGCAAAAATTATTCTCAAAATATTGAAAAATTCCTTTTAAAGACTCATAGAAATTCAGAGTTAATTGTAATTTTTTAATTTCATCAGAGTGTCAATTTTTGCTTTATTGTTTGTATATTGCACTGAGCAGCTCAAGCGATTTTTGTGATAAGCGGTGTTAATATGCTTGAGTTCATTTTTAAATAATTAGAATATTTATTTGCTTTGATTACTTTGTGCTTATCATTGTTTGTGTTTTTTTTAGGGTTACAAAGTAACAAAGAAAAAAAGAAAGAAAGAATAACAGGGAACTTAAGTTTTAAGCTTGTCTCTCAAGCGGAGTGAATCCATGTCTGGTGGGGGACGGTCTGAGGTAATAGTAGAAGCGGAATGAAATCCTTCTTTAATCATAAAGTTTGTATTCGTATTTTGCTCACGCAAAATATACACCAAAATAAAATTCTCTTCTTGTTGTTAGGCCTAAGAGATGTGTAGAATGGTTGAAGCATGAGCGCTATTGGAACCAATGAAGATATTCACTGCTTCCAAGCAATCACTCTCACAAATCACATTCGTGTACCTCGATTATGACAAATGTCAATATATGTATAGTACAGAATTCAACCAAGAGAGCATCCCCACCAACCTCATAATGGGAAAATCCAACGACTCATTCACCTTCGTGGTTTCGGATGACACCACCAACGTCAAGGCACAAAGATTCTTCTAGAAAACTATCAACTACGTTAAGCTTAAGAATTCCCTCGGGAGGTGAAGTCCAATGAGCCTAAAGCCATGAAGATGATATATCAAGGCCATTACGCGGGTAGTAAGTAATGCAATTGTCGTGTAAAAGGAATGTTTTTCTCACCGCCTCATGTATTTGTCAATGTTGATCTTCAAAAATCATGTTGTTTCTCCAACACCATGATTGCCACAAACCTGCAATGAAAATATTATAGGCAACACTACAAGCCATATCATGAATCCAAACTTTGACATTTGTTTGAAGGAAAGAAGTCGAGTGAAGGCTCATTCCCAGACGAAGCCATAACTCTTTTGAATAAAGACATTCACGTAAACAGTGAGAGAGGTCCTCCATAGGTGATGAACAACAAGTGCAGCTTGAAGAAGTTGTCATACTGCAATAATGTCGACGGGCATTTGTGGGGGAGGGTATTATGGTAGCAAAGCAGATAAAGTGTTGCGATTTTTCCAGGACTTTGAGTTTCCAAATGCAATTCATGTAACAATTAACATCCCAGATTCTATTTTGTTGGAAAAGCCAATCTCATTTGAAAACAATGTTTTTATTCTTAAAAACACAAAATCTATTCACGCTCCGAAATGCTACTGGATAACACAAAACAGTCTTAAAAATTAGTTTTATCCATTTCTTCAAAAAGTGACTTGTTTCTATCTCCCAAAATTTTAAAAATATTCCATCTCTCGTTCTTGTAGTACTCCCTCCGTCTCACAATAATTGTCTTTTTAGCATTTTTTTTTAAAATAATTGTCACTTTAGAATATCAATGCAACATTTTTTTTCTCATTATTATACCCTTATTTATTGAATTTCATCCAACTTAACTACTCCACTAAACGACTTAGTGTTTGTTAATATATCCCATTTTTCATTCTTAAAAAAAAAAACTACTTCACTAACTACAATTAATAAGAGTATTTTAGTAAATGATTTTAATTTTACTATTGAAATCAACACAATTAATCATTTTCTTAATAATCCTGCACAAACATTAAACGACTATAATTTAGAGACGGAGGGAGAAAATCTTAAAGTAAAGACTAAATTGAACTATAGAGATTACAAACTGACATATTTTAAAAGTTGAGACAAAAATGTCATTAAATTTCCAAATGCTAGAGTAAAATTAAATTTGCAACGTTCCGTTAGTATACCCTAGTTGATAGAGACGTTACATTATATATGCAGGAGTTGAGGTACAAATCTTGTACAATCATTTATTCACTTATTAGGTGCATTTTTGTGCTTTTTTTTTTAAGGAAGGTGCAATTTTGTGCTATAGTTTCCTTCACGTGCGTTTGGTTTGCAAAACAGCAAGTACTGTACAAAATAGTACACGAAAGAACAACACAATACAAGGGAGAACAACACAAGACAAATTTTTATGGTATTGAATAATTTTTTGTTTTATACAATTTGTGGGGGACGAAATGTTATTTTGGTATTTTAGACAACCTGTACGTGAGACAAAAAGTTGTCCTGTGGTTTGGCGAGGGACCAAAATATCAGCTTTTGTCCTGTCTCTTGCCTACAGTTTGTCCTGTACCTGAAATAGTTTTACAAATCAAACACTGGACAACTGGAGTTGTTCTGTTCTGTCCTTTATTTTTTAGCAAATCAGACGCACCCTAAATAACTTTTTTGTGTGGATTTGAGAAAACTATTGGTAGTTGTAATTCTTTTTTTAAAGTTTTAGTAGAAGAAAAACATTTCAAGTTGAAAGCAAAACAAACAAAAAAAACATCAGTTATATTTGTATTAATATGAATTGATTTTTTTTATTTCAATTTTATTATATCTATATATTATCTAAACTTATCCACGTTTCGGTTTAGATACTCATTTTGTTTCTAATTCAAATTTGAATTTAGAAAATATTATACTTCTTAGGAAAAACTGATTATATAAAGATTGACTAAATTATCTAAACTTATCTACGTTTCGGTTTAGATACTCTTTTTTTTGTTTTTCTAATTCAAATTTGAATTTAGAAAAATATTATACTTGTTAGAAAAAAACGGAATATTTTTTTGTGGTGACCGAGATTTAACTCCGAACCTTACATATATTATTCATTGTCCCTACCAACTGAGTTAAGCTCACGCGGACGGAAAAAATATTGATTATATAAAGATTGATTTAAATTTCTAGTTAGTTTTTTATTTCCTTAAATTATGGTTTAGATTTAAACCTAAATTTAAATGTAAAAAATAATTAAGTTGTTAAGGATACATTTGTCAAGAAGAAGGTTCAACCAAAGGAGATATATAATTTTGAGATGACTTTTTCCTTCTATTTTTATCCTTCAATATTTTATGATTTATAGAATATTATTTAAATAGATACATTTATATAAAGGGGATACGTAATTTTGCGTGGTCTTTTCCTTTTATTTTTAACATTCATTTAAACTGTTTCATTTACTATTTTATATTTTTTATAATATTATTTAAATTATTAGTTAAAAAAAAGTTAAATTATAATAAAATGGGAACTACCCAACTACAACTTAGGGTGGCAAAACGGGTATGATCCGTCAGGCCGATCTATTTAACACATCATTTTATGCGGGCTGGGATGAGGTTTTGAACCAACGTCCTTATCAACTGAGTTAAGTTCACGGGAACCAATTGTTTTTCTCTTTATATGGGATTAAGATGGTACTAAATATTTTTGAGAAAATTAAATTGACTTTTTATATAGGTAGCATATTTTTTTTATAACATTTGTAAAAAAAATCTTAGACGGGCCATCTCACCTTTTGGTGAGGCGGGAGTATGTGATTGAACCCACTAATTAAGTTGGTCCGCCCTACCCCACCTAATTTTTGATGGGCTAATAGCGGGTTAGACCTAAACAAGGCGGACGAGCCGACCTGCACTGTCATCCATAACTACAGCAGGTACAGTATTGAATACATAAAGAGCTTGTTTTAATTTTTTTTTCTATATACAATTAAGTGTCTTTGTAAAACGGATAAACGAACATGTCAATGTCCATTTTTTTACTAATTAATGATGGTTAACTTTAAAGTTGTCATTATGTAACAAATAGCGAAAAATAGGCACTAACCTGCCAATCTATCCGCTTTGTTTTTATTATTTTTCATTGTATCAATACTTTATCATTATTTTTTATAAAATATTTACTATTGTTTATTTCGATTCATGTGCTTTTAAATTTAAACTTGAAAAGAAAAGATTAGATTTGCTAAAGGCAGATTGGTAGTTGAAAAAATGTTCAACTTAAAGATAGTTATTTTTCAAATTTCTATAATTTTAGCGTAGATTTAAATTTAAAAGTACTTTAATTGTTAAGACTAATTTTGTCTGGCTAAATGCCCGTCCAAAAAGTAGCTAAATGATAGTCAACTATAAAACTGTCTTTATATAATGGTATAATATTTTCTTCTTACAAAACATATTGGTATAGATAACGATAATGGTATATAGTTTTAGGAAAATGTTTCATAAACACCCTTTTCTCCGTACATACATTATACCACTTTAATGTAAAACTGTGTGAGAGACAATAAATATGAGTTTTTTTGTGTATGTAGGGATCACATGGACACATGTCAGAGCTGTGTGTGGGTGTACAAGTGGTACATGCCACCTAAGGTGGTCTATGTATCACTACTCATAGTTTTAATGTTAACCTTGAGATACTTTTATTGTGGATGCTAAGTAGCTAAATACGTAAACTCATGTGTCTGTTGTATCGACATCTCTCTTCCCTTAGAATAGTTAGGTCATTCTCAATCGAGGAGTTTGGCTTCATAAGCTATATTACTTCATAGGTATCCCCGTTGGAGGGGAAATAAAAATGGTGCTTAATGGAAAACATGACTTTGTTAAGCACAATACTCGGGAAAAAATGATGTGTATTCTTGCTCAAGTGAGTATTTTAAACACAATACTTGAGATGTTAATTGTAACATGAATTGGACCGGGAAACTCAAAGTTTCAGCAAAGCTACGATAATTTATTTGGCTTTGTTACCATAATATCCTCCCCACAAATGCATGCCGACATTGTTGCAACATGACAACTTTGCCAAGATGCACCTGTTGCTCATCACCTATGGAGGACCTCTTTCACTTTTTATGTGAATGTCCTCATTCAGAATAGCTATGGTTTCATTTGGGAATGGACCTTACCCAACTTTTTTCCTTCAAATATATGTCATTGTTTGGATTCATGATATGACTTGTGGTGTTGCCTCAGCTCTTTCCGTTGCAGGTTTGTGGCAATTGTGATGTTGGAGAAACAATGTGATATTTGAAGATCAATATTGGCAAATACATGAGGTGGTGAGGAAAACATTCCTTTTACACGACGATTACATTACTTACTACAACATAATGACCTCAATGTATCATCTTCACGTCTATTGACTCATTTGGACTTCGCCTCCTGAAGGAACTTTTAAGCTTAATGTATATGGTAGTTTCTTAGAAGACTCTTTGTGCCTTGGCGCTAGCGGTGTCATCCAGAACTAGAAGGATGAATGGGTCATTGGATTTTTCCATTATGAGCTTGGTGGGGATGCTCTCTTGGCTAAGTTGCGTGCTAAACATATATGGATTGACATTTTCCATAATCGAGGGTACACGAATGTGATTTGTAAAAGTGACTGCTTGGAAGCAATGAATATCTTCATGGTTCCATTAGCCATAACTTACATTTCATGCTTCGGTCATTCTCGAAATCTGTAAGACCTTACAACAAAAAGAGAATTTTACTTTGATGTATATTTTACGTGAGCAAAAATACAAGTGCAAACTTTATGTCTAAAGAAGGCTCCCATTCAACTTCTACTATTTATTGAGACCGTCTCCACCAGACATAGAGTCACTCCTTCAGAGAGACAAGCTTAAATCTTAAGTTCTCTTGTGTTTTTGTTTTTTCCTTTCTTTTTTCTTTTTGTTACTTTGAAACACTACCAAAAAAATAATAATTTTAAAATCAATGCATAATATAATATGTTGTCTTTATTTTGTTTTGTTACCAAGTTGATTCTTTTAAGTCATAAAACGTGTCAACTGTTACTGTTTTTTTATCACTTTTTTGTCCAAGTCAATTAGTGTTCATTAAATTCATCGATGTTTACGAGTTCTGAGTTTTTAAACTCAGTATTTGTTTCAAAGAAAATAGTTTTTGACAATTTTGTTAAAAAGAAACGATCCAGAACGCAAACTGTAAGTTGAATGGATGCTATATCTCGTACGAGGAAGACAATTTCTTCCTTAAAAGATATATAAAAAGATTTTTTGAGGGAAAAAGTTACTAAGCTTATATTGTGATTGAATATTTCAAGTGATGTTATTTCTTGTGGTTGACTAGGTAACAATTGTTGACGATTATATGAAACTACACTAGTGCAATAGTAGTCTTCAATCAAATCTTAAATTAGCTCATGCCTCATGAGACTTTTAGACATGTCAATATTAATTTAAAAATCACAAAGATAAATTTTTTCAATATTAATTTAAAAATCACAAAGAAATAACAATTTAAAAAAGATACTTTTGTATTTTCCACTATCAATTTAAAAAAGTAAAATGATCACAGAATGTAAATTAAAGTTGTAGATTGAAGGAAGCAATGACTAAACAAATTACAATAAAATTTCCTAGCATCAATGAATGTTTATTTTGAAATTTAGCTTAATTATTTGTTGCTTGGATCTAGTGGTGGGTGACACCATGGACCGTGCACGACATCAGACTTAGAAAAACTCCTTTTGTCAAAAACTTGGGGCCCTTTGCTTGTTCCCAGTGCATTGTATTTTGTTTTCAACTTCATGTTTGTTGTGAATCTTTTCAACTGCCTTGTCACTCATTTTATTCCTTCTTTGAAATCAGCTTTTCCAAAACCCAATATTATAATTTTTGACCTTTTGGGTATAGAACAAATTCTTTTTTCAATTGCTCACGTATAGAAGAAGTCGAACCGTATTACACACTATTTAAATCAGGTGAATAGATTTAAAAAATGTCTCAACCAATCTCAAAAGTATTGAACAATTGTTAAGTGTTAATTGTTATTTGATGAGTGCGTGAACGCAATCACTAGGTGCTTAAAGAGCAATCATCAATTATTTTTCAAATTTGAACTTGATGCCCTCCATCATGGTGTGAGATTTCATGCCATTGGGTCATCAATTACGACATGGCAGGCTCTTAGACTATTCCTAATGGAAATCATTCTATTTAAGGCATGGTACTTATACGAGGTATCTTCATTAAAAAAAATAAATTCAATACCTAATGAGAGCAATGTCTACATTAACCATTCAATCTCAAATGCATTTCATCAATATTCGTCTTTAGAATAAACAATTTTACATTATACATGGGATCTATTTAAAACTCTTGTAAAAGTGTTGCGTTAAAGAGATTGAGTACTTATTAAATACCGTTATTACAAAATAGTAAATTAATAATGCGTGCACGTGAGCTCTATTTAAATACTAAAAAATATATATGCTTCATTAAAGATGTCGTTAGCATAACCCTTTATTTTTGGTCAAAACTCAAAATAAATTTTATATTCATAATTATATTATGTTTCTAGCTACTAGATCACAATCAATAGTTTGTCAAAGTCCATAAATAATTTCCATTACATTGCATGGTTTTTAATCACGATCAAGACCAATCGTATGACGCAAAATCTATAATATATATATTATCTATAAATATAATAAATGAGTTTGGACCGGTTTTTTTCTTTCCAATTTTACCCATCATTTAAAGTATTTTAATTACTATTTTATTCTTTTTATAACAATATTAAAATTATTAATTAAAAAAATAGATAAATCTCATTATAATACTCAACTAAGAAATGCTAGCAACACACCTTCTAACACACACTTTTCAACACACTCTCTTTGATTGGTTAAAATTCACATGAGACCCACAAAAAGTATATAGGACCCACATGATTTGGTGGGACCCATGTGAATTTTAACCAATCAAAAGAAGTGTGTTGAAAAGTGTATGTTAGAAGGTGTGTTGCTAGCATTCCTCTATTCAACTACTACAATAGAAACAATATTATCTTAAAAATATATAAAGAAAATAGAGATTTTGGGTTGAATTTTTCATTATTCTCATTATACCTAAACAAATTTTCTTATAATAATATGATATTGTCGGTGTCATTGAAAAATATAAGAATTTATATTATATTTGCAATATTGTTGTGTAGTTGGAAAAGATAAGCATGATTTGTTACGACAAGTCAGAAACATCTATACTTGTAATTTTAGTCAAAATTTAAATTACATAAAACTTTATTTATAATTTACATGTGTTAGCGCAAGAATAAGAGCAGATAGACGCGCACATAGTGCCCGTCAATCGTTGGTATAAAGATAATACATGATTTTGAGCTTACTTTTTCACTTTTAATTATATTCTTAAACAAATTTGAGTATAAGAATTCTAATTTGTTGATATCATTCAAAAGTATCATTGAAAAAGATAAGTATAACTTGTTACAATACGAAAGTACAAAATATTTATCATATATACATATAATTTTAGTCAAAATCAAAATAATTTTAATCAAAATTTCATAAAGCAATAAGAAGAGTGGATAGACGGGCATGGAGTGCCCGTATGAACACTAGTGATTATAAATGGCATGTATTTTATTTTAAACAAATTTCCACTATTTACTTATTAATTTGATAAAAAATGGTGTTGGCTGTAAGAACTAATTTTTCACTCCTGTGTATTATGGGTTCAAATATGGATTAGTTAGTTATTCTAAAGTTGCGTATGCTTGATAGTTTGATATTGAATTTTTTAGGCTAAATTGCATTTTTGATCCCTTAACTATTTAGGTAGTATCGCTTTGGTCCCTTAATTAAAATTCGATTTATTTTGGTCCTTTAACTTCTCTCCGTTGCACATTTTGGTCTTTTCCGTCAGTTTTAATTCAAAAACGTTAGGTTTTCTTCATTTTCTTCTGAAATTTTTCTGGGATTCTTGTTGTTGAAGGTTAATGGAGATGATATGAAGATTAAAAAGAGGAGAAGAAGATGAAGAAAACCTAACGTTTTTGAATTAAAACTAACGGAAAGGACCAAAATGTGTAACATAGAGAAGTTAAGGGACCAAAATAAATCGAATTTTAATTAAGGGACCAAAGCGATACTACCTAAATAGTTAAGGGTCCAAAAATGCAATTTAGCCAATTTTTTAAGTATTTGCTCACCACTAACTGAAATATTCCTTTTCCAACATGAATTCATTTTAGGCTGTGTTTCCTTTTCTTCTTTACCATATCTCATAGATGTTAATTAATGATAGTGTACATTTTTACATATAATTTAGAAAGAAACAAACCCTGAAATCCTATTGAAGCTGCATATCTCTATTTTTTAAGTGGTGGTCGGGGTTTGAATCCAAACCTTGCATATTTTATGCATTGTTCATATCAATTGAGCTAAGCTCACGATGACGAAGCTGCATATCTCTAAAATAAAATGCATGGCACAAGGAAAAAAAATCAATGAAAATTGATCAGTTGATAAGGAGTTGATTTGTGAGTTGAACTCTCGGTGTCAACCTGAGATAGGTGATATATAAGTAGCTCCATTAACACTCATCGATGAGTTTAACTCATGGTGTCAATGTAGGAAGATGATTTGTAGGTACATCTGTTAGCGCGCAAATGAGTCTTAAGAACTGTTTGACTCTAATGAACACCGGAGCCGAATTCACGTAAACTTTTAATTACAATAAATAAAATTAAAAAAGGGAAATTTTTCATTATTACAATTTAAAATAAAAAATCAAAATAATCTTGTTTAGGGTTTAGGGTTATGCTTTTCACAACCGCTGCTGTTTGATTCCAGGTTCTTCTCCTTCTATTCAATAATCTCCTCCATTTACTTAATCATTTTTCTCTAACTGAAATATGATACAGTATGTGAGAGTGTTACTGAAATATTTCTTGATCAGGGAATGGCTGGGATGTTGAGTGAGGAGTCTGGAGTGGGAACTTCACGTGTGCAGCATTCTGAGCAGGTTGAGAATGAAATCACGCCTACTTTGGCTCCTTACCGGGACACCGACGAAGATAACGGTGGTATATGCATTTTTCCCTATTTTTTCCTTAATGTAATTCTACTGAAATGTTGTTGTTGTTGTTTTATTGCATGCATGTGTTGTTGTTTATCCAATTCTACTGAATTCTTGTTGTTGTTCTATTGCATGTATGTGTTTGTGTTTTCTAGGTGAGAAATAGATGCTAGGGTTTGTTTTGCGCCGTTCAGCTTCATCTTTTATCCATTGAAATCCATTTGCTAATTACTGTTCAACGTGATGAGTTTCTCCTTGCATCATGTAATATTTGTATTGTTTGGATCCAAATGCCATTTTGTTCAATCCGTGGACTTTTGCGGCGTTTGACTTTTGTTGGCAATTGGATTTGTGTTGAATTTTGGAATTTGAAATTTGGTCAATTGGTAACCAATCCACTCATCATCGTTGTGGTTTCACAACATTAACTACAATGGTCGAGGTTATTCCTTGTCCTGGAGATCACCAAGTCTTTTGCACAAACGGTGTCAAATACCGAGACAGTGGTCCTCTACCCACACCGGAAATTAAAAGAGATATGTTATGCATCAAGATAACACACACATATATGAAAAGACTCTTGCGGATTGCCGAAGGCGGTTGAGCAGCACCTTCTCTTTTAGGACCATTTTTTCTTAGCTTTTCTTTTCTTTTTTTATTTCGTTTCTCCTTGATTTATGAGGGTTTTGGCCCCCCATATATATATTTTCTCTTTTCTTAATAATATATTATGAGTAGGTGGCATTGGATGAGGGTATCTGTCCTTCTGTTGTATATTGGCTTCAAATTGAGATTGCAGAAAAACCTAAAATCGTGACACGATTTTAACGATTTTAGGCACCGTGACACGATTGGATAGGCAGTGAGTGTGGTCTTTGAGATGGAAAATCGTGACACGATTTGGGAAATCGTGACGCGATTCAACTACTTCCTCACTAAGTTTCACTTGAAAGGGACTGGTCACAACGGCTGTTCAGACAAAATCGTGCCGCGATTTTACAGAACCGTGACACGATTTTTGGACTGCAGTGACTTAGTATTTAAGTGGGTTCTGCAGCATTTTTGAAGGAGAGCTGAAGCTAGAGGCCTAGGGTTCACAAAGGGGGGAACTTGAGAGTTGAGTATCTTTGTAAGGAGGGTCTCTAGGATTGGGATAAACATTGTAAACACCTTGGGTAGTGAGATTAAATCATTGGAAGGATCTAAAGCTTCCTTTGTGTATTCTCTAGTAAGATTCATATGAGAGTGGTGAGAGAAACAAAGGGTAGAGATTAGGGAAAAGGCTGATTTCTTGTAACCTCTTGTAACATCTTCTCATAGTGGATTGGAGAGCTGCTCTCTCCCCCAGAGTAGGTCATATTGGACCGAACTGGGTTACCAT
>Ga0228710_1003180_pt1 | contig 26187 bp, 15 predicted proteins | sample MedpolnodulmetaG_FD_177995 | JGI IMG/M metagenome (GOLD analysis project Ga0228710, IMG submission 177995) | Root nodule microbial communities from Medicago polymorpha collected in Santa Monica, California, United States - pink nodules | ecosystem: Host-associated > Plants > Roots > Nodule...
CTAAAATTTTAAAAAAAAAAGTAATTTGATACATGTTTAAATATACTAACGAGTTAAAAGACCAATGAAATTAAGTTATATTTTGATATTTAACATAATAGTTACTATTTAGAGAGTGCCACTTTGTAATGACAAACTATTTTTGTTATGTATTTTATACTAATATATTTAAATTTATAAAAAAATTAATGTAAGTTAATATTACTTAAATTAATGAAAAAAATCATGAAAAAAAAAATCAAAAAGTTCAACACAAAGTATAGAATCTAATATTTTTTTCCAAAATAAAATAAAAATCTAATATAACAAATTTTTTATAAGGAAATATAATATAACAATAATATCTATAAAAATAAATAGTTTATATTTAGTAAAGTGGGTTTGTGTGGTAAGATTAAATGTTTTTTTATGTAATAATCAGTGTCTAGCCAAGTCTAAATTAATGTATAGTCGAGCTAAATTAATTTTTTTTTTTTAGAGGAATAAAATTATTGCATTTCACTTATCAATATGTGTTCAATACATTCCGGTATTTCTACCCATATTTGAAAACTAGCTAATAACAAGGCCACTTTATCTAAACTATGAGCAACCTTGTTTGCTTGTATCCGCACAAACTCGAACATGAGTTTTCATAAAAAATAGTACAACGAGATTTACAATGACTAATGATGTTCCCAAATTCCGTAGCATCACAATTTTGGGAATTAAAGCTATCCACCACTCTCTTTGCGTCTAGCTCAAAATCCACAGGTCCTAAATTAAGCTCATGAACCCAATCCAATGCATATAAGAGTCCTAGAGCTTCTCCAATGTGTACCTCACAAATGGGGCTGAAATATTCTTGCTTAGCCAAAATAAAGATGTCATTTTCATCTCTGATACACATCCCTATTCCAACCATATTCAGACTCTCAGAAAAAAATGCATCAATATTACATTTAAGTCGAGCTAAATTAAATAATGTATTGACGAGAGTGCGAGCAAACAACAATCATTTTATCCATGTAAGGTTACAAGGATCAAATGTACTTTAACCCTCCTATTATTTGGGCGAATATGGGTTACCTCCTTTAAAAGTTTTTTAAAATTTCAATCTTGTAGATTAAAAATTCATCTCTTTTAAACCCTCGTAGCACCTGACTTTGAAAATTGATAATGTGGTACACTGACCTGACTTCTTAAATATATTTTCAATTTTTTATTCCCACTTAGCATTCCTATTATTAAACACTTATTTAAATAAGGTTAAATACCATGTTCTTTTCCACCTAGCATTCCTATTATTAAACACTTATTTAAATAAGGTCAAATACCATGTTCTTTAAGTTATATGTTTTAAGTTATATGTTTTCAATAAGTTAGTCTTTTAAGTTTTGGTGTTTTAAATTGGTTCTTTAAGTCATAAAATATTTACAATATTACTTTATTTTCACCAAACTCTATTCAAAAGTATTTAAGTGGACGTTTAATATTAAGTAGATATATCCCAATTTACCACACTCAAAACTAGAGTTAACAGGTGTATTATTTAATATTGATTTAAAATGAAATTGACCGTTTACTTGATTTATAATATTGCTGATGAAATATTTATATGTAAAATTATGCTTGAATTCAAAAACAAGAAGAAAATACATGTAAGTAATCATGTCTGATGCCAAAAACATTTTTGAAACTACCACCTCAATGTTAAATGGTTCATGATGATGGATTAACATATGATGTTTTTAACTATGTTTTTAGTTATTTCCTTTGCATTTCAAGGCAAATTAGATGTCAATTAGAGGAGTTGTCAATGGTTTGAGGAACTTTTTGTATTGTTTTCATTAGAGTCAGTGTAATTCAGTTTATCTTAAATCATGCAACTCAATAAGCGTTTTGAGTCTTTTTAGTTAGAAATCATGTAAATCAGAAAATCCAAGACATCAAGTGAAGGATCGAGGATATGAATATTGAAGTTCAATGGTTCTTAGAAGACATTTGAAGACAATACAAAGTGAAAAAAATTCATTGGAAGTTCCAAGGCAATGCATGACGAAAAAACGCTTGAAAATGGGTCGAAAATTGCAGAATTCGCACAGGAGGGGCTACCTCATACACCCATGAGCTATGCGCCCCTACGCATGGGTTATGATACCATGTCATATCATATTTTTAGAGTCTTTTTAATTAAATTTTTAGTCAATTTTATTAGTTTAATATATAATTTAGAGTCATTTTAAATAAATTATAGTTTTTATTTATTGAGTCGAGTAGTATAGTATTACTAATATATGATGTGCAAAGTAAGAATGAAATGAAAGGAAAGAAAAATAAAGCCACAACGTGGCAGGTGTGAAATTAAGCAAGTCATTGGACTAAAAAAAATAGGAGGTGGCTTGAGCAAAAGAAAAGCTAAAAAATAACATAACAACATGCCCATGGAATTGGGAAAGAAAGGAAGTCTGAAGCAAGGATATAAAAGCAGGTAGCACATCACGTTTTGGAAGATGGCTGCACAGTGGCAATCACGTTTTGGGCAGAAGGCACCACACATCACATTTTTGATTTTTTTGGTTTCTTAAAGAGATGACATTTCTAGAGAGAAACACAAAGCAAGGTAGTTAAGAGTAGATTCAACCCAAGATTTGTTGAGAAATCATGGATCTAGGCATGGAAACTTCATCTTTTCTTCATCCTTTGTTAAGCTTGCATCGACATATGTAGCTACATCTACCCTTGTGGGTTTTGAGGTATTCAAACAAGCCACTATGTAAACTCTTGATATTTTAATATATGATTCTAACTATTTATTCAATATTGTTGTTATTCTTGTGTTTAAAGCTTTATTGAGATTTGAAATGATATTGACAAATACTTTTGGATCTAGGAATAGAATAACAATCTATCTAAGTTTTCATTCTAGACATAGATGTTAATCTTTGATAATCACTTTTAATCTAGAACTTAATGCTTTTGGATCGATTAATAGATTGAGAAATTATCGATTAAATGATCCAATCGACTTTGTGATCGTTTAAATAGTTTGGGAAATCGACATTTAAACGATCCCTTAGAAATAACGATATCATTTGGACACAAATGATATTGTTGAATGATTGTGATAATATAGTTTAAAAAGTTAGAATCCGTTATTAGATTGAGAGATTGCAGTTGTTACGCTTGGTTGAGTGTCTCTGACCCCAAGCAAAATAGTCATATCTCTTCTCTATTTTATTTTATGTCAAATAGTTTATAGGTTTACACAAACAAATATTTTAAATTCACACACTTAGAACAATATTGATTGTTGAATGGCTTGAATATCGCGCTAGTCCATGTGAAGACGATATACAATACTTACTTTTGATTGATAGAAAAACACTACATCAATGTGACAAAAATACATGTTGTCTCATACGCCCCTGTTGTTTTGTAATGATGTCGGTTGTTATGAGTAATTAGACCTATTTGATTAGGGTTCCACGATGAACCTCTTCTTATTTGTTGGGTTCTTTTAATAAAGTATTCAGTTTATAATATAAAGTATGATTTAATTCGTATATGTTCGTTTTTATACCGTATCTTAGATGGAGTCAGTAGGGTTGACAACCCGAATCCATTGAAGCAAGGCAGTAGTGAATTGCTTAGTTTCTAAAATAATTGAACTTAAGTATGAATTTAGGGTTATAACTCATCTTAAGGGACCCTCGCAATTGTAAATGGTTGAAATGCGATGATATTGAAATAAAACATCCAAATATTCATCACATAGTTATGTTCTACTTTCTTAAATCCAAACAAATGGGAAGTTATAAACTAATGATTTCTCGATTTAATTTCCAACAAATACGAAGAGGGGATTTGAGGATTCTCTAATATTTGTTAGACTCATGAATCATAAAAACTCAATTTCGCATTGTGCATGACAATTAAAACCCTGCAACCACTCCAATCTTTACTTTTATTTGCTTTTCTAATAAATTCCGCTAATTACCGAGTTGAACACAATCCTCACGGAGACGATTAACTTACTAATTTATTACTTGATACGATTTAGTGCACTTGCCTAAATTATACCATCAGTTCATCAAAACATTTTTTAACAAAGTTGTCTGAAAACATGGGTAACTATGTAAATATTCTATGACTTAAAAGACTAATTTATAACAAAAAGTAACTTAAAAGACCAATTCGTAACAAAAAGACTTAAATAACTAACTTATTATAAACATCCAACTCAAAGGACCGCATGAGGTATTTTTTTGCCTTTAAATAACTAAAAAACTTCTTAAAAGAGTAGATTGAAACTAAAATATAAATACAATAACGATAAAAGAAATTATCTCCTCTTTCTACCCTTTCTATGAACCTCATGTTCTTCATCTTCTTAACCACTTACATCTTTATAATGAAATGATGATGATGGTGATCTTGTTGTTGATGAATTTCTAGGTTTTTTCAAGGTATTTACGAAGATTGATGAAAATGATGAAGAAGAAGGATTAAAATTATATTTTAGTTTCTTTGAGGTATATTATAGAAAGGGTAGAAAGAGGAGATAGTTGTTGGTGGTTCACCGTAAGATGCAATATACCTGCGTATTCGACGATCTTCTTTTTAACAAAAAAATAAATGATTAAAATTAAAAAAAATAGTAAGGTCTTTGGTGGACCACCTTTAATGTTGGTTCCTCATACATATTTGAGTTTTTTTTTTTTGTTTTTTGTTTTATGGTAGGATGGATGAATAATGCACATTTGAGGTTAAAATTAAGAGAATGAGATCAAATTGATTGACATAAGCGAAGATAAGGGATTAAATTGAACATTTTAATAGTTGAGACCAATTTAAAACAAAGGAATAAGTTAGAGGAACATATGAATTAAGTCAAAATTTTATTAATACTGAAATATGAAGGGTCTGAATTGGTTTTTTTTTTTTTTTTGTAGTGGTTAGAGCTTACACAGTTTAATTGTGGAGAAGTGAAGTGTCCGGAGTTTGAACTTCAGCCCCTGCATATAAAATGCAATATCCCTACCAACTAAGATAAACTCACGGGATGAGTCTGAATTGGTTTTAAGAGCCTTAGAACATTTTCAAAGTTTCGTTCTTCACATTTAAGAGCATACAAATTTGTTTAAGAAGCATTGAAAAATTTTGCGAGGGTAGAAAACGATTGCAATGCTAGAACATATACACTGTTTTTAATAATATAAGAGTATTTTTTTTTCAACACCCATGTGTGTGAGAAAGAGTCTCAAGAGTCATGAAATGAGGTTAAGTTCTTATGGCAGGTGAAGTCCATTCTGTGTTCTTGTTACCAATTAAGGGTATGTTTAAATTGACTTATTATTTGAACTTATCTATTAACATAAGTTATGTGATACTATTTAAGAGAACTTGTAAAATAGCTTAAGCTTTTTTCAACTTATTTCGATACGTTCTCTAAAATAGTTTATAGAAACAACTTATAACTTATAAAATATTGATTTAATTTCATCTTTTGTTATATAAATAAAAATAATTTATATAAGTTTATACTTAAGCGTTCATGTTAATCATTTGTGTTAGAGGTAGTGGCTTGATTTTATAGCTGTGCCATCACTATAGAAAAAGTTATAGTTTATTTGCAATATATAATTGTTTATTCAATATTTCAATCAGAACCTGAGCCATCACTATAGAAAAAGTTTGGTGTTAGAGGTAGTGGCTTGATTTTATAGCTGTGTTTCAGTAGTTGGATTTGCTGTTTCAGACTTTTCTCGGTGTCTATGAGGTGTGTTTTTAATAAATTTTCCTTTGCTTTTAAAAAAAACACCACAGAAATTGTTTAAAAAAAAAAAAACCCACAGAAATAGAAGCCACCAACATTATGTACAAACATATAGCTAATAATAATTTGTAGGTTTATCCTTAAAAAGACATAAAATTAAAAATAATCTGTAGGTTTATTTTTTGAAGGAATAATTTGTAGGTATTGGTTTTCCTTGGTAATTTCTTTGGTCTATGGATTTTTTTACGTTGAAGTTGATTCCTATATAAAAATATTTGATTTGATTTTCCTCCCTCCAATACTTATTATATACACTAAAATAAATGTTCTCGTGAGTTTAACTCAATTAATATGGATAATGCATAATATATGTAAAGTTTGGGGTTCAAATCCTGACAAAAAAAACAAAAAAGACTAAAATAAATATCCCACTTACATTTTATAGAGACTAATTTCAACAAGAACTTTTTACAAGAAGTAAGATAGCAAAGAGCACATTATAGTTTTTTATATTTGCAAAGACCGAAAACTTTTTTTTTCCTCCTCTCGGGTACCGACTCTTTCTGTGTCTTGTGATTGTTAGCGGGCTGTTATGCTCGAAAGAGCTTTTATTCCTATTGCTTTTTTAAGGGTTGCTTGTACGTGGATCTCGATACCGTGTTTACGATCGATCCATTCACCACTTATGAACCTTTTTTAATCCTATAGATGCTCACTCTCCATCTTTTTTTCGTAACCTGGTTTCGCGCCTGTAAGTAGAGTTGTCAAAACGGGCTATCCGGCCCGCGACGGGCCCACATATGACGGACTCGAGCTTTTGCGGGCCGGGCCAAAAAGGTCCGGAAGATAAACGGGCTCAAAAATATTTGTCCAAGCCTGGCCCTTTGCGGGCTACGGGCTGGGCCGGTTACTTAACGCTTTTAATTTAAAAATAAAATATTACACTAAAAAAGGCCTACCGACAACTCAGCTAGCAATTTACTACTGTTTTTTTTAATAAAGTATCTCACTTCTTAGAATAGTCGCCCAAATTTGTATTCATAACATTTGAAACTAAAGTATATGTTTACTACTTGTGTTTCAGCATCAGTGCAAAATGAATCTAAGTAGGACACATGTACTATCAAATATATGTAATAGTTAATAAAATGATATTAGCATGGTTGCACACTGCATAACAAGACTATAATCATGTTAATTGTTAGATAAATGTGTCTCGTGGTAACTATTTTTGTTCATACAAAGCATTCTTTAGTTAATGTCATTATACTTTAAATGTACTCAATTGAATAATGACTACATCTTCATGGTGGACTATAGAAAATTATAATGTCAAAAAATAATTATAATTTAAATGGGCTACCCGCGGCCTGATCGGGCTAGCCCGCGACGGGCTCGGGCTAAAAAGACATGGTTTTAAACGGGCCCAAATTTTTGTGTCCAAGCCCTACATTTTTTCGGGCTTTTGCGGACCGGCCCGGTAGGCCCGACCCATTTTGATAGCTCTACCTGTAAGCAGGTTCTCTGAGATGCGTTCGTGATAAATGCTTACTTTGTTAGGGTTAATTAGGGTTGATCCACCTCGTTTGTATTATCATGTTCTTTTTCACATTTGGGTTGTACTAAGGTCATGTTTAATGTCTCCTTAGTCTCTGCATCTCTCTATTTTTATTTAATCTATTTCTCTTTTTGCCTAAAAAAACTTATTTTAGATAGATTAAAAATTAAAAGTAGTAATAGATTTATTAGGATCAAAAACATATTTAAGTAAAGGGAAATGTTAACCAGTGCTCCGGGACATTGGTTAAGAAATTATAAAAGGAAATATTGTATTAGAAATTGTGTATTCTACTTTTTGAAAGTTAAAAAAGTGTTCTTTTCAATGCAATTTTTTTTTTCTACTTTTAATTCCTTAACTAGTGCCTCAGGGGCACTGGTTAACAAGACCCTTAAGTAAACTATAAGAATTTGTTAGGATGAAAATGAGATATTGACACAAAAACCAAATCAATAAAAAGATAAAGTAAAAATATAATGTGAGAACGAGAAAAAATTATCGTAAAAATTGTCAAAAAATGATTATTCAGATATCATTTCTCTTATCGACAACCGTGTAAGGACTCTTTTCTTACCGCACATAATTTGATTTTGAAGTTAAAAAACAAGGTAGTTATAGTTAATGGAAAGTACAGAAAAACCTAATAAGCAAGTTAACATTATAAAATGCGGTGTCATAACTCATAAGATCATGTGCAATGGTGTTGAATGGTGGTGTTGAAAGCAAGGTTCAACACTTGATGCAATGCAATGGTGTGTTGAATTGGAGGAGAGAGGAAAGAAGAGTTGAATTGGTTCAATTGTGTTGAATTTTGCCATGCCGGACCCGTAACCGCTGCGTGACAAATTCTGATTGGCTGTTTGAATTTTTCTCATCTTAATAATTTAAACTCAATTATTTCATTGCAAATTAATTTTTTTTTTCTTTCCAAAATTCATGATTTTTTTGGTCTATAAATAGAGACTTGATTCATTTGATTTGGACACAGAAAAAAACCAAGTGTTTATTATTTTAATTTAATTATAATCGATAATTGTAATTATAAAAACAAAAATATAAAATTAAATAAGAATACGAAATAAAAAGTGGTGGGTAGAGTGTTGAATGAAAAACACCATTGAAGAGGATATTTGTTGAACGAGTGTTGAATTTAGGGGTGAGCACAAAATCCGAACCCGCCCACCAACCAATATATCCGAGTCACCCACGGGTCCATCGGGCGAGTTAAAACGGGTCTCGGGTGAAGAAATGCTAAAAAATAGGGTCTGTGTGGGTTTTGACGGTCGGGCCCGGTTTTTACAAATCCAAAACCGAGTAAACCGAACCCGACCGTCCTATAAGAAAATTTACTCCACAAATCCCAATCCATTATACATATCACCCTCAAATATATATAATTCCTCATCTCTTCTTGTTAAATTTTTTATAACGTGATATTTTAATGATTGCTATGATATGTTGATCTATGATCATTTTCTTTTTTAATTTATTGATGAAAGTCTTATTAAAAATATAGCCAAATAAATTTGAGATGAATAAAAAAATATTGGAGAAATAACCGAATCAACCCACTCGATCAAATCGAGACCCGTCCAAACAGAAACCCGCACAACCGTATTAATTTGTGGGCGGAATTGGATCTTTCAATTGGATGATCGATTTCATACATCTTGCCGAGTTCGGGCCCGAACCGTCCGAACCCGACCGTTGCTCTACCTAGTTGAATTAATAGATGGAGGAGAAAGAAAAAGTACATAGGGTTGAAAATTGAAAAACTGAGTATTGAATGGTTTTGCCATTATAAATGGTCTAAGCACACATCAAAATCAGAAAGACCTAACACAAAAAACAAAAAAACATACGAACTCTCTCAAATCAAATCCAAAACAACCAAACCCAATTATCAAGTCCAGCCAAAAAACATCCTTTACCCCCACTCTTGTCTCTGTTTCTTCCTCTTCCACATTCACTTCACTGTCTGACTTCAATTTACAGCATTCATTCCTCTTTCTCTTCAAAACCCAGTTTCTAATTCAGCTTTTTTTGTTCTTTATTTAATTTAATTAAAGTTTCTACCTTTCACAGTTTTACTAGGTACTTAGATCTGATTTATGACCCTTTATCAGTGTTTATGGTGCAAAATCTTCAACTTGACCCAGTTGAATTTTTACATGAATTGAAGTAAATGAGAAAATGGGGTTGTTTTTTGTGTTGTTTTGAAGTGTTGAAGTAGATAAAGGTTCAATTTTGAAGTGGTGTTGTTGTGCATGTGAGAATGGAGGGTAGGATGAAGAAGTATAGACAAGTGAGTCCAGATAGGGCTAAAGTTTGGACTGAGAAATCACAAAAATATCAACAGAATTTGAAGGTGCCTGTGATTTATTATCTTTGTAGAAATAGGCAACTTGAACATCCTCATTTCATGGAGGTTCCACTTTCTTCTCCAGATGGGTTATACTTGAGAGGTACAAAATTGATAAAAAAAACAATTTTTTATTTTAATTTTGAATTTTGGGAATGTGGTTGTTGATTTTTATTCTTTATGGATGCTGATTTTTGATGGATTTTTGTGTGTGTAGATGTGATTGATAAACTAAATGCATTGAGAGGTAGAGGCATGGCTTCCTTGTATTCATGGTCTTCTAAGAGGTGAGCAAGTTATTCGACATCTTCTATGTTTTTTTTGGAGGGCATTTTCTATGTTCTTATGCAAGTTCAATTTATGTGTTTGTATGTTAATAAAAATGAAAAGGGAGGGCGTAAATGAAGAAAAAAATGGTTTTTTTTTTTTGGGGTTTTAACCCTCTGGTTCCTATAAGAAAGGACCTAGTAATTCAGAGTTCGGTCGGAAGGTAAGTAAAGCTTGACCGATGGTTGTTTTAGCTAGAGATTGAACTTGGGTGCCCTTGATGATTAGACTTTAGCTGAAGCTCATTAGCTTCAATTAGGACTTAGGAATGGAAACATGATTGGATTTATCTTTGGCCCTTGTTTTCTTTTTGAATGTTAGCAATTTTATTATTGCATACAATTCTCAACATTTATATATTTGTTTTTCCTGTAATTCAGAAGCTACAAGAATGGATTTGTGTGGCATGATCTTTGTGAAGATGATCTTATTCAACCGGCCCATGGAAACGAGTATGTCCTCAAAGGCTCTGAGCTCTTTGATGAATCCAATTCAGGTGAAGTAGATATCTAGTTTATTTATCTTCAAAAGACAATAATTTGCTAGGTCCTGAATGGTATTGAATTAATGCTTTTTCTTTGTAGACCGTTTCAGTCCCATTAATGATGTCAAAATACAAAGCGTGAAGTTGTTGCCGGGGCCATCCTCTTGTCGGAGTCACGACGAAGCCTCATCCTCATCTAGCATGAATGGAAAAGATACGAGATACTCTCAGGATGACGAGCAATCCCATGAACAACATACGGGTTCCTCTGATGTTTCTCCGGAGTCAAGAGCTGAAAAGACAGGTCCACTAAGCTTGGCACTGACGGAGTACAAAATTTATAAGGCAGATGGATTGGCAGATGCTTCAACTCAAACAGAAGATAGTGTGAACCGATCCAAAACTCGGAAAAGTTGCACAAGAGGTGTATCGACCGATGATGGGTCGTTAGTATCTGAATGCCATGAAATATGTCAAACCGAAGTTCCACAAGTGAAACATAATCTAGACATCTGCAAGGATACCATTTCTCCTTCTCCAACAACTTCAAGTCCCTTATCTTTTGGAGGGAAGATGGAAACTTTGGAATCTTTGATTAGAGCTGATGCTAGTAAAGCGAACAGCTTTCGGATTCTTGAAGAGGAGGATATTCCTATGCCAACCAATACAAGGCTGAAGGCTTCAAATTTGTTGATGCAACTAATCTCTTGTGGTTCAATATCAGTGAAAAACCACAGTTTTGGCCTTATTCCTTCCTATAAGCCTAGGTTTTCGCATTCGAAATTCCCTTCTCCGTTGTTCTCAACATCTTTTGTGTTAGGCGAATACGATTGCTTAGCCGAGAATCCAAAACTGATGAACCTCAGATTGGAAGACAAAGAATATTTTAGTGGGAGCTTAATTGAGACTAAACTGAAGGAAGGTGATGCACGTAATGTTCTCAAACGCTCTTCTTCGTACAATAATGAGAGGTATATTGTGTTAACCTTCTCTTATTCATTGCGGTTTATTTTATTTTTACAAAATACGATCATGGAAATTTATCTTCATAACATGCCATTGAAAATGACTTTTGGTCAAGAATTATTTTTTAACTGGTTTGTTAGATTCATGTTTAAGAGTTCTGTAATTGGTTTTGATTGGCATTAGATTAGAACATGGTAATCATGACATCTTTGCCAATTCATGAATACGCAGGACAAATAAAGAACAGAAACCAAAAGAAGACGAAGAGGAACCGTCTTCAGGACATTCAAAATGCATTCCACGATCAATTAAAGCTTCACTAACCAAGCATCCAAGAGGAGAATCCATGAGATCCCCTATTTCCGAAGGACCAAGAACATCATCGGATAGAATCGATGGCTCTTGCATATCGGCAATATCATCTAACAGCAGCAGCCAAAGAATCACTGAACCTTCGTTAGGGAAAAAGCAACCAAAGAGGGTAGATTCATTTCGTGAAAACGAGGTGATCAAAATCGAAGAAAGTTAAGTGTTGACTCTGTTTTGTTTATCATTTTGTTCTTATAGCTTTCATCATCATAAGACTAATAAAGTTGATGTTTATTTCACAACAGGCTGGCTTCAGGAGCTCGGGTTATAATCCAATCTAAACCTTTTTGCGACGCAGCGTCTAGCAGCCATTAAGAGATTAATTTTATTGTTTATCAGGTTTAGTTTGAACTCAATATGATTGTATATATTTTGGTAGGTTCATGTGACTCATGGCAAGGAGAGTTAGGAGTGCAGGTTGGTCTCAGTGGTCCAGTTCTTATAACTATAATGTGCTGGCTAGAGAGGGACTTGTGATACTCAAATGAAGTTATTGCACATGTTGTTGTAGCTTCAAGGCAGTTTTTGTTGTGGACCACATTCATAGCTGCTCAATAGTAGACTACAATTTCTAACCACTACAATTTATAAAATTTGAATTTCATGCGGTCAGAAATCTCACATAGGCACCACATCGGTGTCCGCTAAATTGACATCGGGCGGTCAAGAAGTAGGCAAACATTTTGACATGTTTTAAGGATGAATAACCGAGCTTTAAATTTGAACCGTTCAAACTCGATCCAACAATCATTGATGTGGTGATTGTGTGGATGACTGCATGAGTTATTTTTTGACTGCAAGATTTATTATAGATGCAAAATACTATTCCTTTGGCTTTGGCACACCCTTTTTACTTTGCTTTAAATGTTGGTTACCAACCTAATTAGCTTCATCTGTCTTAGGGCAAAAGATGTGGTCATTTTCAAGCCCATCCCTTTGCACAATTGGCGTTGATGTTGTCAAATACCATGATTGTGATTTGTGACATAAATTAACATTGACTTTGACATTGGATGCGTTTGTCTTAAACTTCAAACTACTAACATTCCTTTAGATGCTAGATTTAATTATCAAAGCTAAAAAACCGCTATAAAGCTACTTTTATTTATGACCCTTTTCAAGCCCTAAAGTCTAAAAGGGAGTTTGCTCCATATAGTAAATTCAAAAGCTGAGGTTTTCTTTCTCGAAAACCAAAATGTCTATTGACAAAATATGGCATTTTTACTCTTCTTCTAGCTTATATCAATATTTTAAAAATTGTTGCCATGCTTCTTCTAGGGTAGTTTGTGCTTGGATTTGAATTTGAATACATGATTATATCAATATTTTAAAAATTGAAAGTACATTGAATTATCGATATTTTTGAGCCATTGTTCAAAAACTCGCAATCGGATGACCCAAATGGTCAAATTGTAGACAATGTCGTGTCACTGTTCAAACGATTGAACTGGTCGGTTGGATAGCATCTTTAGAGTCCATATTTAAACATGACTTTTTAGTCTGACTTGATGAAACCTGAAGTCCGTATGGACAAACCATAAGTAAGGGTTACATATCAAATGACATCATTTGGAAGACATTTATCCTAAACGACAATAAGGATCTTAATATTAATGTTAGAGAATTTTGTTCCAAAAATGTATGGGCTACATGAATAAATATATTCAAGTGTAAGACTACCTTTTTAGAAGGCTTCATGCAGAAAAGATAGATATACAGGAGTCTCAAAAGCTGAGTCTTGTATGATGTATCCTATGGCTATGGGTCCCCACACTGTCTATTGCTGCAAACAGAAAAATAATAGTAATCATAAATTAAAGCTAACAATCTAAAAGCTTTTTGTCTGGAAAGGTATATCTGGATATAGTCCTTTCATGCTTTTGTCTTGTTATTGAGATCTTATTGTGACCCTTAAAATCATTCCTTCCCCAATGAACAATTCTTGGACTTCACTCGAAAGCAAAGGACAAGTAGACTACTATTATTATTAGTATTATTGCTACTAGTATCTATCAATACAAGTCTCTCTAGTGCCAATTTAAGTGGGCAAACAAAAAACACTAATTATAGGTAGGGGTGGCAAAAATACTCATGCTCACGGGTACCCGTGGGTAAAATCTGTCACGGGCACGGGGCGGGTATCCACGGGTATAATAAACGGGTATTTGACTACCCATTATTATATAGATACAGACACAAATTTGATTTTATCCATACCCACTAGTACCCATACCCGATAATAAATTAAGTAAATTACTGAAATATCTTTATATATTTTATCTTATTACTTAAAATTGTCACCTTACTGAAGGAAATTTTACCGTTCACCTAAGATTCCTCGTTAAGAATCTATTTTTATTTTGAATTTTTTTAATTCATCTTATTAAGCTCACCGTTTCCACTTCATTCAGATCATAAAACTATGAATTATATAAGAATCATGACTTTTCTATGAATTATGTATGATTTATGAAATTTTGAATGGATGTTTAAAAATTGAATTTTTTTGGTAATTAAAAAAAAGTTATTATTTGTAAAAAAAATAAATAAATTCAAAAATCCATGGGTACCCATGAATACCCACGGGTACCTCAATACCCACAGGTACCCGCATAGTTAGTACCCACGAGGGTACGGGGTGGTTATATGTATCATATTTATCTAACGGGGCAGAGACGGGTATCATACTATCTGTACCCATGGGTATCCATTGACATCCCTAATTATAGGACTAATTTACACAACACTAAATAGAGGACAAACAACAAATTCTATAATACTCCCCCTCAATTTGTATCAAGATGACTTAATGATCCATGCTTGGATAATAGGTGTGATGAGGTTGTGTGCTTGTCAACATCTTAGTGAATTGCACCAACAAGTTGATCATGATTCCAAGTATAAGCATTTTGGAAATCATGATTTTTAACTTGTAAACGACGAAATTAACAATCAATTTCAATGTACTTTGTTCTTTCATGAAACAAGGAATTGGTTGTGAGTGCATACTTATCCAGTCGTCACACAAAAAAAGAGTCCTACGTAGAGTACTAGGAAAACCAAGACCAACAAGAAGACCCTTAAGCCATATCAGTTTACAAGCAACATTTATATGGCATGCCATGATATTCAACCTTGACACTAGAACAGGAAACATCATGGTTTTTTGTTACGTCAAGAGACGATATTTCTACCAATAAATGCGCAATAACCAGTAGTAGATTTTCGATCAAGTGCATTTTCAGTCTAATCAAAATCACAATAACCAATTTGTTGGCATGCAACCGTTCTTGGCTAGGACAATCCCACGTCCAATAGGCTCTTTATGATATTGCAAGATACGCTTGACAATGGCCAAATGAAAAACCGTATGCATAAATTGGCTAACAAGACTACCTGTATAAGTTCTGCCATGTTGTGTGATGGTAAGATAAATAATCTAGGGCACTAACCATTGATAGTCATCAATTTCTTGTAAATGTGTATTTCTTATAAGATTTAATCAACGAAAATATATACATTATTGACTTACTTCATCTTTAAGGAAAATCTTGTGATGCCACATTTTTGGAGCTACATAGCAACTGGAAATAAGACCCCTAAAGCCAGAAGAAAGAATCATTTAAAGTATAATAACACTCCATCTATTCACAAAATTTGGAGCTTGACACTTTATGCAACCATTTATGCTCATCTAATCATCTCTGCCACCCTAGATGAGCATGAGCTAGAAGGTACTCCTTGTATTTGCCTTGTGTTGTAGGAGTTGCAACTTAAACATTTATGTGCCACAATGTGGAATTGCACATGGGAATTTACACCACAATCATTGCACAGTATCCATACCTGCTTTCATACAAGTACCTCTAGTTAAGAAATTTGTGACTATGTAGCATCAACACCATTACAGTATATAAATCTTCAATCTTTGCATGCTTCACAAATTCCTTAAAAACGAAATAAGATCATATTTCTAAATTGTAAACACAATTCTCACTCAAATCATCATTTCAATATTCCACTTTTGATCCTTTAGTCCCTAATTATATGATCAATTTATTCTTCTTCTGTTATTTAGAATCCTTCAATTATTTGTCTAAAAAATAGCCTCCTTCAACCACTACAAAGAAGAAGAAAAAATGTGGTTTTATTTTCATTATTTTCCTGATTTAGTGCTTCCTCTGAATGTTTACTTCTTCTATGTACCTTAGTCGGATAGTGACTTTTTTTTGTTTGTTCTTCTGTGTGAAAGAAACCATTGTGGTTTGATACGATGAAAAAGATAACCGAAAATGCAAGGATGATGGAAGAGAGCTAGAAAAGTTGCTAAATGAGATCCCTCACGCAGCATCATCACATAATTATCTTATTCTTTACCAATGACAGAAAATGTTGGTGCTAATGGTCATGATCATGTATTGGTGGTCATGTTCATTGCCAAAAGATACATGATCGTGGTCATGACCATCACCACCAACACTTGTCATTGGTAAAGACGAAGAAGATTATGTGACGATGTTGCGTGAGGCACTTCATTCAGCAACTTTTCTTCCATCATCCTCACGTTTTCTTTTCACTATATCAAGCCACAATTGTTTCTTTCACACACACAGAGGAATAAAATAAATCAAAAAAACAAGTCACTCTCCAACTAAGGTACACAAAAGAAATAAAACAATCAGACGAAGCACTGAATCAGGAAAAAATGAAAAAAATGAAGAAAAAAAAGAACCACATTTTGTTTCTTTTTGATAGCAGTTGAAGGAGGATTTCTTTTACACATGTAATGTGAAGATTCTAAGTTTCTAAATAACAGAAGAATAAGAGGATAAATTGATCATATAATTAGAGACCGAAGGATATTTCAATTTTGTTGTTATTGTGTGTTTTGATTAAATTACTTAAGGTATATTTATAAGTCACACACACTACTATCAAATAGAAGGTGTTGACTCATTTTAATGACCTTTTTAATTTCATATGGTCAATCCTTGTAAAAAGCATATGTGGCTTATCAAAGATTGACCATGTGAAATTAAAAAGGTCATTAAGATAAGTCAACACCTTCTATTTGATAATAGCGTATGTGACTTATAAATAGACCTTAAGTAATTTAATCAAAACACACAACAGCAACAAAATACAAAATTGGAGGTGGAATATTGAAATGATGATTGGTGTTAGAATTGCATTTGCATTTGAGAAATATGACTTGTTTACATGTAATAATTCCAATTTCTTAAATTATTATGAGTGTCAATGTGTCAATATCGTGTCCGTGCTTCAAAGGTTAACATTGATTCATAGATAAAGAAAGTCTTTGGGGATGGAGTTGTTGTAACTTACCTTCTTATTTTTGTATGATTCAGGCATTTGAGTTGAGGAAAGCTGACCAAAAATTTCATCACAAAAATGTCACCATTATATGAAGTCCAAATACAATGATGTAATTAATTATCAATGATAAAAAAAATTCAAAATCAAAATCTACATACCATTTGGTCAAGGTTCTTCCACACACTTGACATATCACAGATAGATTTTGAGCAAACAGGACATGAGTACCTGAATGTTCAAAACAGTGAATTAATACCATAAGCTAAAACTTATAAAGTATAACATTTCAATCCTTCATTTGATACACATATATTTCCTTACCTATGATGTTTTTCCATCTCTTTAACACACTCAAAATGTATAGTATGGCCACAAGGTAAGACACTGATCTCTCTCAATGTATCAAACAGATACTGCAAGGGAGATAAAATAAAATCATCTCAATAAGAATCAGATATAGAGTTCTTAAAAATAATTCAGATTAGAATATATATACTAATAGCAGTTGGTTTTGGTCTTTACCTCAAAGCAAATAGGACAATTATGATGCATTGCTCTTTCTACACAATTATGCCCCTCTTTGATTTCGACGGAATAGCAACATCCTAAACAAAAATATAGATGTACATAACAATCAGGTGATAGCACTGACACTTCACATTGAAGACGTGTCTAGTGTCTGACACATGTCAACTGTTCAACAGATATATGTGATTACATTCAATTATATCATCTTCTCAAATTATTAACAGTGTCGACATGTCAATGTTTGTACCAGTGGTTTATAGAATCTAAAAGATGCACTTAGAACAATGAACTTAGTAACTCACCACATTTTTTGCAATGGAAAAAGTTATCACTGCCACCAGTTCTGTAAAAGCAATTACGTAGAAGAGAAAATCGATCAAATTCTATGAAGCAATGTCGAATAGGAAATATTCCGGAATTATCAAATTGATCGATAAACTTTAAATACCTGCAGATGCCACATTCATCACAGTGGTATTGCTGCTTTGAAATCTGAAAGATTGAACAAATTTTCAATACAATGTGCACAATTAAGGCCTGAACTAAAATAAACCAAAATGTATAACTCAATTTCTAATCATCCTACAGAACTTACATCATCATCAAAGAATTTGCATGTAGCACAAAAGTACTTTCCCAAGCATACTCCACAGTTTATGCAGTTCTGTTGAACCTTCAACATTGAAAAATATTCAACACATTAACACCTACATTCAATACCTATATATAAAATATATACACATTGATTATTAATGGTTCATATTGTATTAACTCACATCTTGTTCTGTGTCACATAAGGTGCAGATAATCTGAAAAGTTACAAATGAAATAGGATTAAGTAAGACAGTTAACAAACAGGTCTGAAATTATGACAAGAATCATAAAATTATTAATAATAAAAAAGTAGAAGATAACTCTAATCAAATACAAACCTTTTTAACTTCATGACGCGGAATATCATGACGATCAACTGGGTTAATCTCATCTGAGTTCTGTTCACATAAGAATATTCAGTTAAGAATCATATCTATCTACCTATATATGCGCATATAGACCACTTCTGCGAATTTTAACATAAATTATTTGATATGTCATCGAGATGCACAAAGATTAACATTGTTTAATGAAAGCATTTAACATGCTAATACACTGATGCATTGATCTCAATGACAAGTCAAATGATTTTAAATTTAATTGAAAATGTACATAAATCATATGTACGACATAAACTTTCAATCCAATTGTGAATTTTGTAAAATATATATCAACAAAAAATGTTATTGATCGGTGTAACACTATCCGAATGTTAAGTTAACGAGCTAAAAGAAGACCAAAGAAACAAACAATATAAATTTGTACCTTAGCTTCATTGTGGCAGTGCCTACAGTCAAAAACTTCATTACAACATGGTGCTATGATCTTGCATCTCCTTCTGTAATGTGTGCATCTAAATTGAAAAAAAAAATATAAGGAGAGAAATAACATAAGAATATTTCCTTCATCTTTCTATTATAAAACCATAAGACTATATAGTTCATGAAAAATGAAAGTGATTAAAAAATAAAGACATACCCAAAATTTGAAGAAGAGTGTGTATTAGTGGATTCATATGACTCTGGCATGGTTTCCATAATCTGAGGAAAAAAATGTCTTATCCGTTTGTTTGTTGTTTGGAGAAGAAAAAATGAATAGGAGTATTTATATGATGAGTAATTTATGACATTTAAATGTAACAGCTCATAGCTAGCATGGTGACATTATTAGCACATTGTATCGTGATCAGTCTCATTCAAATTGCTGACTTGGCTACAACTATTATCCTTCTCACAAGATAATATCAAATTAAGAAAAGAAAATATCTACCTTATAAGAAAAAATCAGATCGAGAGAGAATATCTTGATTTTATCCTAACGTAAACTCTAGTACAACTTTTTTCAATGCACATTTTTTTATCGATTTAAATTCATATAAGTTCATCACATTAATGTTTTTTTTAGGGTTTGAACCTCGAACTTTGCGTATATTATGCATTGTCCATGTTAACTGAGTTAAACTCACGAGGACACGTTAATGTTTAGTTATACGATCAAAAGAATTGATTTTAAGAATTGACAAAAAAAAAGGATTTTAAGTGAATTGATCTTGTAAAAAAAAAGGAGTTAAAAAATAAATTTAAATTTAAAAATCAATTCTATTATACAAGTTCATCAAAGTCTAGCAGCTCGTTTCTCCAACTACTTTGGCTCCTTTGTGTGTGGCTGATATGGGGAGAACGTAATAATATGATCTTTAACAACGTAGAAACGCCTATTTTACAGCTTTTAGATAAAGTAAAATTTCATTCTTTGTGGTGGCTAAAAGCTAAAAACACTACGTTTGTGTATGACACTCAGAGTTGGTGGTCGGTCCCTATGCGGTGTTTGGGCCTCGACTGACCATAGTCTTGTATATACCTTGTATGACACTTTTTTGGTTGGGGTGTTCTCGTAGGTACGTCTTGTACTAATGAGATTACATCGCCTTTGTTAATATATCCCATTTTGATTTCTTCAAAAAAAAAAATCAATTCTATTATAACAACTTCAAATTGGACACAAAATTAATTATACACGAAAGCAACCAAATATATTAAAATCAACATTACATCTTTAAAATCTATTTTACTTCCTCCAATAATTAGATAGCATGATTATGAACTCATACCAAGTAAGAATTAAATAAACTATTTTATTACGATTTTTTGACCCACGAGCAAATTTTATAAGTTTCTCCCGCCCGTGTCATCATATGGCGTTGTCTTCTCATCAACTCGAGCAATTACATTATTTAACTCTTTAAATAAAATAATTAAATGACGTGATACATATGTCGTAATTATTAAATGAATAAACGGCAAAATAAACTAAGGTCATAACCATATACAATAGATTTAATAATAAATAATAATAAGTATTTATTATTATTATTAAACAATTTTTAAAGTCAACCAATATTTGGAAGTTTATATATATATATATATATATATATATATATATATAATTCATTCATATATATCTTTTGAAACTTTTCAAAGTCAATCGGGTCCTAACAAATAAAAATAAAATTTGCAAATTTTAGGAACAAATCTAAAAGATCATATTTGATATTGAAACTCTTTCAGTCTGTGATATTTTAAATTAAAAACAAATTAAGCTAAATATATGCAAATCTTTTAATACAAATTTAAAAAATCACATATGATATTGAAACTATTTCAAATCATCTTTTAAATTTACTATTGAATTTTTTAATCGACACCTTATATTGCATCAACACTTGAACAATTATGTAAATCTTAATCCTATAAGATTTTCATGAGAACACAACTCTTGCGTTGTTATGAAGCTTTAGAGATTTTTTATTCATATAAATGATTAAAGCATTGATGCTTCACCTAAAAGTCTGTTTCGACGCTCAAACACCGATCATTCAAATGCACAATAATCACTTGACTAATTGAATGGAAGATTAAAAAATATATCACATATACCGTTGTCGAATCAGAATTATGAAGGGAAATCGATTACCAAAATAGGCAGCGGAATAAAATTTTTGATTTCCTTTCATTGGATCATTATGAATTTGACATGATCAGTGATTAGAATGTTGCCTCTCAAAGTGTTAGCCAAGCGATTAGAGGTTTGGAAGAATTATGGTTTCTTCAGAAAACGTGTAACCTCTTCGGCACAAGGGTTCTATTTATAAAACTCCTTGTGTGCTCTGTAAGTCAAAAAACGGTATTGGGCCTCCGTAAGCCCATTAACGCATTTAGCTATTGCTAACTGATTAGCGTTATTTTCTAAACACACCCATCTTATAAGTCTTACTTATATTTTCTCATTTTGACCGTTCTATTGTGTGTGAACCTATAGGTTCTCGTCACATCGACAATAATATTAAATCTAGTATTTAATGTTATAAACAGTGAAAGGTATCTAGCAACACATCACTGCTACCCAAGTGACAAGAATGTCAAGTGATCTGACGAAACTTTTTCCATGACAATGTTCATGTGCACAATTACTCCTTTGTCCTCATATCTATATTGATCACAAGACATATATTTTGTCACCCTTGTATAGATCAATATTTATATTTCTTGATCCCAAAATATAATGAATAATGAATAAGCCCAATATCTCATATTGACTTAATTCGGCATGACCATGCAATTTTACAGTCATATTTCATCAAGAGACCTAAATATATATCTCCTGTTATGAAGGAGAGAGAAATCCTATCTAGGACACTCATGTCCCTCAGCATGATTCGCCAAGTGCCCATTAACCACCGTTATGGTCATCCTGTTATAGACAACGTTTAAATGGCAATAAAGCACCACCATCTTCGCCTTAAGCTTCACCTTCCTCCTCAGCAGCAGCATATACCTCTCCCCCTCCATAAAGATGTGGCCTGACCCTAGGCCTATCAACAACAACATGAAAGTCCTCAGGAGTCATCACCGGGTAATTAGCATCGCTGGGATGCATATGAGCATTATAAAAGGACTGGTGAAGTGTTGCGTTACTCCGGTGGAGTGCTTCATTCTGATCCCATGTATATGTGTAGCACTGGTTTTGCCACTGAACAAAGCTAGAGAAATCAAATGCATTAGTGGTGGGGACTTGAGGTGGCTCATCTTGTGGCTTAGGTTGCGGTTTAGGTGCTTGAGATGTAGATGCCATGCTGCCCTTGTCTTTCTTCTTTTTTTCTCTATGTTGCGAGCAATGAAACCATCATCAATTGGATTTTTAATTTCCTCATGGACTGTCGGAGGAAGTTGCTTCTTTACTGGGAATTTTCCCTGTAAGGTTACAAGCTTCATCTCATTCGCAATGGTACATGCTATGTCCACTTTCTCGCCCTTGAGAACATAATAAATGAGGGCAACAACTGGTAAGGTGGTGGTTGAAATGTGGCTTTTTGGGCGTATGTTATGGAGAATGAGCTTGAGTGTGACTTGGGCTGGGAGATTCAAGCCGGCATATTTGGCTCGGTGTTTTCTCCCGACATCATTAACATCGTACTGACGTCCCGCTTTCAAAATGGTTCTCTCAATTTCATCGTGATTGAAATTTCCTCTTGCTAGGTGCTCATGATATTCACAAAGCTCATTCGGGTCGTCTAAAGGGTAAGGATTGCCAAGGTATTGATTTATTGCATCCCTAGTAAAGCTAATGTCTCGACCACAGACAAAGGTTTGGAAAGTGAAAGGGTCGGTGGCATTGGTTGGGAGAGCATTGGCGTAAAATTCACGCACAAGCTCAAAATTAACTTTCCTGGGTGGTTGGAGCAAAATTCCCCACTCTTGTTTGGAAAAAATCTCATAGATGTGCTTATATGGCCCTTCGGGTGATAAGTTAAACACTCGCTCATACCACAAGTTGTCCTCAACCAGTTCTAGGTACCTAGCTTGGTGAAAGGCTGATTTGAACACGAGGTGCTCTTTGGGATGAGGAAGCTTCAGTGGTTTTTCGTTTTCCAATGGTGGGCTTTGGTTTGGGTGCCATTCCTGCAAAAGAACCAGGAAATCCATACAACACAACATATAGAAACAATTAACAACAGTATGGAATATAACATATCAGACAGTTCAAAAATTTAAAAATAAATATAAAAATTCTGGGTCTGAGGCAACTCGCATGGCAAGCTTGATGTCGCAATGGCGAGTTTGTTATGGCAATTCTGGGTTTTAGATGAATGTTCGCTCAGGAGAACATGAATTGTCGTGGTGAAATTCGCCAGAATTGCAAAATTGCTCTCTTGAAAATAAAAAATCTTCAGTTCTTAACCCTAATTCCTGTTATACAATCCTAATGACTCAGAGATGAATCAAAATCATAAAACTTGTCTATAACAACACACAAAACCCATTTTATTGAAGAATTTACAAAAAGGGTTTTATTTTTCAAAAGTTGTGTTTTAGGATTTACAGAGCACAAGAAATTCGTTTTTGATTCAGTTTCATCTCTATCATGTAGGAATCAAAATCTAATGAGCAAGAAGTTCTAAGAACAGTTCCTCAAATATAATTATCCACTACCCTAAGGTTTTGTTAATCATGGAACATCCAATCACAGAATCAAAACAAAGAGTAGTCATGAAATTCAAACCTGATTAAACAAAGGGTAATGCAAGTGCAGAGATGATGAGATTTTGATTTTAGGGATTTAATGTGTGAGAGAAAAGTTTTGGGTTGTTTTGTGAAGAAAGAGGAACAAATTGAATTTTGAGAATAATGGGTGGTTACTGAGTGGTTGAGGGGAGTGATGTAGTATCAAAAGTAAGTATTTATGTTTTCGTCTCCACAGGGACTGGTGCGATATTCTAAGCCGTTCAACAATTGATATCGTTTTGAGCTAGGGTTTCATGATTGTTTTGTTTCATAAACTAATAAACCACGAAATTGTAAAAGGTATGAGAGTTAACAGGGAAGTGATTATGCTGGGATTAAACTTCATCAACCCACTTATACGTATTCTCGGATTAGGGTTGCGTAATCCAATTATCAATTGATATTATCACGTATCCCTCGACAACATCATTCGTGTCCAAACAATATTGTGATATCAATTGTATCGTTCAATCGTCGATGCCTCACACTATTAAACGATCCAAGAGTCGTTCCTATCATTCAATCGACGATTTCTCAATCTATTAAATGATAAGAAAGCATTAAGTGTGGATACAAACAGTGATTATCAAAACATTCATTCCATGTCTAGAACATATGTTTTGATAGATGATTATTCTCATCTAGATTCAAAAGTATTTTTCAATCAGTAATAAATCAAACATAAGCATTACAATGCAAGAATAACATCAATATCTTGAAATAATTAAAATCACACAACACCATAATCAAAGGGAATACATACTAATAGAGTTGATTACATTTAATCCCAATAAAAAGAGTTTAGTTACTCATTGTCATGGTAACCTTACAAGGAGAAAAGAAGAGATGTGATGGAACCAAGTCATGATGTCTCAATGATCTTGTGTCTTGCTTCAATCCTTGTGCTCCTTGCTCTTTAGAGTCTCTCTGGTCTTTCCCCTGTTTCTCTCCTAAAATGGCCTATAATAATATGGTCTGATAATGATATGATGATGATGATGTTCTCCTCTGATGTGAATGAAAGGCCTTTTATACTCTTTTTTTCTCTGACTCAACTCGCCTCGCGAGTAAGTGTGTTCGCCATGGCGAGTTGAGCTTTCTTCCCCAGTGGGTTTTTGCCACGTCAGCTCTGAGGGGTTTGGTCGCCTTAACTCGCCTTGCGAGTAAATATGCTCGGCATGGCGAGTTGTGCTCGCCCTGCACTTGCCATGGCGCATGGGAGGCGAGTTGCCTCTGATACTCTGCATATAACTCGCCCTGAACTCACCTTTCACTCGCTGTGGCGAGTTGACCTTTGCATTTCTTCATGTTTCCTTGCTTCTAAGGTGTCCATGTAACACCCGATTTTCCCAACAATGTAAATAATACAAATAATCAGAGTATTCAACGTAAAACGGAATGTCACACTTCAATTAGAATATAAATAGAGTAAAGTTACTATTTATTCAAACAACCTGGTCAAAAATTCATTTAACTTCGCAGCGGAAAATTTAGTTCTTAGTTCAACAACTTTGGCACTATGGCCTCAACATAAGCAACATTAATAAAAATCTTAATTCAAGACAACATGGTTCAACAACATGGTTTCAAAAAATAATACGCAACAGTGGAAACATAGCAATTAATTCCATCCCGTTACGTATCAGAGCGACCCTAAGACGACGCACGAGAGAGTCAACTCACATCCCCAGCTAATCCTGGTTATCTGCACGTTACCCATGTAGAGGCAACATTCAAATAGAAGGGGTGAGATTTCACATTCAATAATAATAAGCATATAATTCATCAACGGAATTTAACAACCTAAACAACAATAGTTAACAACAATAATAGTTCACATATGCTTGTTATCAATAATAACTCACATAGGTTTCATTTATCTCTACTTAGCATTTACAATCAACAACGACGACAATGCAAAGACACAACGACAACTTGACTATTGAATATGCATGTGGTACCAATCAACGTGTTAGAGCATAAACTCTCAATTCAACGTGTAGAACAATGGCTCTTAAAGCAACGTGTGGAGCATAAACTCCTAAAATCAACGTGTGGAGCATCAACTCCTAAATCAACGTGTAGAGCATAGGCTCTTAAATCAACGTGATATGAATGATTAACATTCAACAGGGCATCAAACCCCCAACTTTATATGAGTATGCATGGACTCAACAACTTAATCAACAACAACGTATGACATCGACGACTTGACAACATCAACAACAATGACAACATCAACATTATAATCTCATAAACATTCATCATTTAATTGCAACATCTTATAATCATCATATTATTTCAACATATACATTTCATATCCTAGTTCATCAACATATAAAC